>Ga0325402_1007819_pt1 | contig 10167 bp, 6 predicted proteins | sample PopdelMetagenome_22_FD_207212 | JGI IMG/M metagenome (GOLD analysis project Ga0325402, IMG submission 207212) | Populus deltoides microbial communities from Bellville, Georgia, United States - Xylem-PdKOR-R3 | ecosystem: Host-associated > Plants > Phyllosphere > Stem > Wood/Secondary xylem... | reverse complement strand
TCAAATCCATAAAAAAGTTTGAATAAATAAAAAATAATATCTATTTTTTATCTAATTGTTAAACCTGGTTTAAATTTGATCAAAAACGTATCCAAACTCCATTCAAAAGATAGTTGTTTTATAATTTTCTTCATTTTTCTTTCTTATTTTTTCTTATTATTTTTAGCTTAGCTTTATAGCATAGGTTGATTTAGCTACTTCCATTTGATTTGTTATTTTTTAAAATAGTTTTTTAGAATTATTAAATTTCAGAATTTATTAAAACAATTTTTTTATGCTCGAGAAATCCTAGCTATCCTTTTCCACATCTGTATCAATTGTGATTTGAACGAAGTCCTGAGCAAAAATTTATTAGTTGCGTCTATTAAAAGCCAGGAGATGTTTCCATTGATGAAGTTGTGCATGCCTTGTTACTATTGCTTTGTGAATGAATCTAACAAACACTTGTAAAATCTCATCATTTCATTTCCACCATTTTTTTTTTTGTAAAATAGGGCTTTTGGCCCAAACAAAACCTATATACTTTTTTATAATATAAAGTACAAAAAAAATATATCTTTTTTATCTCTAATATCTTCATCTCTCTTATTTCAATAAAGTAATCTCACTGGTTCCATCCCTAGTGAAAGATGGGGCGTTGGATGCAGAAGATCACTCTTTTTTCCATTTTTAGGTCACCTTTAGCTACTGGATTTCAGTTTAAACTACCCCTAGACGGCAAAACTTCGTCCAGATGGCATCATGTTCAGGCCTCTTCGATTGATTTTGTGATTTGTTTTCTAACCAGCCATCTTTTAAAATGATTCTCTCGACCATTTTCACGTCTATTTTTTTTTAAAGGTTTTTCTTGTATGAACGATAATGGTATCTGGAAATGTTGGAATACTCCTCGGCGGAGGAGAACCAGCCCAAATTCCACATTTCAAAAGTGTTATAATCGTCATTTCAAAAGTGTTTGTTACATTGTTCTTGGGCCATTGACCTAACAATATGAAGTACGCTTTTGAAGCTGTGAAACCCATTGTTGTTTGTGTTTTCTTCGAACGTGGGTTTGAGTTTGTAAATTGAAAGTATGTCCGAAGCCCGCCCAATGTACTTGTCGACCTTGATGTTTTGATCACATGTAATTATGAATGTAAAAGTGAAGAAATATTATTTATTTTTTCATTTTTGTAAATCTAAGTGTAAAAATAAAAAAAATATTAACGAAATTATAACTTTGAAGGACACAAATATCCAACTTTTAAAAATATTGCTCGAATGTTACAGGGCATGCAAGAAGGTATGAATTTACTAATAAAAAAACTTGAAAAATAAACTTATCAGTTTAAAAAAAAATACCATAAATATCTTCTATTTTATTTGTACTTGACCTTGTTGAGAAAATAAAGAGTAATATATTTATGAAGAAATATGAAAAATAAAACAAGAAATATATTGTTAGACAAATTTGAGCTAGTATAAGTATATGTTTGTCGTTGTAGTATCATTTGAGATCATGGTTTACAAAAATTATAAATTATATATTTTTTATTTCATAATTAATATTTTAAAAGAGAATTTTCAATTAAATTTATATAAAACTAGATATGTATTCATTAATTAAATGTTTTTAAAACAAGGGTTAAAATAAATCACAGTTTTCACCACACTGCCGAACAGGCACCACTCCAATCGAGCCCGGCCACAACAGAATGCTACCACGGCGGCCCTGCCATGCCTCATCCTCTAGACAATTATCTGTTGGCTCGACCGAGTAGAAGATGAAGAAAGGATAAGTTTTCAGAGGTGGATTGAATGGCGCAGGTTGAGGCATGTCATCTAAAGGCCTACAGGATCTTTGTGGTCGGGTTTAGTCCAACGACACTGGACCACCACAGGAGCTGCAAACCTGAAGCCTTTAACAACTGCTAGAATCAGATCTGAAAGCTCAAGCAGTAAAAGTCAGTGTTTTGACGTTGATCTTATCTTGTTTTGGCTTGATGCTCTGTTGTTCGAGCACTGTAACAAGAAAGTGCCATTACTTAATTGATGATTTGACCACTCTGCAAGAATTTCTTGATTGAGGATAGTGACCATTTCAATTTCAGCGTAGAAGAGAAAAAGGTTGATGACTTAATTCTATTTTTATATCTTTAATTAAATTAACAACATAAATTTTTTTCAGTATTTTATGGTTCGGTGATTTTTTATTTTATAATTAAGTTTTTGTATGTTATATTTGTAACTTGATATTCAAAGACGAATAATATTTCATATCCTTGGAAGTTAGCGTGAAAAATAAATAAAAAATATATATTAATTTAGAAAACTATTATTGTATCTGAAATAAATATTAAAAAGTTTTTTCTTTTTTCAAAACACATCCTGTATAAACACAAACAAAAACAAATATAATAAACCAAACCACTCCATCTTTCCACCACATTATCATGCTTATTTAGCTGTTTGTTTTTCGTATAGTAATTTTTTAAAAAATTATATTTTTTATTTTAAATTAATATTTTTTATATTTTCATGTTCACTAAAATCAAAAACATTTTTTCAAATAAAAAAAATTATTTTAATATATTTATAAATAAAAAACATTTTAAAAAAACAACAATTAACATCTTCTTAAACATCTTTTTTATGCAGGATTGAGAGTGTATTTAAATGTATTTGAAAAATGTATTTATTTTTTTAAAAAAATATTAATTTAATATTTTTCAATAATTCTGATATAATAATATCAAAAGTAAAAAAAATAATTTAATATTTTTTTATTAAAATAAATAATTCCAAAAGTGGTCTAGCCTTCTCGTTGTTCGGCCAGTGAGCAGGGGGGCCGAGAATAGCAAAAACGAAGTAGATAAGAGTCATGAAGTAGATAAATAGCATGAGAGAAGTCCATTCGACTTGTGATTCTCGATCTGCTGACCCACTAGTGATCTCATCCTTTGATGATATGTAACAATGGTGGCCGTGGAAAGTTTCTTGGACTTTTTGTGTGTTGATGGAAAAGCTCGAGTCGGATTTCGGATGGGGATGGAGCTGGAGATTTTTTATAGATTGAGGTGAGAGAGGAGAGAAGTTAGTACGGAAAGAGATAACGAGTTTCTACTGTAATTACTGCTTTTCATGATATTATTATTATTTTTTGTTTTTTAAGATTTGTTTTGATCAAAATTACAAAATATAATATTCAAAAATTATAAAATTATAGTTAAGAATAAAACTAAAAGGTATGGGAAAAAAATGTTTTCTAGCTCTGTGAATTACAAAAATTTTTTTATTTTATTAATTTTACATTTTGCATTTTAACTTTTTTTCTTTTGGTTATTGATTTCTTTGTAATATGATGTGTTTATAGAAATTTAAAGTTTATAATTTATTTTAATTTTTCTTTTTATATAGCTATGTAATATTAAAAAAAATCTCAATATCGGGTTAGTATCAAAAAAGTATCTTAGTATCGCAGTATAATCTATTTTTTTAAATAGTTAAATAAAAATTGATTTCGAAATAAAAAATTAGGTTATTAAACTTTATGGAGTCAATGACCCAATTTATGAGTTTGACAAGGTAAACTTAGTTGTCCAGGTTCACGGGTCTAGCAGTGATTTGTTTTGCTTCCAATTAAACTCAATTACATAGTCGTTTATTTTTATTTTTATCATATGATTAAAAAATTAATTTTGAAAAAAAAGCATGTTATTAAATTTTAGAAAATCCATAGGCTTATTGACGGGTTTAACGAGTTTAACTTTTTTATTTTATCATTTGATATTGGACTAATTGATAATATAGTTTTATAATTTATTTTGTTATACTTTCTATGATGTTATTATAGTCTTGGAAAAAAGTCTTGGTATTTGTTCGATGCTCGATTTTACAACTGTTTATTTTTGTTATTATACAGTTAAATAAAAATTTAGAAAAAAAAAGTTATTAACCATAATGAAGTTCATTACCTGGTTTGCGGATTTGATGTATTGACTTAGGTTACTTGATTCACGAGTTTAGCGGATTTACCCATCAAACTTGAAATGTTTGCGTTCTAGTTTTTGGTTCTTTAATTTTTCTAATTGTTTTTTTTATTTCACTATTTTTCAATGCTGGATTGGTTGAAAAATTAAATTAATAGTCAATTTTTTTTTCTTTTCATAGGGTTATCACAACCCAGATAAACATTATTTTTAGGTGCTTGATATTGCAAGTATCTAATTCTATTATAAATTAAATAAAAAATAATTTACAAAAATAAAAAAATATTAAACTCATTGGAGTCCATGACCCAAGTCACAAGGTGACCAAGATAGATCCAATTTGACATCGTCTCAATGTTAAAAAAACATAATTTTAAGTTTTTTTAAGAAGTTATGTCATGTTTTTATTAGTTATTCAAGTTATTTCTGAACTTATTAAATTAAATAATTTATTTTAAATAAGTTATTATATAATTTAATTTAAAATTCAAGATAGATAAAGATAGGTTTCAAAATCAAACCATTTAATTAATAGAATTCAAAAAAATCTCTATACTCTTAATATTTTTTTAAAGCTTAAAGCTTAGAAAAAGAATAGTCAGAACCCATACACAGTAAAAATATAACTTGAACTACAAGGAAATTATCATTTCACTCTTCACCCTTTTATTTATAAACTCTTGCTCAAGAAATAACTGCGTACACTCAACTAATTTGTTCATTCTATACTTGTTTCGGTAACAATATCATAAATTTAGCATCTAATTTGTCATAGATACGAACCCAGCCCAATGCAGAACACATACAACAAATCTAGTTGAAAAACCAATAATGGTGGGGAACAATTATTATCATCACCCCCAACAAGCAACTTTGACTTTGCAAAGCTTTCATTAATGTAGGTGGGTCACTTGCATGAACTCTCAAAAGTCATCCAATACCATATACCATAATTTTTACGGATTCTCCAAAACACCCAAATCCAGGCATATTCATTGTCACAAATTCAATCAGAACATAGGAGAAAACACTGCCTGCCAAGTGGAATAAACTAACAAGAAGAGGATAACACCTCCACCCAAAAGGCCAAAACTTCCTTCATCCACCATCGCGAGCATCATAACTATTCTGGACACGAAGGGGGTCAACCATGCCCTATTAAATACAAATCCTTCTCCTGCCCATTGACTGCCTCTCATTTAAAAAACAATGCACATAACATGAGTGGAAATTGGAACAAAATAAGTGGGAAAACCTCGCAAGATCCACCAGGGAATCAAGCATATATGTATGTAAAAATAAAAAATATAGATATCAGTGTAGGACCTCGACAAAAAAAATTAATAAAAAACCCACTACTTGCATGATTCAACTCCCACCAAATCCACAATATCTACCCTCTTCCTAACCTTTTCATTTCTAAACAAAAGTCTTCAACCACATGAAAGAAACTAAGGAATCCTATGGAGTTTTTTTCTCCTTTTTTTTTTGTTGCTTAGGCAGCTAATGTGCCCACTAGCCTCGTCCTTTTGACTATCTGAGCACTAGTGTCTTGTCTTACACGGGCGTGAATGAACCGGGGAAGATCTTTTCCATGCCGATTGATCAGTTGACTTAAGATGATTCAAGAACAAGAGCACCAGGTGCTTCATCGATTGGATGAGAGTGCTTGTGTTCCCCTTCATAGGTCACAATAAGCATCATCGAGTCATCTACAGCTCTCTCCACGTGTTTGCGTGCCGGACATCCTCTCACGCTACTGCACTTGTAGTATCCCCTAAACAAGGTGAAACAAAAGGAATCAAGGTTGAGTTTTTGGACTTGCCCACGGCTATCCAAGTATAAATCGAAACGTGAAAGGAACATTTAAAGACCGACAATACCCAGAATGTATTGAGAACCAAGGAAACAAAGAAGGCAACTATAGGATACCTGGGATGAGGAGAGCCTTTGATGGGCTTTTGGCCATACTTTCTCCAGGAATAATCATCAGGTGGGATATCAGCCATCTTACTACTAATTGCAGGAACTCTAACCACCCTTTTAATTCTTGATTTCCTGCTGAATTAATGAAAAAAGGGTTATGAAAAATGAAATCAGCACCATTTCAAACAATTCCATAAAAATTAAGCAAATGAAATTTGATTGTGCTAGTTTAGACGACAAACCTTTTCTTGGAGCAGTGGCAGCGACTAGAAGAAGAGCCACACTTGAGAGCAGCATCATCCATCGAGTTGCACTTTCTCTTAAGAGAAGAAGAGGACAAAGGAGGTTTCCCAGCAGAAGGTTGGGTAAACTGAAACCCAGAAGACCTAGAACGCTGGAAGCTATCAGTTTCCCCTGTTAAAGAAGACAAGAAAGAAGTAGGAGCAGATATTGTTGGCGAATTAGCGAAATTGATCGTAGTAGCCATTTCATTCCGATCTGATAATCCATTTTTCGTAACCAGCAGTGTCTTTTGTTGCTGATTGTGAGGCAAAGGAGGGAGACGATGAATTGGGGTCGGTTGATAAACTCTAAAAGCAGAGCCTTGCTCTGTTGGCTGCGAATTAATTGCTCGAACATATGGTACTGACTCTTGAACTTGCTGTTTTTGCTGTTGCGGTCCTGGTTCTGGTTCTTGTATTTGTTGTTGAGGAGGGCAGGCAACAGGAGCTCTTCTAAATCGAGCATGGCCAGTTCTTGTGGTGCGACCCAGTAAAGAAATAACCTTTTTGAAATTGTTCACGGCCATATCAGTAACAGCCATGATATTATCCGTGCCAAGATTGGAACTTGAAGAGGCTGCAGACAACTCTTGGTAGTATTGTTGTTTTTGTTGCTGTTCCAGTTGATTTTGTTTGAGCAGTTTTATGACTTCCTCAACGCTTTGTATCCCAGCAGTTGCGGCTTCTCTCACATCATTCTCTTGCATTTTTGTAGCAAAACCATCACCAGAATACCCCATCATAAGCTCCACAGCCATGTCTTTTACACCATCCAAGACTGAATCTCTCTTTCTCTCTATGGATTGATAGACTGATATATAAAAAGACGAGAGGGGTGAGAAAAGATTGTTGTGATTATTGTAGAAATAGGTAGATACATAAACAGAAGGGATTCAATTCAACGGAACTTGAAACATGGGGAAAAAAAATTAAAAAAGAAAAGGAAAGAAAAAGCAAAAGGGAAAGGAGAAAGATGCTGAGAAAATAAAGGAAAGTAGTGCTTATTTTATATTATTTTTAGAGTCAAACCGATGCCCTTTCCTCTCTCAAATGCCAAAGGCATCAGAGGTCACTATCCTGTCCTTTCTGTTTACCTTGCCGTCAAACTCCCTATCTAATGGGTCTCTGCCACATGGAGGTTTTTTTCCAGGACTTTGAATGCCTCTTTAAAGGTGGGTCCCCTTAACGGGATTAAAAACACAGTTATAAAAGTGAGCGTGTTTAGATATTACAGTAAACATTGTTTTTCAAAATTATTTTTTAAAAAAATATATTAAAATATTTTTTATATTAATATAAATGGTGTTGAAAACTCTTTCACGAGACAATACTATAATTTAAAGTTTTTTTAAATTTATTTTTTCAAACTATAATGAAAAAAGTTTCTACAACATTAAATACATATTTATTCATTAGCTTGAAATCTAACTCTAGTCTAATTTCATTTTAATTTTTTTTTTTTATCAAATCAACATGTTTAGCTTGTTTAAAAAAGTTTAAAACGATATTATCTAGTGAAAAAAATTGGATTCATCCGCCAACTGGCAAAATTAATTTGACCACCTCATATCAAAGTCTTGAAGCGGGTCTATTGAAACCGGTTGGAGAACGTGTAAAATGATGAGAGGGAGGGAGGGATAAGGTCAAAAGGTTTTGTTGTGATGAGCCGTTGGATAGATGACTCGGTAAAATCGGTGAGAAAGGGAGGGAGTGAAGGGATTTGGGTTGGAGACAGTGAGGTGGAGTTGACCTTTAACAGCTTTTAATGCAAAAGTCGTAAGTATATGTTAGAGTGAAGAGTTGGGTGGGACCGACAAGGTTCCTCTTTTACAGGACACCAGAAGCAGCGTCAAAGCTCTACCTTCAAGTCACATGGGATTCTTTTCTTTTTTCTCTATGGTCCCTTCACCGTTGAGATGTATCGTTAACCTGTTTTGCACCGTTGATTTATCATCTTTGAGTTTTCATCTTCAACTTGAATCCGGCTCTGGGCCCACGTGAGTGCATGGACCGATATTTTTTTTTATCCACTATGGCTGGATACTTGCCACTATGCTCCTTTTCTTCCTATTTTTGTTCCTCGGCGTGCGAGTCTCGATTGAACAAGCTAATCGGAAAGGGCTGCGTATCCTTGCATGTTTCTCAGCCTCTGTACAGAGAATGGATGCGAAAGGATACGAGTTATTGAATCAATATGTGGATGGTGAAACAATTTTTATTGGTGGTTTTATTTTGAAATAAATTTATTTTATTTTTTTCTTCAAAATAGCTGATCCAACTTAGATTAGATTGAATTTTACCGAGCTAATCAAGTTTTATTTAATTAATATTTTTCAGATACAATTTAAAATAAAATTAAAGTACAAATTATGTTTTAATATTGATTTTTTAACATTTTATGCGAGTATAGATAATGAATAATGAAAAATAAAGTTAATAGTGCTTTTGAGTATGATTGTGATTATTTTTTACTCAAAAATATATTAAATTTATAATTTTTTATTTTTTATATTAACACGTATGAAAATATATTAAAAAAATAAATTTCAACTAAATTCTATTTGGACCGTAATTCCAATCTATTGCAGAGCAAGAGACTTTCTTTTCTTGTCGGGAAACAAATAAATACATAAAGCATTCGGTGACGTGAGACCTCGGACATCTTTTACATATTTTAGTAGATAGCAGTTTAAACAGCAACGGCGACTGATGATGGTTTTGGCACAATCATTCGACCAAGCTTCAAGGATATATATATATATATATATATATATAGAGAGAGAGAGAGAGAGAGAGAGAGAGAGAGACACTCACACACACTATCTCAGTCAGCAGTCTGATCATCGCTTGGAATGCTTTAAAATAAAAGAAGAAAAATATCATCCTGACCTCAGTTAATACATTCTGTCAAGTGCATACTCCAGATTAGACAACACGACCTCGTTACGCGGGCATTGTAAGTATTTTACGTGTTCCTTGGACAAGGATTCCGGAAGGGCAACGTTGTCTTATTTCTAGAGATTTAAGATAAAATTAATTGGTTTGTGATGAATTTTAAATCAAGTAATGTATTGTGAACAAGAATTGAGGTTTGTTCTGGACAGGATACTTTGCCATGCATTTCACGCTCGCAAGTGTAGGAGTTGCTGCGTGCATGCGTATAGCTGTTTAATTTATTAACAGTATTATTTTTTTGTTGGAAATTTATTATAATTAAATAAATTATGAATAAATAAGAAATTAATTTCATAAAACTCTTTGTTTTTTATATTTTATTATTGATTTACAATAACTAATTCAATGCTGATAATGATGAAGGTTAATTCTTCCATTTTTATTTTTTAAAATTTACTATATATTAAAAAGGTGAAAGAATAATTTATAACTCGAAATTTTCAGATTTTACATTTTTTTCCAGCCTCATTTTTAGTATCTTCTTCTTCTTCTTTTATGCTGATTTTAATCCTGTAATTATAGCTTAGGCTTATCTTAATACTTGAGTTATATAATATTTATTCAACAATATTTACTAAATATTTATTTCTATTTTAACTCCATTTTATCTCTGGAAGTTTATCCGAGACACGAATTTAGGGACACATGACAGAACATATTTCAAGGAACATGAGAGAGCCAATATCTCCTAGTTTAAACGTGGGCAGCCCGTGGAAATTCCTAGATACTTGCGATGCTTCGATGGCTTATCATCTCAAACAGCCCTAGGCCCGATAAGCGCGGTTTGAATTACAACGTGTGTCTTCGTATTTGGACCATAACATAAATGAAGGTGGGCTTATCTTTCATGGTCTCTTTTTATTCTTTTTCTCACGACACCTTTGGATTTCATGTTAGATGTTATTTAGGCAGTTGTAGACACTAAAGTGGCCCATTGCCTCTATCAATTCCATAACTATTAAATTTGACCCGACCCAGCATCAGCATCTCAAGGAGGTGTTTGTCATAACTTCGGGTTCTGTTTTCAGGTGTTCTTG
>Ga0325402_1007816_pt1 | contig 10169 bp, 10 predicted proteins | sample PopdelMetagenome_22_FD_207212 | JGI IMG/M metagenome (GOLD analysis project Ga0325402, IMG submission 207212) | Populus deltoides microbial communities from Bellville, Georgia, United States - Xylem-PdKOR-R3 | ecosystem: Host-associated > Plants > Phyllosphere > Stem > Wood/Secondary xylem... | reverse complement strand
AATACAAAACAAAATGCTGCATGCAGATTGTTCAGACGTATAGAATTCTTCTTCTTCCTTCCAAAGAATTCATTCTCTTCTATTTTCTCTTTTCCAGTTTTTCACATTCTTTGCCCAGATTTTATCACATGGTGGTGGATAATCGAAGATGGAAAGGAAAAATAAAAAGGAAAATACCGGTTTCGTTGGAGAGAAATTAACAAGGCGTGTGCAGAGAAAGGGTTAGGGTTTTCTTGGATGGAGAAATATGTCCTCGAGGTTTATAAAATTGAGGGACATTAACGTTTGTCATATTAAAAATGGGTATAATCATAATCACCTAAAATGGTGGGTAGGTTATGAATTAGCAATAGGAAGAAGTAATTATTGGAGATTTTAAGTCGTCATTTCGCACTTTATGATGATACTTCATACAGTAATTAATATCGTGAAATGCCAACAACAGCTTAGGTTCATATTCCTCTCTTGATCTCTTTAATTATACCATAATATTGTAATTTTATTCAAATGAAAACTCGGAGTCATGGCTGACAGCCGTTATTAATACTTAGACAGATATGCTTATTAGTTAACTAATTAAAGCTAGCTTTCTTTACGCTTTAATGAGCAAGCCTTTTGCAATTTTCCCATTTCCACCACGGGGAAGAAATCCACCAGGCAGGTGCTCATTACCAGTCCCGTATATTATCCTGAATATTTCGTAGGCGTTCCTTGCATACGAAAGAGAATCACTATCTGCTGATAAGATGTTACTGGTCGTTCGATTCTCAGCACCAAGCTCCGGTGGCACAATTAGTCCTTCATCTTTGTTTCCACACCCGGCAAGCCGGTTCTTGAGATTCGACAGCTGGACAGTGAACTCTGCCACGGTCAAGTTGTATGGCAACACCGTCTCGTTGGCTCTGTTGTACAGCAAAGTTCTTATAACCGCATCTTGTCCAGCTTCCACGCCCAAGAGAGATGCCACCAACTAAGTAATTGACCAGGAATTATTAAAAACAGGTGAAAAGAACAAAAAACGAACACGATAGGTTAGGATTATATATCAAGACAATTTAAAAGATAGAGAGGTGCTCACACTTCGAGCATTATAGGTGACAAGTGATGGAATAGTGCCAACATAACCTACGAGCCCCACGTAAGGAATCATGTAGCTTGCTAAGAGATAGTTGAGCGTGTTAGCATAAGGGTCAAACTGAGGCACCAAGGGGAAGCCGACTGCTTGATCAAATATTGTGGCAAAAATCTGGGAGCTGAGATTTAGCTGTGGTCTTGGAAATCCGCCAATTCTCGACGAAATAGCCCTGAACGGCATAATAAGAACAGATTGTAGATCAGGAAGATTGAGGATAATATTTGTAGGAATATAATAGCACTAAAGGCCGGTCCTTCACAATATATATAATAGCACTTGAATAAATATGTGTACGTAGGTGTAGATAGGAATGCCGTTAACTTGATGCCAATTGCCAAAACCAATATAGCAAGAGTTTCAAAATGTGACTCCTACGACTTGCTTGGAGGCAGCTGTAGGCATACGCTGGTAACTTTTTCTAGTAAAGCTAGTGTCGGTAAAACACGATATATATATATATATATATATATATATATATATATATATATATATATATATATATATATAATTGAGAATCACTCACCTACTGTATTTTAAATAAAATTTAGATTCAACACCTGATTCAATTATCAAATTCAATGCAGAGAAATAATTTTACCGAGATCCGAAAATAGAGGAAAAAGGAAAGTATGTCTATGCATGAATAGAAAAAATAAAGTCATGATTGTCATGAATAATGCGATGCCCAGTCTTACATTTCCTAAAATTTATCCACTGTATATATGTTGTCCTAAACTAAGAAAGCAAGAGGAGAAACCTAATGTGACCGACTTCCTCAAAGCCAAACTCCTGAATAATTCGATGAGTGGTGTAATCAAGATTAGCCTTCCTAGCCCCAACTGGAGGAGGTCCACCTTGGGCCAGGTTCGGGGCAATGGTGTCAAGACCTTCACCATTTGCACCGATTAAGAAAAACTCTGCCTCCAAGAATTCCAGGTTCAATGCGACCTGGACTAGATCAAAATCACTAGCCACAATAACCGGTCCACAATATGGAGCACCCATGATCATGTTCGCTTTCAGAACAAGAAGAAAGGCGGCGGTAGCTAGAAGAGATGGTACAGCCATTGCTATGAGTACAAACCTTGATTACAATCAACCCAATTCAGTTGATCAAGCTAGTTGCACCCTTTTATAGACAAATTGTCCAAGGGCTGGTGCTAGATACTAGGGTGCAACTAGCTTGATCAACTGAATTGGGTCAGCTTAATTACATAATAGTGTTCGGTGGGCGTACTACGGCAGAAAAAATATAGACACGATAAACAAAAATCTGTTTAGTTGCATAATGATAAAAATGAGTTTTTACTGAAGGACATATTGGACATAACAAGCATATAATCAAGTTATTTTTTCTTACAAATATCCCTTTAAATATTTTATAATTTCAGTCTTTATTTAATGCAGACAGAAATAGAAACAAGAAAATAACTAGCTAGGAAGACATAAATAAAATCGAATAAAATTATCACACGGAATCTTAATTCATATTTTTAGTACAGAAAATTTCTCCTAAAATAATATATCTCTGTAAAAGATTTACAATTTCTAAAATAAATATGAAATATAACCTAAACAAACTTGAAAACCTGAAAATAAAGGAAAATATATAAAAATCCTAAACAAAGCTGAAAAAATAATAAAAAAATTCTAAAACAAATAGAAAAGGAATCCTAAAACAATTAGGAAGTATAAAAAATCTCAAACAATAACTTTTATGCCTTATTTGAAGGCCTTCTTGAACTTTGATGGGATGGAATTATTTAACCTTAAGAAAACAAGGTTTTGGAACCCTCGATCAAAATTTCAGTTATATCCAATGGTCAAATTGAAAGTAATACTCATTAATATAAGATGCATATTGGAAGAAAATCTCTTGTATTAGTCTCTACAAGTTGAAAAGAACCCGTCCTCGAGTTCAAATTACATTTGCTTTGATCTCAGGATGTCTAATAATTACTCACCAACCCATTTTCTTTCTTTGGTTCAAGTGTATAACAATTTAAACATCAACTTTAGTCCTTTCATTTTAAAACTTGAATAAGAAACAACAATTAACAAATTATTTCTTCCCTCGTTGGCTTCTAGAGTAATAAATTGCAAATCTTAAACTTGCTTCATGAATATATGTTGTATCCATATAACTTTTGAATACATCTATCTTTGTGATAATAATAAACTTGTAATCAAAATGATCAACATAATTTAAATCAATATTTTTCTTTTATTGAGCATCTTCCATGTTTTCTTTTCACTCAACCTCTAATTTATTAATAAGGAAATCATCAATAATAACATCACAACCATTCATATCACTATTTATGATATTATCATCAACATTAGCATCATCAAAATAAATATCATAAATTAGTGGATAATATCAATCCACATATATCTCATCATATATGAGATTATCCCAATCTCTATAATATTTATCTCGATCAAGAAGCTACTTTGTATGATCATGCTTTTAAAACAGGTTTCAAACCTAGTCACGGATTTATGATCACTTTTTTCACAATCATTGAGCTCTTCACCTTTATCAAATAATAGGTTAGTTTTGCAATTTGTATTACATGTCTTCTATAACATGAACATTTCTCTCTTAAAAGGTAACCTCCATAAAAGTTTGCACAACAAATATATAATAATATCTCTCAAGAAACCATATATTAAGTACAACATTATTCTATTGGAAAGTAGTGGTAATTCACACCTCACCACTATTATAAAGATATTTACACCTCACCAATTACCACTACTTTTTTGGTGAATGAATGACGTAAAAGACACAATGGACGTAATAAAAGAAATGGTAATTAAATTTAGTTTTTTATTGCTTATTTTATGTTTATGGAGTTCATGAAATATTCTTCATTGTACGAAGCGTTATTAAGAATAATTGAAATAATCTAGCTACAATGCTCAAAACAATAAACAACGTTATTTTAAGATATTTTTTTTATTAATATGACATGGTTTTTGTTAGTGTGAGCCATTAGAATTTCAATGAAATAGAAACACTAGTTGTATATATCAACTCCTATATTTCCAGGCTTTAATTTATAAAAGGGCTGTTATGTAGAGTAGACTAGTTAAAACATACCTCCAGAGGTATGTTTTAACTAGTCTACTCTACATAGCAACTCTCTTCTATACATATATATATATTCGTAACTCAATTAATAAAGGTGACAAAATCTGATTCTCCAGATCAGACATGGTATCAGAGCATAATTTAGGGATTTATGTACCCTAACAGAGAATTGACTCAACAACTCTAACCTCATGGCTAAATATTCCACCAATTTGGCTCAGCCATAAAATCCCCTAACAGACTCCATGCTTGACAACTTTACGACCAAGATGAAAGAGGTTTTGATAAAAGTCCAAGATACCTCACAACTACTTATCAATGACTCTTCTGCAACACCAATCAGCATTAAGTTGGATGGATCCAACTATGTTTTATGGTCCCAGGCGGTTAAGATGAACATCTCAGCCAAAACCAAATTGGGGTATATTAATGGATACTTCCCTCAACCCTCAGAAGTAGATTCGACATTTTTTAAATGGTGCACTGAGAACTCCGTGGTGAAAGGGTGGTTGATTAACTCAATGGATCAATCACTTGTTGCAAACTTCATTCATTTCCCAATAGCAAAATAGGTGTGGGATGCCATTGCAACTATATGTTTTATTGGAATTGACTTGTCACAGGTTTATGAACTTCAACATAGGATAACTCAGATGCCATAGAGAGAAGGATCAATCGAAAAATATTACAATGATTTACAAGAGGTGTGGTGTGAGATAGATTTTCAATGCCTCAATCCCATGGAGTGTGCAATAGACATACAAAAATATAACTCTCTGATACAAGAGGAAAGAGTTTTTATTTTCTTAGATGGATTGGATGATCGACTTGATAATATTCGTAATGACATTCTCCAATTAAAACCATTTCTTATAATTGAGCAGGCTTATGCTCATGTTAGAAGAGAGGATACTCGACAAGCAGTGATGATAGCAAGGCAGAAACCATAACTAGTGGTGTTGTTATAGCCATAAAAAGCTTAATGGCCAATCACTAACGCTGGTAATGAGAAAGCATAACTCATCCTCTAAACTGAAGGGACCTTTCAATTAGGGAAAATATAAATACTATGAAAACACCAAACACACTCGTGAGACATGCTTCAAGTTACACGGGTACCCTGAATAGTGGCATAAACTGTAAGCTAGGAAGAAAAAAGGCAACACAACACATGATGAAGGCATTGGTAGAGCTATAGCAGTCATGACAGAACCTCAATTCTCATTTATCATTGTGGTAAATTCCTCCACTCCTAAGGCACCAGGTAACTGTGGAAAAGATTTCTATAGTTCTAGCCATCATGATGAAAATGAGTGGATTATCGACTCTAAGGCTACAAACCATATGACCTTTGATCTTGCAGACTTCTCATACACAACTCAACCATAGAGGACTTGTATTGCAAATGCAAATGGAGTCGGGTATCCAGTTACAGGAGTTGGAATTGTGTCAATTTCACCTCACTCAGTTTATCCCACTCTTATTGTTCCTTCGTTATTAAATAAATTAATGTATGTAAGTCAAGTAACTGAAGAACTCAATTATGTGGTACTAATATACTCTAATGTTTGTTTTCTTCAGGATGTTCTCAGCAAGGAGATTATTGGGTGTGGTACTAAGAGAGAGGGGTTATACTACCTTAATGATTTCAACCATGGGAAAGCACATCACGTACACCATCAACTTAGTAGCAAGGAACAAGAAATATGGTTATGGCATCGTCGCCTTGAGCATCCATCATTTGGATATCTAAGACACCTATTTCCAAACTTATTTTTACAATCAAAGGATATTGAATTTAATTGTAAAACTTGTACCCTAGCTAAGAGCCACAAAACATCTTATTATGCAAGTTTGAATAAAAACAATATTCCTTTTGCTCTAATACACTCTGATGTTTAGGGACCTTATCCACAAACTACTGCAACTAGCCATTGTTGGTTTGTTATATTTATAGATGACTTCACCCGAATGACTTGGCTTTACCTAATGAAGACAAAGAAAGAGGTGTTCCCAATATTCCAAGCATTTCACACCATGATTCAAAATCAATTTTTAGCCAAAATATGAGTTCTTTGGTCAGACCATTGAGGGGAGTTCTTCAACCATCTGTTCAAAGCATTCTTCCAACAACAAGGTCTTTTCTATGAAACTTTTTATGCTCTGACTCCACAATAGAATGGTGTGGCTGAACAGAAAAATTGTCACTCCTGGAAACATCTTGTGCTCTTCCTTACGACAAAAATGTTCCAACTTATCACTATGATGATATGGTGAGTACGACTATATACTTACTTAACAAAATGCCCTCTAAAGTCCTGTAATTCAAAACTCCCTTGCAAGTGTTTTCCTCTTATGTTGCACTATTTACCATGTTGTTGCTCCCACCTCGCGTGTTTGGATGTGTGGTTTTTGTTCATCTTCATAAGAACCAATGCATTAAACTTGATTCATGTGCTATTAAATGTATGTTTCTGGGTTATGGAATAAATAAGAAAGGCTACATATGCTTTGATCTTATTAACAAAAGACTCTACATTACCATGGATGCTACCTTTATTAAGTCTGAACACTTCTATTCTCCTATGGTCTCCAACTCAGTCCTTTAGAGAGAGTCTAGAAGTGAAGATTTGAATTGTACATGAAAACTCCAGCCACCATTAGCACTACCAATAATTCAGCAGACACTACAACTACCACTACTAATAATTCAGTAGACCCTGCAGACCTTACAACTACCACTATTAGTAATCCAACAGACCCTGTTGATGATAATCCAGCACTTGCCATTGATGACAGTACAACACATGCTAACGACAGACAACTAGGCGAGCCTGAAAATGTCGTTGAAGGAATACATAAATATCAGCTTAATAGGGAGCTTTTGAATTAAGAAACCCAATCAACCCCTCTCTCTACAGTACCTGAATCTCCTACTGAGAACAATCCTGAGGTAAGCTCTCCTACTGTCCCTCCATATACTTCTGACTTAAATAATCTTGTAGAGTATGTGTTATCTTTCAGACACAATAGAGGAAAACCACCTAATAGGTACTCCCCTGATATAGAAGAAAGGCGGTCCAAATTCCCTATTGCTAATTATGTGAGCACCCAACATCCATCTGATCTGATTCAGAACTTCACCAAGACATTATCTTTTTTTCATATTCCAGATAATATAGAGGATGCTTTTGCCGACTCTAAATAGGCACAAGTTATACAAGAAGATATGGAAGTCGTACTGAAAAATAATACATGGAAGTTAATACCGCAGTTTGAAGGGAAGAAGAGAGTGAGGTGTAAATGGGTGTTTTCAATTAAATATAAAGTGGATGGATCAATTGACTGATACAAAGCGAGGCTGGTGGCGAAAGGATTCATACAGACATACGGTATAAATTATGTAGAGACGTTCTCACCAATTATTAAATTAAATACTATCAGAGTTTTCTATCTCTTTAAGCAAATCTAGATTGGCCACTACTTCAGCTTGATGTAAAGAATGTCTTTCTCCATGATGACCTTGAAGAAGAGGTTTATATAGAGATCCCATCAGGCTTTATATCATCTTCAGGAACTAAAGTTGTATGCAAGCTGGAGCAAGCTCTATATGGATTAAAACAATCTCCTCGAGCATAGTTTAAGAGATTTAGCTCAACTATGATAAGGTATGGCTTTGTTCAAAGCAATGCGGACCACACTTTATTCCTGAAGCATCGAAAAAAGAAGGTGACAACCATAATCATCTACGTAGATGATATGATAATCATTGGGGATGACATTGAAGAAATTTCAAGACTAAAAGAGCAATTATCAGCCCAGTTTGAGATAAAGAATCTGGGTAGACTTAAATACTTCTTGGGAATAGAAATGGCAAAGTCATGGAGGGGTATATTACTGTCCCAAAGAAAGTATATGCTAGATGTACTTTTCGAGGTAGGATTATTAAAGTGCAAACCAGCAGATACTCCTATAGTTCAATATCACAAACTAACAGAACACACAGACCAAGTACCAACGAATAAAGGGCGATGCCAAAGGCTGGTGGGAAAACTTATTTACTTGTCACACACTCGCCCTGATATTGCTTATGTCGTAAGTATTGCAAAGAACATATAAATGCAGTGATTCAAATACTTTCCTACTTGAAATCCATACTAAGAGAGGGTCTGATGTTCTATAAAAATAACCACTTAGATGTTAAGGGATACACAGATGCAGATTGGGAAAAAAGTGGTAGTTCGATCAAGTGCTGAAGCCGAGTTTAGGGGGATGGCAAAAGGGCTTTGTGAACTACTATGGCTTAGAAGGTTACTAATGAAAATAGGTTACGGTCCTAACATGGAGATGAACTTGTTTTGTGACAATAAGGTTGTGATTGATATCTCACAAAATCCTATTTAGCATGATCAAACAAAACACGTGGAGATAGACATATTTTATTAAGCAAAACCTTGAAAAGAAGATTGTCTGTTTTATGTTTGTCAAATCAGAAGACCATCTGGCAGATATACTGACAAAGACAGTTTCTAGTAGAATTTTTCATGACTCCCTTGACAAGTTGGGCATTAACAATATCCATGTACCAACTTGAGGGAGAGTGTTAGCGTGAGCCATTAGAATTACAATGAAATAGAAACACTAATTGTACATATCAACTCCCATATTTCCACGCTTCAATCTAGGAAAGGGATGCTATCTAGAGTGGACTAGTTAAAACACGCCTCTCTCCCATGTATGTGTGTGTGTGTGGGCGCGCATATGCGCATTGTAACTCAATTAATAAAGGAGACAAAATCTAATTCTCCAGATTTGATAGTTTTCTTAAGAAACAATAAATGATTTTTAAAATTTTAAATTTGTTTTAGTCCTTGGTGTTCGAGAATTGTATAAAATGCCTTGCTTTATTTTTTTTATTTTTTATTTTGAAATGAATTGAACTCATATTTTAGAATGTGATAGTAGTTATTGTTTTAAAATATTTTAAAATAATATATATATTTAAAAAAAAATTATTTTAACCCTGTCCCATTAAATCAATTTAAAAATATATAAAAAAATATTTTTAAGCTAAAACAATTAAATTTAAAAAAAATACAATTTCAACTGTGTTCTCAACACACAAATTGACCGGTGAGCTTGCTTTCATCATGCATGTGGCCTAATCTTTTTTCTTTATTTTTATGTTTTTTTCATTGTTATTTATTATTTTTCAAAATAAATTTTCCTTAATAATTTATTATCTTCTCTATCTCAATGGCATGAGCGTACATGTTTTAGGCCCATTCAAATGATTTATTATTTTTTCAAAATAAACTTTCCTCAATAATTTATTATTTTCTATATATCATTGGCATGGACCTACTTGCCTTATGCCCATTCACATGACTTATCCTAACTTTTATTCTTTTATTTTTATGTTTTTTTTATTTTGTTATTTATTTTTTTTATAATTTTTTTATAGACTCATTTCTAATAATTTTAGAGTCTTGATTTTCACATTTTTCCTATTGTTACCTCAGAGATTTGTTTTTATGAGATAAATTAAAAACAGAAAACTAATTGAGTGTTTTCAACAAAATATCAAATATATTCATGAGTACGACTAACATTAATTTTGCAAACATTAATATTTTAAATTTAATTTTAGAAAGAAAAAAAAATGGATGATGTCTTTATTAGTAATAGAATGATATTTAATTAAATTTTAAAATTTACAAAATAAAATAATTTAATTTAATGATTTTTTAAAACTATTTTGCTAAAGGATTCAAATTATACTTTTTATTATAAATCAAATATTCGACTAGTATGAAAGATTAGATAATTAGACCTACAAATTAAAGAAAGATTTGTATAGGTTGATCTTCATCTTCAATCATTAAAAATTCATTTTTTCTACTCTTCTTTAAGTTCTTACGAGAAGAATTGCTTGAT
>Ga0325402_1007815_pt1 | contig 10169 bp, 9 predicted proteins | sample PopdelMetagenome_22_FD_207212 | JGI IMG/M metagenome (GOLD analysis project Ga0325402, IMG submission 207212) | Populus deltoides microbial communities from Bellville, Georgia, United States - Xylem-PdKOR-R3 | ecosystem: Host-associated > Plants > Phyllosphere > Stem > Wood/Secondary xylem... | reverse complement strand
TATACAATCATAGGAGCTAGCAGCAGTTGCAGTTAGCAAGAAAGCATGGGTTTCTCCATGGGCTTGAACTTAGTGCTTCTCCTAGCCATGGTGGCCACCAACATCCTTTCCCTCTACCATCTTTCCTCCACTCTTCAATCTCCCAAGCCCCCAACTCAACAACCAGTCCCTGACCACCTCCTCCACCAACTCAACACCATACGCGCCACCATTAGCCATCTCACGCGCCACCAACCACCTTCCATTACCCCATCTCCCACCACTACCAAACCCTCCATCCCTCAAGATCTCCTCCTTTATTCACACCTCTCACCTATAGCTTCTTCTTGCCATAACCACCCTGATCTTCTACACAAGTACATGGCCTACACTCCTTATTCTCTTTGCCCTCTTGACTCTGATCTTCTTGCTGAGTCTTTAATCCTCCATGGCTGCCACCCTCTCCCTCGCCGTCGATGCTTCTCCAAAACCCCACCAAAACCTCCGTCTTCTCTTCCTCGTAACCCTTTCCCTTCCTCGTTTCTTGACTCAAATGTAATCTGGAACAAGTATCCTTCTTGCAAGTCATTTTCTTGCCTAGCTAAGAAAAGCCCAGGTCTTGGCTTTGATCCAAACGCTGAGATCTCCAAGTTTATGACTTACAAGACTGAGTTGGATCTCCCAGTCCCACAGTTGCTACAAGTAGCAAAATCAGCCAATTCTGTTATAAGACTTGGTATTGATATTGGTGGTGCTACTGGTACTTTTGCAGCTAGAATGAAGCAGTACAATGTGACTGTTGTCACTACAACAATGAATTTCAATGTGCCCAATAATGAAGTGGTGGCAATGAGAGGCTTAGTGCCACTTCATGTGCCATTGCAGCAGAGGTTGCCGGTTTTTGATGGGGTGGTGGATCTGGTCAGATGTGCGCATGCAGTGAATAGGTGGATACCTTTGACAATGATGGAGTTTTTGTTTTATGATGTTGATAGAGTGTTGAGGGGCGGTGGGTATTTGTGGCTTGATCACTTCTTTTGTAAACGAATGGATCTTGATAAGGTTTTTGGACCTTTGATTGGGAAATTGGGTTACAAGAAGGTGAAGTGGGCAGTTGGGAATAAAACCGATTCTAGTGGCTTGAAGAATGAGGAGGTTTACTTGACTGCACTTTTGCAAAAGCCTGTGTCAAAATGAGGATCAGATATATCTCTTGAGGTAACTTGCTTAATGCTTGTTCGTTAAAAATGCTTTCTTGAATGGTAGCTTTACTCTAGCTCCTTAATTTATTAGGATGTGTGAAAATCTAGATAGTTAGGAATATCTAAAAGAGGATGCAGGCTGATTGCATTGCACTTGAATAATGTAGCTGTGGTTTGAGCTGAAAATTGGAAGCTAAAAGGGATACCATTGTTGTAATATTTGTTTGAAATGAACTGGCCCATGGTGGAAGAATTGTTTGAGAATCCAGTTTCCAAAAATGAATTTGATCAGTGAAGCCCTGAAATTCTTTTTTTCACCTATAGGATGTGTCTTGCTCTTAAAATTATCCCAGGGAAGAATTTGGCTTTTGCCTCCATCCCGATATTGTGTTCAATTTGTTAAGATTTGGTCCAGTGCATTACATCTTTCACAAATTGCTGCGTGACTTACATAGAAAAAGCTCATGATTAGGTGTTGATTAAGATCCTTAACGCTTTAGTCATGACAACCAACTAACAAGCAAATGTTTCACGAGGTGTTGATGAAGATCCTTTGCTCATTAGTCATGACAACCAACCGACTGGAAAATGTTTCACATAGAAAGCTTTTCTATACACCCAATGTTTTGCTCCCTTCTCATGCATCCTGTGGATCCCATATGAATGTGAAGAAGAGATCGTAGTGCACTAGATCTACTCAGTATTTTCCCCGTTGAATGTATCTAAAATGCTGCCATAAAATGAATTGTTTCTACCCTGTCGTTTTTTACCCTACTATTACAACCAACATTTGAACTTATGGAGACAATTCTACTTCAAATTTTTATTTTCCATCTGCTATGCCTTTAGGGAATCACTTTAATGCCTTAAAATTCTTGTGAATGTAGCTGCGTGTCCATCATGGAGAATCAAAGGCATGATTTGAATTCTAATATGATAACACTGTAACAATAAGCCTCCGTTCAATTCCATGTATTGAATTCAGTACTACATTCAAATGTGAGAGATCATGAAAACTATTTTCATCATCATTTCTATTCGAACCATGCTGCTCTTGGTGAAACATCCTTGATTTTCTCAAAAGAAAAAAAAAAAAGCGAGATGATCAACACTAAACTCTTTGCAATGATGGTCATAAGAGTTGAGTATGTTGATATCTACATTTCTCTCATTGCTATGCGATACCTATTTCACAATAAAGTAATTATCTCCTAAAAAGGCATTGCTCGTATGATCAAAGAGTATATCATTGATTCCCTTAACCATAATTGATTTGGTTTTGGTCTTGAAGAGGCTTGCGCTTGGGGATGAGTTCATTTGAATTATGATGCGTGACAAACGGGACATACAGGAAGGAAAAGCATATCAGGAGTGTTATGAGTTCATTAGAATTGTGTGCATAAACGAAGGAAACCTTGTTTCATGCTCTTCAAGTCTGGTGTAAATGCAGGTCCAGATATTGAATCTAATTTAAGGCTGCTTGCAGAACATAAATTGCTTCATTCAATCATTTCTGTACAAACACATCACAGCTGTTTATGCCTTGTATATCTAAGTTTTTTGACGACAGTATTATTTCATTAACCAGTTATTGATTGAAATTGATTGGAATTTTTTTAATTAATGTTCAGTGGTTGGAAGTCTTGACCATGTTGCCTGGATTTATGAATAAATGTTTTGCCTGTTCAGACTTCAGACTGTAAGTTGGGTCAATTTATGAAATTTATTCAGGTATCATTGTCAGATCTTGTCAGCTGATTGATCAGGGGACACAACAGACAACCCTTTTCAAGATTAGATCTCGTTTACATAGAGGATGCTGTTCTTTGCCTTAGCAATGAAGCAAACATGGTTATTGGCACTAATATGGATAAAGAGCAAAGGGGTGCCGAAATGCTGTAAAATAATAGAATGGAAAATGGGCATACTGATTCAGGAGGGTTATTAGCAAATTGCGGTGAAGGTGGTGGATTTTCGTTTGTTTTTGGATTCGTTGTTTGTTATATATATTCAGTTGAACTGTTCAGGAATGAATCAAGAGATCAAACATATCTTTTATGCTGGCAATCAAATCTATTATGGTAAATTTATTGAAAAAAGTTGGCTTTGTGCATGTGGTATCCACATCTTAAGAAAAAGAGCTTGGAATCCATACAGGCTGAAAAGCTAGGTATGGAGCAATCAAAGGCAAGGCAAGAGGGTTCTGATTTCTGAGCTTGTCCCAATAATAGATCATGCGTGCAATAGATTGTTGCTGGTATTCCACATCAACTTGATTAAAGTAAATCTGAGATGTATTTATATATCCTAATTCGTATCGCAGGTCAAAGTAAGATGTTAAACAAAGAACCTCAAGCAAAAGCAAGAATAGAAAGAAACAAAAAAAAAATCAAGATATACAGCACAAAGAAATTTCAAGATTTATATGAACAGGGGGATCATGCAAATGACTCGACTGCAATAAATATCAACATGGAAAAGAAAAGAAAGAAGCGGGGGCTTGAAAACTTACATATCTATTCATTCTTACGGAAGGAAATCATATAGCTAGTTGTTTCTGAGATGCTATCCAGTGATTAAGTAGGTTTGTCTCTTCTAAGTTTAAATTTTGAAATCAACATCCAGAAAATATACCATGTCGTTGAAAATCAGCTAGAAATGATTTAGGTCTAGGTTAACCTCATGATACTCCTATTCGTTCTAGGGCAGAGGATCTTTGGCTTTTGGATCATTCAATCCTTGCCTCCTTCTTTGGAGCTTGAAGACTCGGCTCCCGTGAATTCGTAGGATGTTGGATTCTTTCAAGTGGACTGTGCAGAGGAAATATGGGATTGGGATGTGATTTTGATGTTTGATAACGTTGTCTTTAAAACGTGTCAGTTCGGAATTGTTAAATGAAATGTTCTGTCCTGAAGGCCATTGAACAGAGGATAGAGCCTGGAAATGTCACGTGCTAGGCACATGATTTCACCTAATCAAAATCATATAAAAACCTAACCTGGGTTAACAAGAGGATCCAATTTTACCCTTGATTTTGTTCAAAGATTGATTATGCTGAATAATTTTGTCGAGGAGCTTTTTGCAATTTGACTAATAGTATGGGAACTCACATATTTTACTCAAAAAAACAATTGAATGCAAATCTAGCCAATAACCCCTCCATCCATATTTGTTTTTACCATTTAAAATTGTTTTTAAAAAATAAAAAATATATATTATTTTAATATATTTAAAAATAAAAACTGCTGCTGCACTCTGAAACACAATATAATTTAAATGCACCTCCTGTTTTGTTCGGAGACTCGGGACTGATAGTGCAGGAAGACGCATTTTGGCCCCTCTTTTTCCAGTTAGCGACACGTACAGAAAATCAGCTTCATATGGGGAGTGAACAGTGTAATCTTTAGACTAGTCATTTCATTGAAATGCTCAACAAACTCAACTTTCATAGTATTTTGTATTATAGTAATAATTATTATTTAAAAAAAAATATTTTTTTACTCAAAAATATATCGAAAATAAATTTGTGTCATAACCTTCCTCACTTGTACTGCTCATTTTCCATTCTAACAATCTTCACAACATTTTGTTTGCTGGCTCGTTATCCACATTAATGCCAGTTTGGGTGTGATAGAAGGCACGGACATGACCTTGTAATGTCCACTAATTTCAGAGAAATGTCCACTTCCATGAGATGAGGCAGATGTAATGCTTAGTCAGAAAAGTAATAAAGAAGTGGACTGAGACAAACAAGAATCTACACAGCAAAAATAGTCCAGTGACTCCAGTCCACTGTCTACAATGCAGATTGCAAGTGGAACTCAAAACCAAGGGAGCCATATAATCATCGCCATGAAGTTGGATTTGGGGTGGGTTTTGTGGTGGTGGTGGTGGTGGGTGGAAGGGGTTGCAAGACATTAAAAGAGAAGATCATATCGGAAAATGGTGGAGACATGCTTGCATAGCAAAAGCGCGATGAATCCCACTGACAAACCCTGAAGTTGCAAATCTCTTTTACAACTCTCAGTCATCTTTATCTTTAAGATTGTGCATACAACTACCACGATATATGTTTGCAAAACCTCTATGTCACCAGTTATGCAGAGCTAGATTCAAAACTTAAAATCTCTTAACAGAAACCCAGAAAAAAAAGGCTTTCCTAACATCTTCAGATAAGATTATTAACGAAAAACCTGAAGTCTCAGTTGTATTTACAACTCAAGCAGAAGCATTCTTTCTCAGTAGGTGATGCAGGTTAAGCCCATTTATCTTAGCAGCAAGTATGAAGTCATTTTCCGTTAGTCCACCTGTGAAAGCATAGATCATGATTAGAACTCTATTTTGGCAACAAACAGGAACTTCTAAGAAAGAAGGCCTATGTGAGACCAACTTCAGCACAACTTTTGATGTTTCCCGCAGCAAGATTCTTTATTGAACTTTACTAGATTCTACCATCAGAAGTTCAGAGTCCAGTGTGGTTTGCCTGCTTGGGAGAAATTCAGATGCATCTTTGGGTGCATGTCAATCAGAAATATGACACAAATGACAAATCACTTTAATAAATGAGTAGCTATTCAGCATAAACTTTTTCAGCTTTGTTCAGGCACCTAGTTTCAAGAGGAATTAAAAGCAGAAAATATAGCTCAACTCCTAGAAACTTGCAGAATTGTCCTTCCCCATTTGTACAAGCAGTTCACTTCATAAGCACATAATACCCTCTCTCCCAATTCATATAACATCATCAGTTGAGAGATTGAGAAGGTAGAAATCTGGAAAAGCAAAATCTTCATATTTGTGCTCTATTTAATTTCATGGCATATGATGTTACTAAAACTGCAACAAGAAAGCAGCAGAGAAAGAGGTAGAGATAGAATATTTCATCTAGAACAAAGAGAGAAAGGAAAGTGCTGAGAACATGGCCTATGTGATGAGAGAGTAGAAAGCACTGGATTCATCTCTAGCATGTAAATACGTAACAGAATAAATATTAAAAAAAAGAAGTCATGTGATTGACAAAAAGTTCTCACCCACTGCATGAGTCCATATCTCAATTGTTATATTGTTCCATCCAACCAGATGAAGATCTGGATGATGACCTGCAATGAACATATATTGTTACTCGTATCTGTAAAAAAAAAAACTACATTTTTCATGTAAATATTAAACATTGGCATTTCATATATCAGTAACAGTGAAAGCCACCAGCAACAAGTACATACCTTCCGTTTCAGCAACGTTCCCAACAAGCTGGAACAGTTCCAGCCCTTTACTAAAACTCTTTACTTTCCATGAACGATTCAGCTTTAGTGTACCATTTGCATTCACCAAATTCCACCCAGCAACCTAAGAAATACCACGTTGAAAAACAGGTTGTGTGAAAAACTAAAAAGCACAAATCAAATGGCAAACCTTCAACAGAAATTCAGTTGCACTTTCTTCAGTCATGGCTTGCAGATCCTTTGAGTTGCATGGCACACACTTCTTAGCAGCCAGATCTATCATGGCAAGCAAATTGTTTCAAAGAACAAGAATAACCCATATCCAAAATGCAAGCGGTTTGTGTAATAAAAAAAATGCCATTAGCACCAACAGCTTAGGGTTTCCAATAATAAAATTCACAAAAGCAATATATTGTTAACCACATGGTTCAAAGATTGCATGCTCTTGACAAACGCATCCTACATGGGGATCTTACAAATAGCATGTATTGTGCTGCCAAATCAAACACTACAAACATTTCTTATTCAAGAAGAGTATACAAGAAAATTTACTGAACTCCCATATTCCCTACACGCAACAAAGGCACCAGGGAAAAGAGCAATTCAAATCTGGAATCATGATCCAGACAAAGCAATGGTGGACATAAGACTAATGACAAAAAAGTATTTATAGTTACTTCACATATAAATGTTTGTTGAGAGAGAGAGATAGAGAGAGATTATGGTATATACATACACACACAACCAATATACATTTTCTCTTTCTGTTTCATTTCTGGTTCTAATATTAGCTGAGGTTATATAGAAGGCCACTTTTCAGTCAATCTATATGGACTTCTTAACAAGATTCATCATTTTAATGTCTGACTCTTTGTCAAAGTTGACCTGGTATATAAGTGATTTTAGTAGAACGAAACAAATTTCTGTTGAGGCATTCATCGGACCAAATAGCTCAACCCTCCCATATATAATGTAATAAATTAAATTAATAGATAATGAAGAGGGGGGGGGGGTTGAAGGTAGCTTGCAAGAGATTTGAGAATTTTGCATCCTTAGTTCGCAAGCTTGAGCAACGGAATTCCACCCTTAACTACAGGCTTGGTTGAAAGAGAATGATTTTAATTCATTTCTTTTTTCCTGTTTTGTGAGATAAGCAAGTAGGAAAAAAATCCAAGTCATAAAAAAAAGACAAAGTAGCATAGGTTTGCATTTAACTCATGCAGTAAATTAGTCACAGTTCATCACGCACCTCTGCTAGCACAAAAAGTTCTAAATCTGTAAATCAGGTTCCTATTTGATGACTCTCCCACATGATTCCAACGTATCTTTTCCAATTGAGTACTGAAGCTGTACGCAAGAAATTTCTTCACACAATAAATTTATTTGAAAAAAAGGGTTCAGGAGAAACTATGTTTGCTATTATATTTAAACCAAAGGAAAAATGACTAAATAAACCCTCTTATCTACATTTATAGATTGCTCCCTTGTTCTAGAAATTATATTTTATATCCTCGGTTTAATTGGTTTGCATTTTGCATATATTTTGTACTAAAATTTAAGCCATTAATAATCCCTAACAAAAAAAGAACTAAGATTCTCACAAAAACTGCCACTGATGTAATGGAAAGGAGATTTTACACCAATCCCAAGAACCAAGCTTTTCACATATTCACAACCCAATCAAGAAGCATCTCTTAAGGAACACCTTAAAGCATTAGACGTCACGCATTTTAGCTGAACACGTGATTGATGTGAGGAGAACTTTCCAGTTTGAGCTCAGAACAAAAGTGCTTAAAGGACAACTTGATGTAAACCGAAATCAGCAATAAATTTGTTACAAACAATTGTTGTTGGGCTTGAACAATGTCAAACAATAGCAGGAAGATGAGGTCGCTTCTCTCAGCAGTAGAGCTTCTAAAGGAATAAAAGATCATTACAAAATTCCTCACAAAATCTAAATACTGTCCAATTAAAATCGTTCATTTCACTCATTATTCATGTCCATTTAAAGGTTTGCAGCAGAAACCCAAAAAAAAAAAAAAACAGACTACCATTAATTGTTACACATCGAAAGTAATTCAAGTCTGGCATAAACACAAACACTCATCAGATAACATAATCGATTAAGGTATTTAACACCATCTGTCCTAAAACGGCTCAGGAACAATGAAGAGGGTAAAAATTAACAGCAAAGAAACAGTCGGGTCCTTCTTAGAAAGTCCAAAATCCAAGTGAGAGCAGAATGAAGAAAAAACAAAGAATCAAAGATGGATTACAGTACCGTCCATGGTGACCTCCGAACAGGATATGAGACAGAGTTGCTAATGGCACCTGAAAATGCATCGCCAGGAAGTTAATACTGAATGATAGAGAGAGATGGGGAGAAGAGAGGAAGCGTAACACACCTGAGGTTTAGAGGAAGAGAAGAGTGTAAATGGTAAGAGCCGAGTCGCCATAATTTATTCGTATAGCAAAAGCAAGCCTAGACGTAGCTCTCTGTGTTTTGCTATTGGAGGAGCTGTTAAGCTAATTGAAAGATATATTGCTGGAAATGAATTGAAAATAATAATAAAAATAAAAATCAAATTGTAAAGAATAAAAATAAAAAATCAACCATCACATTTCAAATTCTTTTTATAATTTAGTTCTTCACTACTAAAAACAATTTAGATGTAAAAAAACATTCATGTCTCTGAAATGTTTTTTTATATTATTATTAAATTTAAAAAATTTTAACCCAATTTTTTAAAATTATATTTTATTTAATAATAACATAAAAACAATACTCACGAATTTCAAATTAACCTAATAGCAATACATTTTATAAACTAAAACAAATTTTTTAAAATAAAAATTCATTATGATATTAAAAGCAAATATTCAAATAAAATCTTAGTGATTTGTACATGAATGAAGGAGAAAATATTGGTAAAAATGATAAAAATGTATTAAAAATATTTGCATGGTGTCTTAGCCCCTCAAATGCATCAAATAAAATAATATAATTGATTAGTGATTTTTATTTTTATTTTTATTTTTATTTTTATTTTTTTACCTTGGCACAAAGAGGTCTTCTTGGCAAAATTTATAAGGAGAAAGTGGTGTTGGTCACTTCATATTCTTGAATTTGACTAATCTCATGGAATTCTCCCATCCAAGCTATTAGCTGCTCGATTATTGAAATTTTTTTTTATTAATGTGAGTATTCGGGTCAGTTTGCGTATATCTTGACTAATCTCACGGATCCTGAAGTTAACAATCATTTAAGTCTCTAGTGACTATCATATTAATAACCATAGAGTTCAAACTTGAGACCACAGGAAGAACAAACTTATTTTCTTTATTTATAGAGCTCTAATTAAGAAGGGAAGGGAGACGAGGAAATGTAAGAGATTGGAAAACGACATTGAGATTGTTTTATATTAAATACAAGTGAAATTTCATCTTTTAATTATGTTTTAATATTTTATTTGATCTAGGATATAAAATATAATTTCTTTAAATACAGTAAAAAAGTGAAAATAGTATCAAATCTTAAGAGATTTTTTTGTAATTATCTATTATATTTATATGTAATATAGTTTATGTATGAAATAATATAGGCATTGAAAATTTAGTGGAGTAAAATAAATAAAAGAATATTTTTGTTTACAACTTTTTTTTGGTCATAAAAATACACTCTTAATTCAATTCGATTAATATGGATATATGAAACCAATGTCTTTTGTTCAAATTCTACAAATTATGATTCTTTTCATTCCTTTTTTTT
>Ga0325402_1007811_pt1 | contig 10170 bp, 10 predicted proteins | sample PopdelMetagenome_22_FD_207212 | JGI IMG/M metagenome (GOLD analysis project Ga0325402, IMG submission 207212) | Populus deltoides microbial communities from Bellville, Georgia, United States - Xylem-PdKOR-R3 | ecosystem: Host-associated > Plants > Phyllosphere > Stem > Wood/Secondary xylem... | reverse complement strand
TTTTTTTTTTGTTTTTAATTCAATGTCTTTAACACCCCACTATTATACTGTTTTATTTAAGTTTAGAATTTGACAATATAATAAGTATTATGAATATTTGTTTTTGTTCTATTTGATTAATAGGAGTTTTGAAGTATTATTTGATTTTATTGTTTGAAGAATATTATTTATTGAAAGATTATGAAACAACCGTGTAATTATTAAATAAATTATTTTTAATATGTATATTATGAGACTTAGCATAAATAAAATATTTTTATGACACCACTATTATATTGCTGGTCATTGGATCCGAGATTCGGGTCATGACAAGAATAGCTATAAATGTTTATAATTCAAGCATTAATATACCAAGCAGACACCTAAACAAACCCAGGAAAAAGAAAAGAGCAAACATTTACTATAACTTGAAGTTATTAAAACCTCGTATGACTAAGTGAGAAAAACTGAAAAATCACATCAACTTGAGCGTAAAAGTAACTAATTATAACAACACATACATACTGGTGAATGATTAGAATTGAGTTTGAAGAGTGATAATCAATAACTCTGACTCCTTTTTTTTGGGAATTTTAGTATCATGCATGTGATGTTATTGTTTCAACCAAAAAAAATATGAGAGCCAGAGAATACCTATCTTCTCACTGAAACTTTATATTCTCTTTTCGGGAAGAAGTCCAACTACTCCTACTTACGTGCCATTAACGGTCTCTTTTCTTCTGCTTGCACTTGCATAGGCATAACTCAATCAACAATGGCAATTCTTCAACCACAAATCCCTTTGTCTCTTTACCCCCATCACTCTCCTACTGCAGCACCTTTTCTTTGCACACCCTTCAAAACACCAAGAAAACCACTCAATCTCACCTGCTCATCCAAAGGCCAAGATGTACGCTTCTTTTTACTTTTTTTTTTCTTTTGAATAATTTGGTTGTCATGTACAAGTAATTCTTTTGCTTTCCTTTTTCTCCCTTGAATTAAAAGCAGGATTATCTGATAGATGCTCCTGTTTCTGCTGGAGATGGGTTTTCTTTCTCTGGAGGTGCCCTCCTATTCTTGCCTTTTCCTTATAAACATAAAAATTATGAACTTGATAAGATATTGATAAGTCGTGTGTTTTTGTATCAGGGAAATATTCAGACGGGCCTAGCCCGTCCGATGAATGGTTTAAGCAAGGAAAGATTGTATGTTTTGGTGTCATCAATTTTTTTATATATATTTTATGCTGCAGTATTTTTGTATCATGTAGATATTATATTCACAATGTCTATTGCCTGGCAAGAAAAAAAGGGAAATGTTGCTGGATCATAGAGGGTTCTCTTTTGCAGGTGAAAGCTCATCCTGTTTCTGGCTCTGGAGATAAGGCGAAAGATCCTATATTTGGACTTAAAATGGGTGCTGCTTCTCAGGCCTCAAATGATCTTTTCAGGTGTTAAAAATCTCGAACTATGTTCGTAACAGTTATACTAGTTTGTTTTTTTTATAGGGGTTTTTGTTATAGGCTGAGCTATATAATATCAAGAAATTGAGATTGGATTATTTGCAGGGCTTACCGATTGAAACATGCTCTCTCTATATATGATTTTGTGCAATAGATGGTTTTGCGTGGAAAGCGGAAATGCTGATAATCCTACTGTTATATTAATTCATGGTTTCCCTTCACAGGTGAGCTCTTTCTTCAACGGCTGGTATTGGGAATTCAATTATCTTTATGCAACATGCATACTTGTTCTCTCTCCACACTCTCACTTAGAGGACTTGTGATTTTTCATACAATCTCTTGGATGAACTTGTGTTAGTGAATCGTGATATTTCAGTTTGGCTTAGCAGCAGCCAAGTGCCTGTAGGTGTTTAGTACAATGCCTTGGTCTAAAAACTAAAGGCACTGCCATTTTTTGGACGACATTTAGATGTCTCTCACAGAATGTTTTATGACCAAAATTCAGTCAAGCATGGCTGAATGTTTGTGATTTTCGCTGAAAATTCAGCCATATCATAATGTTTTGGATTGTTATATTTATCATTCTATTACTCATGCCATGTAATTCAATGTGTATTTTCTTCTCTTTCGTTTTTCTTTCCTCTTGTATATTTATTGAATAGCAGTCATCAAACCATCAAGAAAGATCTCATAATGCTCACGTTCCTAAACCATGCTCAAATTTGAAATAGAACAGTTCAGTTAATGGTGTTTGATGCTGGTTAAATATCTGCATTTGTTCATAGTAGAAATCTATGTGAAGCTACATGATTTTTAGAATAATTTTATATATAGCTAGCTGATGTCCATGTTCTTTTCATCTGATTTCAAACCCCATTCACTAGCATATTGTCCTTGATATGCATGTCTGTCATTGTCGTTTTTTTGACTTATAGAAGAGTTTGATGCATAGTCTTAATATATTCTGTCACAGGCATATTCATACCGCAAAGTTCTTCCCACTCTGTCCAAAAACTATCATGCTATTGCTTTTGATTGGTTAGGTAAGATCGATATTCTTGTACTGTGAATTGTTTGTTTTCAGATTATAGTGTTGATTTTACGACAAAGTATGGAAGCTTCAGTCAAATTATCGGAAATTAAATGCATGAGTGTGGCAATGAAGCTTGAAATAGTTTATAGACAATACACAGCTTTCTTAATGTCTTAACCACGTGGATCACAGTTACAATAGTGGTTAGAAAAGTATTCTTCAACTTCAAAAGTTGATTTCACTTGTAATCGCTTTCATGAAGATCTTTTTAATTACATGTTAATTTGCCTGAAGTGACCTGCTTTTTGTGAATTTACTCTGTAATCAGCTTTAGGCTAGAATTGATTGCAGTTTTGACTTCACTTCTTCTACAGGATTTGGATTTTCAGACAAGCCTCAACCCAGATACGGATTTGACTACACTATGGATGGTATTTAGTTGTATTTACCTTATCAGCCTTAACAGTGGCAGGGGGAAAGGGTTAAAGATCAGGTCTTCTGCCATTGTTTCATGCTCCAATGGGTATTTTAGGAGAAAGAAGACGTATCATGATATCATATAGAGGAAACGATGTTCATATAGTATTTTTTTTTTGTTATGACTTTGCAGAATTTGTAGCATCCTTGGAGTCCTTAATCAATGAAATTGCCACTGAGAAGGTATCGCTTGTTGTGCAGGTATGTTTTCCTACTTTCCATCCAAAAGCATTGATGCGCAGGTTAAATCTATTCATCATGTGATATGCAACTGAAGAACTTCTAACTTTTAATGTACTTCTCAGGGATACTTTTCACCAATTGCTGTTAAATATGCTAGCAATCTTCAGGGAAAGCTCAATGATCTAATACTCCTCAATCCCCCAGTACGTGTTTCTTAAACCTCACCATTTAGTTCTCGCTTTCTGTTCATGTATCATTTTCGTCATCCTAGAACTTTTAAGATCAACCAAGTACATAACTAAACGCCATACAGTGAAATTTTCCTTGATGTTTTTTAAATAGTAATCTTTTCTCCTTTTGGATTCGACAATTGACCCACAAAACAAGTGCAGCCTTATCTATACAGTAAAAAACCATTTTAGAGCAGCAGTATGCAAGAGTAACCCGGCCTCCATAACATAAACCACCCCACTCCCTCCAAATTCTTGATGTGAACAGGATTTGATTCCAAGTCTTGGCATGATGCCAAGAAACTTTATCAGCTAAGCGGTGACTTCCTTAGTTTCAGTACCGACTTACCTTCATTTTTCTCTATTCAAATTTTCCAGTCAAGAAGCATATTGTTCTGGTAGGACCATAACAAGCAGAAGAAGTTCAAGAAATGAAGAGAGAATAGAAGAAATGAAAGGAAGAAAGACTCTGTAGATGTCTGCAATTTCACAAATCTTATTACTCATCCCTCACGCCTCCTTATTACATGCTCTTCTCCTTTCCCAGCTATTACCCTCATTTCCCATGTTCTCTTTCCATCTACAGCTAACTTCCCTGCTCTATGGTGACACATTTTTGTTTTTTCACTTGAAAACGGAAAGTTTGTAAGGCTCGGTGTCTTCCAATGTATATCTATCGTTAGAATCATGAAAAAAATTATATTGTATTCTTCGATTTTTATTTGAGGATAATTACTGAAACGTGCTGTTTTTCTTACTTTATAAGCTAACGGCCACGCATGCCAATCTTCCATCAGCCTTGTCCATTTTCAGCACCTTCTTACTGGGTGAAATCTTTTGCCAGGTAAAAAGATTCATTTTATGTTCCTGCCAATGGCATGAGGCTTGTGCTTCTATTTCTATTTCTATCTTTGTGAGCTTGTCCATCTATTGGCCCACAACTAATGACTTCACATCTGTGCCGAAATAGGATCCTTTAAGGGCCAGTGACAAAACCTTGACCAGCTCTGGACCCTATAAAATGAAAGAAGATGATGCAATGGTATATAGAAGACCTTATCTCACATCTGGGTCTGCAGGGTTTGCATTGAACGTGATTAGTAAGGCCATGAAGAAGGATCTAAAGGTAAGTTCAATATATATATAAGATCTCCATTTTCCTCATCATCTAAGAGCTTGTTAAACTACACTTTGACACTTTCCTTTTTGAGTCTCAAGGCCCACTTCAATCGAGTCAGCGCTTTGCCATTACCTCTGGCGTCTATCTATGCATCTGCTGCTTCTTCGAGCAGTCAATCTCATCAGTGTTCTTTCTTCTACTACTCACATGTGCTTTTCTGAATTTTCTTATGTTTTTTCAAGAAAAAGAAAGAGAACATAATATCATTAGCAGTATCAGTCTCATCTCAACCAATAAAAAGGCTTGAATTAATCCAACCGAATGACTTTATTTGTCTGTATTTCTGTAGTTTAGGTTAAACGACATGAGCTGGTCTGTATTTTAACCTGATTTATTCCACATGACAATTCTTGCATGATTCCCGGGCTAAAAATGCACTGCATGCTCACATGTTATCATCTTCACGAAGAGTCAAGGGTTTTGACATCAGTGTTAAATGTGCACATTCTTAAGATAACATACATACCATTTACTTGATGGTATTAGATGAAAAAAAAAAGAAGGTTATCTTGTCAAAAAAATTTCTTCTGTTCACCATGCAAGATTTTAGCTCAGGGAATTTCTTTGTCAGGAAACAATTTAAGGCATGTGTTTGAGGTTACAACCGGCCTCTACTAATATTTTTAGTTGTAGATTTGGAACAAGTTGATTCTATTACATTTTGTGCCATAAACGTTTTATCTTGGTAAAGGGCTCCTGGAGTTTGTGGAAACCTGAAAGCAAACTAACTTACAGATTGTTGTTGTGAAATAAGTTTATCACATATTAATGCTTGTCCTATTCATCTTAGAGTTCTTCTTTCTTTACATCATAGGCCTATGTGGAAGAAACAAGGAAAACACTCTTGGATGAAAATTGGAAAGTTAAAACCACAGTGTGTTGGGGCCAGAGAGATCGTTGGTTGAGCTATGATGGAGTTGAAGACTTCTTGAAGAATTCCAAACATAAACTAATCGAACTTCCAATGGTAGAAACTCTTCTCTTCTCTGGAAAAGCTCAAAATTCATTTCTCTTAGGAGAGGAAGCAGCAGCATATTCTGTACCGTTTACTTTTGCATCCACAATTTTGATTTACAAATGCTTTCTCATCAATCATTATTGATATAAAGTGCCTTCTCTGCCATCTTTTTTCTTTTCCTGGACTAGTAATTTGCAATTTGTTGTTTTGTTAAAAAACCGGAAGACATGTAGAGAACATTGCCTTATAGCTGCTCTTCCATTTTTCTTCTGTGAGGTTTCATCAATATCTGTTTAGCTACTATTTTTTTTTTTCTTTGCTTCTGCTTATTGGGGTTTAAGAGGAGTAGAATTGACTCTTCTGAGGTACTTACTCCTCAGCTAATTGCTCCCGAATTAATATGTTTACTAGCCATTCTCAAATAATGTCTTCAAAGTTTTTCTTTATTTATCACTTGGTTCATATTTATGAGGAATACCTTCCTGCTTCTGTATTGTTTTTAACCCTTTCTGCTACCCAAATTGCTTTGTGATTGATTCATTTGGCCTGGGGTTCTGACCTCTCTTTCCTTGCGTTCTTATCCACTTTCTTTAGTTATGCTTCTGACACTAACGTTTTTTGCATTTTGAAGGCTGGTCATCATGTACAGGAGGATTGTGGTGAAGAACTTGGAGGAATCATCTCTGGAATCCTAGGCAGAAGGAGCAGAATTTGATTCTGTCCTACAATCATCTGTGGTACTGGTAGTTGGATGTTCAAAGAATTTATGCAATTTCTTTGAGGTAAAAAGCTAGTCTTTTGCACGTTGTGTTACATTTTCAGCTAAGATTCAGGACAGAGACATGCAGGAGGAGCATCACTCAATCAGAGTCTGGATATGCTATCTTTTCAGAGTTAACCGCTGCAAGTATCAAATATATATCAAAACATTTGTTTATCAAATTTAATGATACTACCTCTTAATCTTCTTCAAGATTACATATTTTTCTTCAATCGCAATCCATTTCTAAAGGAATTGTTGCTTTCATCATTTAAAAGAATCGACAGCATAGACTACGATCTCAAGCTTTATTCACAGCTCTACACATTCATAAGAACCTGGTACTATCTGATAAGTGTTGTATATTGCAGAACACAGTTTTGTTCTCCTCCCTCACTTAAACGAGTTCGATGTCACAAAATAAAGCTCTAGTATTTCATCTGCGTCAGTTATTATCGATACATATCAGTCCAACATTCATCATCCTTAACAGCCTTCTTCCATCTATTTTTGAACCTCTCTAGCTCGACAAATGACCATTTTTTTACCTGCAAAAGACAGTTTGTGGAATGATGAACAGGACCATGTAAAATACTTAACAAATCCAATAAAGGGCATCTTTCTGCTTTTGATGATGATATTGACACAGTTTTGGCTTCTTACTGAGCCATCCACCAGCGGGAAACTGATAGGGAAAAGTTTCTACGCTTCAGGAACCGGAGCTTACCGAAAGTCTGCCAGCAGATTGACCGGACGATGATTGTGCCTGCAAATTCAATCATCATTAATTATAACACTGGACTTATAATGAAAATTCAAACTATTGATGATGGATGGAAAAAATGTGATATAGATGAGGCTATTAGTTTTGTTTGCCTCTGGCAAAAAACAATCTATGAGATATGGCATCAAGGAGCATATCATCAATAGAAGATAGGATCGATAAACTGCTGAGCTCTTTTAGCATACTGGCAGAACTGAAAAGGAGTGCCAAGTGCTTTGCTGAGTGAACTAATTGCAGTACAAATTAACTATGTCTTGCCTTTTCTGATGCAGAGCCTCCTAGTGTAGGAAGACCATAATGAACTATGTACTCGGAGTCAACAATCCCAATGCTTTTGGTTCGATCACCCTGATAAGAGAGAAGAATTTTTTAAACAACGTAGATATATTTTTCGTTTTTTTCCAAATAAAGGCATATGTAATTTTAGAAGAGGTTAGTTGCCTGTGCGCAGTAACCGAGCTGAAAATCTAAGCCCCACCCATGAACCAAGTCATTCTGACAAAAATATGAAAGAAAAGGAGTAAGGACACAGTTGTTAGATCAATGCAAGAAAACAATAAGAGAAAATGTTTAAATTTATTTTGTAATAATCATCCAAAGATTAAGTTTTATGAAGATGCCAGACCTGAATCATATGCCATGTGCAGCGCCAGGAAGCTTTTGAGAAAACCGGAGCCATCATTTCTACAAATCTGCACTAACAACATTCTTATTTCTTTTCACAGCACATGAGAGACTCAACCTGAAAGAAAAGGTAGAGGGGACACGCCCGAGAACCAGAAACTACCAAATTAGGAAGTAATGAATGCAGAATTTCTACCCTGTGCATGGAGGCCTTGTGCTGTTTTCATCACACCTTGTCTGACCGATTATCCTGAACACCTTCCTGTTAACACATTATTTGAACTAAAATTAAAAAAAGAAAGTAATGATAAAGAACATTACTCCCATCAAAATCTAGCTATCATCGACAGCAAGTCTGACAAGGAAGACACGAATTTGATGTCAAAAGAACAATAATAAAGCCTCCAAAAGAAAGTTCTCTCTTTTGTTGTTGTTGTTGTTTGAACAAATCGAGAAGCAAACTTTCTTGCAGAAAAAGTTAAACCTGTGTATTCTTGATCCATTTTTTCTCGTCGTAAGATGATGATGCACCTCTGAACTTTCTGGATCAAGTGCCGGCTGTGATATGTCAAGCCCTTCTTCTTTAATGATCGAAAGATATCTGTATTTCAGTAATTGAAGACGGAACATTAGTTTATTTGATGATTACAAAGAGCAATACACCATCTATTAAGTTTTCCACATATAAAATCTGTCTTTGATGTTGTTTTAGAACAGTAAGATTTGCAAGCCTTGGTCTAACTCCAAGATTGCAATGCGTCGAGGATAGGATTGTAGTTGCTTCTACTTTATATTAGTAGCAGAGGAAAAAGGGATTGATTTGGCTACTACAGAGGGAGTAGATACCGAAGGGACAACTAAAACAAAGGTAATACATAAGTCGATACCTTCCAGCATGAAAATCGTCAACTCCAAGGTCTTCATCCCACAGGAAGATGTAGTCATACTCCGAAACAATATCCGGGTGTAAGAATCGCTTTGCAAACCACCTAACTCACGTAAATATGGCAAAATTTGTACCATCATCGAGAATTGAATGAACATATATAAAGCCAGGTGTAGAATGTATCTTAATTCCTAAAAGATATAGCTTGTTACCACTTAGTTTGATTTATGGCAGATACATGTATAGCACGATGATGCCATTCCATATCTCTCCATTCATCCATGATGCCATCATAATGGAAAAGCATCAGAACAAAATCAGTTGATGGAAACTGTGACAAATCAACAGAGAAACAGATCAGCATTTGTAGAGACGAAAGAAGCAATGACGAAGAATGAAATTAAGCAGGGTGTAAAAACCTTCTGGATAATTTTCTTGACGCTCAGTTTTTGCTTTATTCCAACTGCCATGGCCAGCACATGTTTTGGTTTCTTTGTTTTCTGTGCCCAAGATTGCAAATGATATATACCATGTCAAATTATCTATTCTTATCCAAATCAAATCAAAACAGAATATGCATATGGTGTCTCTTAAACAAGTATGGTTCATGCATGCGTACGCTCGACAGCACCTGGTGGTCATTTTTCTGGAGCAGGACAAAATCCTATCTATACAGAAGAAATTTAATCTCTGAAATGTAACTGGTGATATGAGATTATGCACCTTTTTGTCGTCGCCCCATAACGATCGCATTTCCATGTCGGACATTAGAGACACAATACCTTTAGGTAGTGTCTCAGTTCCTTTAGGCCTCGTTTCAGTCTAAATGTACACAGAGGAAATTAATAGAGTTCATCATTACACAATAGGAAAAGGGACCGGAATTTGGATCGACAAACCTCGCAAGTCTTCGGTCTTGTGTCCCATAAAACAACATTCACTGATGTCCATCTTGAAATCTTCTGTCAAAAAATAAAAAAAAAAACCTCAGTGTTTGCCATTTACAGGATTCAATGACACTGATACATGTATTAGTGAAACTGTTGAATCAAATGTGAGTGACTGAAGTGAATATGTGTGTACCTGATTATAATCTGCGAACAAAAGTACACTCCCAATAAAAAAACCTGCTGAAAGTAGGCATAATAAAGGGAGAACTCGGCGAAGACATAATCTATGGTTCTTAGACTCGATCTGAGAGCAAAGAAGCAAGTAAGAAAGTAAATATATGTGGAAACTCAAATTCAACCAGGTCTTGTGTATTTTCGGCAGTGTCGTTGATAAAACTACAAACAAAGTCACACAAAAACTCAAAAGACTTCAGAAAGAAACCCAACATAAAAATCAAACTTTTTTCCATGATTACTAATTCACTTATCCTCATACAGAAATCAAGCTCATTCACACCACCCTCATTATTATTCTAGTGAAAACTAAAAACAACATATTAAAGCTACAAGGGAGCTGGGAGACTTACGGAAGTTGACATGTTCATCTTCATCTTCATGCAATGAGCTTGTGAAAAAGTACAAGGGTCTAGTACTGTTTTACATTACAAGCAGAAGAAGAAAAAACAAGAGTGTAGATGCAGTCAGAAAATACTTTTTTTTTTTT
>Ga0325402_1007810_pt1 | contig 10170 bp, 6 predicted proteins | sample PopdelMetagenome_22_FD_207212 | JGI IMG/M metagenome (GOLD analysis project Ga0325402, IMG submission 207212) | Populus deltoides microbial communities from Bellville, Georgia, United States - Xylem-PdKOR-R3 | ecosystem: Host-associated > Plants > Phyllosphere > Stem > Wood/Secondary xylem... | reverse complement strand
AATTAGTTGTCCCTAGTTTTATTTTATTGTAACTAAAATTTAAACTAATTTTTTAAAAGTTAGGGTTGGTAGTGTTAAAAATAAAATAAAAACCATCTTAAAATATCATACATAAAATAAATTGTTTTGTTTGTTTTTAATAATAAAAAATATCTTTTGTGCTTATATGTTAAAGGTTTTGCATAAACTAATACATGTATATTTGTTTTTAATAATAAAAAATATCTTTTGTGCTTATATGTTAAAGGTTTTGCATAAACTAATACATGTATATTTGTTTTTAGGGATAAAAAACTATAATGACATGAGACAATGAGTTAGAACCTAGACTGAACGTAAAACTTGATCCACACTTTTAAAATATAGACATCGAACCCAAAAAGATGGTGATAAATTGAGATATGATCCATTTATATTCTAAAATGAACCTAAAAACCATCACTCACACTCAAAAGTGTTTGTGAGGACCGGAGGCTTACTTGGTCGTTAATTTCAGGACCTATGAGGATTAGTCGAGGTGCGCGCAAGTTGACCCAGGCACTTTACATAAATAAAAAAAGTGTTTGTGAGGTCACATGGGTCCAACCTAAGCCTACATATAACAATAAGGAGAAGCACATTGGAAGAAGACTAATCACTTGTATTTTCAGAACAAACTTTTGGTCTTCATATGAAAGCCATAAAATTTTAACTTCTTAAGGACAAGATCCTTACAAAGTGTCATCCATGAGTTGATTTTGATAAATATATATATATATATATATATTAGCATTTTCATAACAAAAAAAAAAAACAATAAGGTTTTGACTTCTGAAAGACGACATCCTTATAAGGATTGTACCATCATCGGGTCGATTCTTTTGATAAAAAAATATTATTTATGTTTTTTTAAAAAAAATAGCAAGATTTTGATTTCTCGAGGATGAAATCCTTATGAGGAATGTACCATCCTCAGATCATTTATTTGATAAAAACAAAACAACTTCTTTTTTAAACAATAAAGTTTCAACTTCTTAAGGATGGGATCCTTATAAGGAATGTACTATTCTCGGGTCTTTTCTTTGATAAAAAAAAACTTTTATTTACATTTTTTAAGACAATAAAGTTTTGACTTCTTGAGAACATGATCCTTGTGAGGAATGTACCATTCTCATGTCGATTCTTTGATAAAAACAAAACAATGCATAATGAAAAAAAATATCAAAAATTATTATTCGACATGAATTTCACAACATTCTCGTATAGAAAATCAACTATATATAAGCAAACACAAACAAACAAAAAACATACAAGAAAATATATCATCCACATATGAAAACACAATACAAGTCAAATATACATCCACACATCAAGACTACAATGCAAAAGTAAATAAACATCATCCATAATTATACATTACAGAATACCCAAAATAAGCAGATAAACACATTAGAGATTTGAGATTGACCTTAAGAAAGAGTTGGGATTAGATATGAATGGAAATGGGCAGTGGTTATGCATGCACCTCATATGTGGAAGCTAGACAAATGTTGGGTAGTGGAGAGCGTATTTGTCTCATGTGCGGTGTTTGAACCTACAAAATCAACAACAAACTACTAGTTCTTGGGTATAAAATTGATGTGAATATTACTAGATTATTTTGAATATGGGTTTGGGCATATCTAATGGCAATATTTATAGTGGTTGTAGGCAGTTTCAGGTCTGATTAAAAACTGTTTAAAGAGAGAAGGTTATGATAAGTTTATTGGAGATAGAGGAGAGTATAAGAGTTATGACATTGTTCTATTTAGTGGTGGTGATGGAAGACCTATTGTGAGGATGAGTAAGTCTATATGATATTGACTATATAGGGAACTGATGAGCTATGTTGTTATGATTTCTAGGTTTGTGGAGCTGCTGTTATGGAGATGGGTCTGTGGGGGTGATGTCATGAAGGACATGAAGATATTGTTAAAAGTTATCTTGTAGTTGCAACTGAGAGAAAGGATAAGATGAAAGGGTAGCTATTTTAGGTTTAAGAAGAAGGTTGTTGGTTATTGATATTTTGGAGGTTAGGATTTTGTCTTTTTGTTAGGTTGTTAGGTGTTTTTTTTTTTATCTTGATATGTTTTTTGGTGTTTTGTTTTCTATTTTCTTACTTTGTTAGATTTCTCTCCATGTTTGTCTATGTATATCTCTCATGCCTTCTATTTTTTTAACACATTTCTATTTATATTGTTAAATCTTATTAGGAAAAGAACATATCAATTAATATGAGGATTTTTTTTTATTTTTTTCTTTAATGAAAATCTTAAAATTATGGTATTTTTCATTTTTTAAAAAAAAATATGCATGATTGATTCTTTCCAAATAACTACCATTTTTTTCTTTATGACAATCTTGGTTTTTTTTTTGCTAGAAAAACAATCAAAATCTTCATTTATTAGAATAAGCTAAATTTCTTCATTTCCATCTTAATCATAATCTAATGTTTTTAATGAACTCAAAATCTCTTCATTTCCTTCTTAATCACAATCAAATATTCTCATTAAACTCAACTATCATTTTTATTTTTTCTCCTTTATTATTTTATTTAACCCCTTATAATTTTGGTCTTTTTTTTTCCTTGCCTATTATTTTTAGTCCCAATCCTTTTATCATTTTTATTTTCATTTATTTTTTGACAAAACATTAGAAAATCAATGGGTCAAAATTAGGTTATGACAACTACCCTTTCTTTATAATATTGAAGGTATATAAATATTTAAAGATTTACTATCCCTGGACTTTGTATATTAAGTTGGTAAAGAAAAGAAAAATAACGTTGGAAGCATTGTTTTTTTAGAAAAAAAAAAACAAACAACATAAACAAATAATCTCATCGAGTGACGACTACCCTAAAAACAAAATGAATAAAATAAAACAATTATCATTAAAAGTTGACTACCCTCAACATAAATCAAACAAACAAATAGTCTTATCGAGAGGTAACTAAATAAAATAAACAAAACAAAAAAAAATTGCACCTTACTACTAAACTAGATTTGTTTGGTTAAGGTGCACACCACTTTCAATTGAAAAGGAAGTTTCTTGTCGAGAGGTGACTACTCTCATAATAAATTAAATAAAAAAAAATAGTTTCATCAAGATGTGATTATACTCAAAACAAAATGAATAAAACAAAGCAATTATCATTGAGAGACGATTACCCTAAAAATAAATTAAATAGATAAATAGTTTATTCAAAAGGCAACTACCCTTAACATAGAATCTAAATGGATCAAAATTGTAAGATGGTCAACGTTAACATGAAATTTAAAATAGGTCAAAATTATTAGATGACTAATCTAAATATAAGATTTAAAATAATTCACTCAGGATGCATGAACTTCATTTCATCATCTTAGGCTTTGACCTTAATTCATTCATATGATTCTCGTAATATTAGGTTCACTTATTTGCTCATTCTTGGCTTCTAAGTAGAGAATTTAGTTCTAAACCACTTTATTTTTTATATTTTTTTGTCTCATATTCCCAACTCTAATATCCATTAGTAAATTTCTATTATAAGATCTTATTTGCCCTCGAATTGTTTTCAAATTTATCTTTCATAATTCAATTTTATTTTTTTTTCATTCCTACTTTTAGTCTTTTAATACCTTGTTGTAACTTCCTTCAATAAAAATTTTTATCAAATATTTATTTTATCCTCGTGCATAATTTGTTTTTAAACTATTCATTTTGCCTACTATGCCGAGAAATAAAACTCATTCCTTTTTTTCTATTTTTTTTTGTTTGTCAAGTTTGTGCAATTAATATCAATATCAATCATGTAGTGGATGTAGTGGACCAAGGAATATAGGTTTTTGGAAATACAATTGTAAAGTAAAAAGTCATTGTAGTAGTTGTGTCAAAGAAATAGGATGAACATGGAAAATAAAAACTTTGAATAAAATTTGGCTAAATTTATACTTTTACTTATTATGTTTCATGAGGAAAGTATATCTATAGCTATAACATTTCTTCACAACATCTAAATTTATAGGCTTTGACAATTCTTTACCATTTATATATGATAAAATAAAAGTTCTTTATGAAAATGTTTTCTTGACTATATAAGGACCCTCGTAATTAGATGCCTATTTACTTCAATTTTCCCTAAGAATTTACAAAATCTTTTTCAATACCAAACCTCCTTCATGAAAATCTCATGGGTATACTTTTTTATCTCAGGCTTTAGCTATTCTCTTCTGATACAGCTACGTATGACAAATTCTAGCCAACCTCTTTTCAATAATCAAGTTCAATTTCTCGTATTGGACCTTAACTCATTCTAACTCTTATAGCTCTACTTCTTTTAATATCATTAGAGAAGGTATCTTCACTTTAAAGGGTATCACTACCTCCATCCTAAATACTAGAGAGTAAGGAATTGCTTTTATAGATGTTATTGTAACAATTCAATAACCATGTAATGTGTATAGAAGCATTCATGCCAACCTTTATAAGTGATGACTATTTTCTGCATTATTTTCTTTATATTCTTATTCACTACCTCTACTATCCCATTCATTTTAGGTCTAAGATGATTAATCTTCCATTGTTGGTTTAAATCCTGAATCATATTTTCATTGAAATTCTTAGTGTTTTCTGTTATTATCATCTTTGGTAAATCATAACAACAGACAATGTTTTTCTCAATAAACTTCAGACCACTTTCTAAGTAATATAGGCATATAAATTCACTTCAGTTTATTTTTTAAAATAGTCAATTGCTACCAAGATGAACCGATATTTGTTACTAGCCTTCTAATTTTTTAGGAAAATCACATTAATTCTTTGTACTGTAAATGGTTAAGGTGTTGTTATATGGTAAAGAGGAATTAGTAGTGTATTTATCTTATCAGTATGATCATTGTAACTTTTCTCCATTATGGTAAAAAAGTATCCATTTTTTGCATTTTTCATGTCATTATAGTGTATTTATCTTATCAGCATGATCGTTGCAGCTTTTCTCCATTATGGTAAAAAAGTATCCATTTTTTGCATTTTTCATGTCATTATATGCCTGTTGATATGTGTAACATAAACATCTTAATAGAGTTCTATAAAATCCTCTTATATATAGAATCTCTCCATCTAAGAAATAATAAATTGACAATATCTTTAAAGTTTTTCTATTCATTTTATTCATACCGGGTGAATATTCAAGATTTATAATGAACTATCTGATATCATGGTACGAAGGCTTTCCATTTATTTCCTCCTCAACTTAACAACAATAAGTAGGGTCATTCTTTATCTTAATACATAAAGGTTGTAATTCTTTGTCGCAGTTGATTTGGGTTATTGATGCTAATATGACAAATGCATTTGCAAATCAATTATTATCTCTACTTAGATGAGTGAACTTCACCTTTTCAAATTTATTGGCTATCTTGACATGGTACTCCTGATACAAATTTAACTTCTTATCTTTCATTTTTATTCTCCTTTCACTTGGCAAATTATCAATAGGAAATCACCATATACATCAAGTTTTTTAACTTTTCTTTTCAAAATAGCCTCAAGCTTATAGATATTTGCCTTATATTTTGTTATGTTGTTAATGCATTAAAATTGTAATTTGATTACCATTGGATATTACTCCTTAGTTGGTGAACTGAGTATAACACCCACATCATTGCTAGATATATTTACTATAGTATTAAAATACAAGGTCCATATATCTTCACCTCACTTTTTTTTTTACAAACACAATCTTTAGAGGAAAGAAGGAATGACGCGATCCAAGCAATACTAAGAGATCTGTTAAAGGTTCTGATTGGTATAATGAAAAAACTTAGGGCTAAGTGGTTCAAAGAGGCTTTCAATGGATTTCTTCAAAACACATGGGCTAAAGTGGACTTCAAGACACATTAAAGTTAAGTGATTCAAATTTGTTAGCTATCTTGACTTCTCCTTTTCTTTTAACAGCCATAATCTTTTCATTCAGGAATTCATACCACAAGGGATCATAATCATCAACTATATTATCCACTAAATGAACTATTTTAGCACTTTCTTTCACTAGCTTTATAGTCAAATAAATGGTGTCATATTTCACCCATATAACTTTCCACAATGCAATTATGTTGGACAAGGCTTTTAAAAGAGATACTTGACTACATTAATTTTGGATACCAACCAATTTTAATAATAAAATATGTAATGCTTGAGTCTTGATGCACTCTATACCAGACCACAACATATATTTCCTAGAAAAGTATATTGAGATTTGCAGTTCATAAACTTTTTACTCAAGTAGTAAATGACTTGTCATTTTTTTCAAGAATTATCATGCTTACCAATAACATATCCCATAATAGTTTATATCACAGTCAAGTACATGATTAATGGCCTTTCTAAAACTAGCGAGTTCAAAAATGATGGATTATATAGATATTGTTTTATCTTATGAAAATCTATTTGATAATATATATTCTATACTCTAGGATTTTTTTTACGAAGCAGGTGAATATTTCCTTTTTTGCTCTAGGCTCAGTATAACCTGTATTGCTTTGAATTTATCGATGTCAACTTCAATGCCTTCATTTCATACTATGAACCTTAATAATTTTCCTCATTTTACTTTAAATGTGCACTTTGACATATTCAATTTGATCATATACTTCCTTAACCTCTCAAAGAGCTTTCTTAATATTTAGATATGATATTCCTTTTCATTTGACTTAGAAATCATGTCATTCATATACACTTTGATTTCTTTATATATCATGTCATGAAATAGATTTATTATTACTCGTTTCTATGTTGCTCATGCTTTTTAGTCCAAAGAGCATGACTTTGTAACAAAAGGTTTCCCAATACATGATGAAAATGGTTTTTTTTATCATTATTCTCCACCATGCTAATTTGATTATACCTAAAAAGTCCATCCATAAAGGAATATTTAAATTATTGACTACATTATCCATAAGTATATCAATATAGGGTAAAGAAAAATTATCTTTAGGATTTGCTTTGTTTAAGTCTTTAAAATCCATGCACACTCTAACTTTCCCTTTTTTCTTCGGAACTTCCACAATATTTGATACCCATTAATGGTATTCAACCACTTCTAAGAATCTGGTTTCTCATTGCTTACACATTATCAGAATATTCAGTCGTATTTTTTTTTGCTTCAATTTTACTCATGCGTAATTCAGAATTAAAAGTAGCATGTGTAATATGATAACATTGTCTAGCTTTAGTATATTTGTATATGACTATGCAAACACATTTGTTTATTCTTTTAACAAGGTAATCATGCTACTTTTCTCATCTTTAGGAATCAAAGTTCCAACCTTTAACTATGTTTCATTCATTTTAGTGCCACATTCATCAATTTCAACACTTTTTGATTTGATTTTATAAGCCGTTCATATTATTCAATTAACTTGGCATACTTATGCATGTCTTTCTCACCCTACTCTTTCTTATGTATTACAATTAAAGTTTCACCAAAATTAGACCAAATACTTTCAAAGTAATTATTTTGTATTTTAAGTCAATGATCATTTTGAATATTCATGCAAAACAAGTAGTGCAAATAAAAAAGTGAAAAAAAGCAAAAAAAGAAAGAAAGAAGCAAAACAAGATCCACAAAGAAAGGAATTGCATGACCTTATATTGATGTTAAATGGATAAAATAAATTTCACAAATGAAAAAGTTATTTTCCAGCATCATGAGCTATAATTATTGAAAATATAAAAAAAAAAGTAATGAAAATTACTTAGACTAAAAAACAATAGGAATTTTTTCAATGAACTAATTATCGAGCTCTTCAACTTCTAAATATTCCCTGATAAGTTAAGTTACACCTATATATTAGTTTAATACATTAATGGTCAACTATGAAAGAGTCAATGTCTTGGTGCTTGAGCCTAAACTAGGCCATTTCCACGTGCCACAAGTGTGTTTTAGCCTAAACTCGGCCCAAGCTTTTAAACTTGGTATGGTCAATTTAGTGAACAGATGATGAATTATCCTTTTGCTTAACTTTAAAAAAAAAACTGCAGTAAATGACACGTTGTTTGCTGCAATTATTTTTCATCCATCTTCAATTGTAGGAAAATTATAGTTGACTATTTAAACTCTTAAAACTCAACTCTTAACTTGGTTTTACATGAAAATACCTAAAAACAATTATAGAACCTCAATAAATCCATTCTTTATCCTAAAAAGACAATTTAATCACTCTAAAAATTGAAATATAACTAGATAAAAAAACATATTATGGATTTTGATCTACTTTTCTGACATGTTTAAAGGACAACATCACATTAATTGAATTCTTATATCTAAGACAAACTCATTGACATATTAATATTTTTTGTGGTTGTAATGTGGCTGAATGAACTTTTTCTCTCTCTCCCTCAACACACATGGACTGAAACATAAAAAAAAAAGTTTAAGGTCAAAACATAAAAACCTAAAAGAACATGAACTAAATCTGGAATAAAAAAACTTTTAAGAATCAAACTGAAGTTTTTCACACCTTTGAACAATAAAAATAAAAAAAAGTATTTGTTTTTTTGTGTGTTTTTATTTTGTTTCTTGTTGTTTCAAGTTTTTTTTAACTATAACATAATATTTTGTAAAATCGACATTTAATTTAATGTTAAAATATCTTATGACTCTTCAAACACGCAAGAGTATGCTAAATTGAAATAATTTCTAAAATATAATACCATGTCAACATAACATGAGATGATAAAATTGAAAAGAGATAAAGTTCAATGAACTTGTATTATATAAATTTTCAATTATTGAAAAAACAAAAGGACCATTATGGATTGCTTAATGCAACTGACAGTGAAACATTGAGAAAATGTATCGAGGACATTATAGTAAAAGCCTACAAGTTGTCAAAAAACACTTTTCAAAATGTATTTTTATTTTTTGTTTAAAAATAAAAATAGATATTTGTAAGGAAGGCAATGATTAATATGGAGAAAATTGTGTTTTTTTATAGTCAAAATTTTCTTCTCTCATTCATGATTGTTTTTTTTATAATAACATGTATTTTTTTAGCACCATGGTTTATCAAATAATAACTAATTAAAATTAAAACAAAATCCATAACAATTCTAATAACTTTATTTTCTCATTCACATTATTTTTGTCTTTATGAAAACATATTTTTTTTTTATTAGAATTACTATTTTCAAATGGATAATCGTGAAAGGAAATTTCAATAAAAAGTAAAAATAAATCATGAATCCATCATTTAATGAATATAAAAATAATAAATATGAGAAAATTATATAAACAATTGGATAAAAAAATACAAAAAATAAATATTATATTCTTATTGAATATTAATACAATTTTAAAAAAAACTTCATATATTAGGTTAATATATGATTAATCATAAAGTAATTGTCAATTTCACCATTAAAACTTTAATATTCTTGAAAACCATGGCATTATTGGATTATTTTTTAAATATCATTTTAATAAATTTATTTTAAAATAATTTTATTCTAAAATTTATAAAGAGTAAGAGAGAGCTAATGGTTGTTTAACAAACAAGTTAGGAAAGCCTGACTCTTATTTTAAAATAAACAAACATCACGTCATTTTTTTAATTGAAAGGCATGTTATATTCTAGTGTAGATTTTAGTCATCCCTGATAGACGTTGGGTTCCAAGTTTTTAAGCATTAAAAACTAATTTTTCAACTTTTTTTCTTCTTTAAACACATATAAAACATCTCGGGGACCTCATTAAACCTCTGTTTAACCTAAAATGTCTTTTTTGTAGCTAGAATATGCCCGTTCGATCTTTTTCTCTCTCTTCCCATTTCTCACCACCTCTCTTTCTTGTCTCAGTACTTGCGGATTGAAACACAAAAAATAAAGTTTACGACCAAAACATAAAAGACTATAATTATAAGGACTAAATAATGCAAAATCTAGAATTTTAGGGACTAAACTAAAGTTTCTCGTGCCTTTTTAAAATCAAGATCTTTTTTTATCCTTGTTTTTTGAATTTTTTAACTATAATCTAAAAATCTATTTTGTAAAATTAAGCTTTAATTTAATATGGTACAATTCTTCAACACTTCACATACGTGAGAGTATACAAAGTAAAAAGATATTGACACATAAAACATTCTAATATAATTTGAGAAGATGATTTCGGAAA
>Ga0325402_1007808_pt1 | contig 10173 bp, 6 predicted proteins | sample PopdelMetagenome_22_FD_207212 | JGI IMG/M metagenome (GOLD analysis project Ga0325402, IMG submission 207212) | Populus deltoides microbial communities from Bellville, Georgia, United States - Xylem-PdKOR-R3 | ecosystem: Host-associated > Plants > Phyllosphere > Stem > Wood/Secondary xylem... | reverse complement strand
TTTGGCTAATGGTGTTCTAAAAGGATAGCAAGATTTGAGAGTTATGAGTTAGTTTCAAGAATTGATGCGTTCATGTGTACTATGTTTTGTATGTACCAACTATATAAAAGAATTACAATTGTTATGCTTTAAACAGAGAATAACGTTAGTTCGGTTAACGGTATTCGAGATGGATGACCGGGTTTGAGTATTGTAATTAGCTACGGTAATTGATGAATTATTAAGGGTGGCATTTACGTAAGTAAGGAGAAATTAGAGAATTATACTCTTTTGATCCACGAATGAAATGTAACGTTGATATTGCTTTATTATGTTTTTAAATTGCTTATAATGCTTGAAATTACCTTATGTTGTAATAGGGACATCATACCAACATGATGTTTAAGGAAATCCGTTTCGCGACTCAAACATTTTGAAAAGAACTATATATTCGTATGTTATAGGTGATATGAATTCTATAAGAATAGACAGATTAATCGCTCAATTAGTCGTCTAGCCCTTTTTGTAAAGACTTGTAATGAACAATTAAAATGGAACACGGATGTATATGTGCGAACAAGTAGATGTGATTTGTATGAATATACGTATGTGGTATTCTTCTTATGAGGATGTTATGTTGTGAAATTACATGAGGTCATGATAAACGAAAGTACTAGCTGTGTAACTTGTCGTTCGACACTCTTGTATGAACTCGTGATGATAACGAGACTAGAACAAGAATGTGAATTTATGAGTATGTCAATACGATGTAATGTAAACCTATGAGTATGGAAATATAGTATTATGAGCATGTGTATTGAGAATATGTTTTATAGGAATGTTGATTTCCGTTATCCTACGTGGATTGTGTCTTGTTAATGAATGGAATGCAATTATAAATCTACATAATAATATGATATGGTGAAAAACATTCAGAACCTGACAATATATATATATATATATATATATATATATTCCAATGATTTTGGCTTTGAAAACATCAGGTCGTTACATATGGTATGTATGAACACTTCATGTTATGAACGTGATGGACATGTATCTTTTGTTTTGTAGTACTATCATATCTTATATGTACGTGTAACGTATTTAAACACTTAAGGATGTTTGATTATTGAAATGATAGATGGTACCATACAATGCACCGATGGAATGTGAAAAACAAATCACCCCCACCTCCTGCTTATTATGGATAAACAGTATGTCAAAAATCAATTGAATTTTATGGGCTATTATAGTTGGTATCAAAGCTCCTAGTTTTGGTCCTGGAAAACTCAAATGAATACTTATAATCATTGCCTATTTCAGAATGATATGCACTCGACAAGGAATGTATACTAAGTCACCCTCTATGTGGAAGGGATTAAAGGCAAGAATGTTGATAATCAGCAAGGGGAAGGCCCACTAGATGATACTACTTCACATACGCCAATAACATCATCCTAGTCTAGGCAAGGAGAATCAACAGGAGTTCAGAAAGAACAGGTCCCGAAACGAACATATATAGTCAACCGAGTTGGAACCGCAATGAAGAGCAAAGATACCCCTTCTGACGATTCCAGCAGGAATGTCCACACCTTATGTAGATCCAGGGTTTCTAGTCAAGAAAGTGATAGAAGGTATGGGAAGTACTACAGCTCATGCAGTCCCAATAGCACCAACCACACTAGCAACCCCAAGGGTTTCTGCAACCACCGATAATATGGTGCTCCTGGTACGACTAGTTAAAAGCATGAGAGAAATAGATTGTAAACCCTGTATGGGGGAGCAGGGTGCTGAAATAGCTGGAAGATGGATCAAGAAAGAGGAGAAGACTATGATTTAGATTAAAATACCCAAAGATTTACGGGTAAATTATGATACACGGTTATTATCTAATCGGGTCATGATATGGTGGGAAACCATCCAGCTAATACGTGTTACTAAAACATTAACCTAGAATGACTTCAAGTTCAAATTTGATAACCAATTATACTCTAATACTCCAAGTATCATCACAACGTGAAGGAACAAGAATTCTAGCATTGAAACAAGGAGAGATATCGGTGTTGGAATATGAAAGGTGATTTCATGACCTCTCATTATTCGCCTCACAGTACATCCCCACTAAAGAGCATATGATAGAAAAATTAAAGAATGGGTTTTGTCAGGATTTAAGGTAAGGATTAATTGCTTTACAATTCAAAATAGTGAGGGAGTTAATTGAAGCAGCATAAGCATTGGAAGCATGCATTGGGGAAAGCCATCAGGGCTAATATAGAGTTGGTAAAAAACGGATATTGATTATTTTATGAATAGGTTGCCGCTTCCAAAAAAAGGGAAGAGTGGATCGTTTAATCAATTTAAGAAGAAAGAGGGGACATCAGTGAGTTCTCACCAACATACAAGTGGAAAAGTGATGGGGGCAAACACTCCCGAGGACTAACCCATCAAGGGGATCTAGTGACCAGAAGAATGTTATCTACGTGTACGTTTTGAACAAAGACACCTTGGTGATTGTTCAGTCTCCCCAGGATAATGTTTTGTATGTCGAGAAGAGGGCCATAAATGGAGAGCTTGTAAATATTTGGGGCAAAGATGTTATTATTATGGTGAAAAAGGACATTCAAAAGAGAGTGTCCTCCCAAGAACACTAGGTAAGCGTAGAATATGAAACAACCAAGTCAGAGTCACCAGTAGTCTGCCATAGTAAATAGGCCAGTGAGGTCCACAACAATCGGGGGCTAATTCCATCCGAGGACGGTCAAGGGCATATAATGATCGAACTTAAAGGAGGGTCTTCCTATAACACATGAAGAACGTCAGAGCAGCATTCGATGTAGTGGCAGGTACACTACGCATGAATAATTTAAAAATACGTGCCTTGTTTGATCCTGGTGCCATTTATGCATTTATAACTAGTAGGATTGTAGCAAATTTAGGGAAAGAAGCAAAAAGGGTAAAAAAAGGGTTTACAATAAGGACACCTTTGGGTGATGTGGTAAAAACCAATAACATGTATATAGATGTGAAAATTGGACTAGATGAATATGAGTCAATAGTAGATTTGATACCTTTAGAATTAAATGATTTCGATGTAATCCTAGGCATGGATTGACTGATTAAACATAAAGCTCAGATAGATTGTTAAACCAAAATTGTAACCTTTCAAGGATTAGGGGGTAGAAGAAGGATCTTTAAGGGAGAAAAGACTATTATCTTGACCAATCTGATTTCGACTATGAGAGCCAAAAAGTTATTAAAGAAGGGATGTGTGGGACGCCTTGCATAGTGTTGAATTCTGACAATGACGAAACAAAGCTAAGTGATATTCCGGTTGTAAAGGAATTCCCAGATGTATTTCCTGAAGAACTACTCGGGCTACCCTCGGACCGACAAGTCAAAGTTTCCATCAATACCTTCTCAAAAGTACCCCTGATAGCACAACCACCATATAAAATGGCTCCGATAGAACTAAATGAATTAAAAAAATCTAGCTACAAGAGTTACTAGATAAGGGATTTGTAAGACCCAGAGGCTCACTTTAGGGAGCATCGGTTTTGTTTGTGAAAAAAAGGCACCCATAGGCTTTGTATAGACTATCGCCAGCTAAATAAGGTAACTGTAAAACCCCATTAAAAGAGAGAGAGAGAGAGAGAGAAGGAGGGAGGGAGAAAGAGAGAGAGATAAATAGACCAGCCAATACTAAGTGGAAAACATGAAAGAACCGATGTAGGGATAACCAAAAAGGGGTGTTAGGATTAGAACATCCAACATCCAAACACAACCCACCATATTTGAGGAGTATAAATACATAAAGAGAAAAAAAGATGATTTTTCCTCTCCTTCAAAACCGACAGCAACCCTAGCTGTAACAGCCCCCAATAATGCAAAGAAACTCCCATCCAAACCACCCTTACATGCCACCCCCTTGAATACTTGAGTGCGAAGAGAGTTGAAAAGTGGAAAGAGAACCAAAAACATGAAAAGAGGAAGGGGTAGAGGGTCGGCTGGAATAGCAGAGGAAGGAGAGAAAAAATGAGAGGGAGAGGAGGAAAACCACAAAAACCATCCTTGAATCTTGTCTAAAAATCATGTGGTAAGAGTAACCTCACTCTCCTACTTGTTATTCTGAGATGCTGAAGCAAGATAAGAAGGAAACCTCAATTGAATGATATAGGGTTCTTGCACTTTCAATTTTGAAAAGATTCAATAGAAAGATTGGAAAATTAAGGATAAAAAAGATGTAATTTCAGAATCTATAACAAAAAAATTGATGCATGTTGAAGAACAAACCATAACTAAAGGCCAGCCTGTTGAAAGAATGAAAGAATGATGGAATAGAATGATGAAATGTGTCAATTGTGATCTTATTATGCTCTTAGGAAAATACTTGAGCTGAAACATAATTTTTACATATGCAAATACCTTCATTACATCATAAATTGAAGAACTTGCTTGATTATGGACTTAGAAGATTGATGTGTAAATTGATGCATGATAACATAGACATGTTTATTATGAAAATGATGATTTACATGAGTAAACTATAATCGGAGGGGATACCATAATTGACTAAGAGAAAGAACAATGAGGGAAACATTTATATGATGAACATCCTTAAAGAAGAAAAATAAATGGTAGAAATTGAACTCATGTGTAATGTGAAATTAATTGTTAGCTTGTGTTTTATGATTTGGAATGGTATAATTAGGAATGATGAAATGAACACTTGATGTCAATACCTCATGTTTCGGCCATGGAAGCTTGGATAGGAGAACTCTTGAAAATGTGCTTGTTTGAACTTAATTGTAGACTACTTGACAATATTAAGATGAACTTGATGAGATTATGGAAAGGAATATGATTCTTGAACATGTTTGATAATACTTCGTAAGTTAGAATGCCTAGAACACCTTATGTCATGCTGTAATGAATGGGAATTGATGATATCACATTAAGAACTTAAAGTATGCTTGTTAGGGAGGTGATATAGGCTTCGGCATCTTAGAAGAAAATAGCAAAGAAAGACCTTCATGAAGATAGTGGTGATTAATAGGTTCTCTTTAACAATGTTGATGAGTGTGTGATATTGTCATGGAATAGAAACATTACGTGTTGCCCTTGCTTCATAAACTTTGAAAGTGAATTTGGTTGTGGTTTATATTTAAAATTAGGTTGAAGTATGGTCATTAGAAAGAAAACTTGGTGTTGACCATATGCGTGAACTTACAGAAAAGAAACATCAAAATGACTTAGTTTTCGTTGATGATTTTCAGTGTCAGAGTAACTTAGTTTTCGTTGACTATTTTTAATGTCATAATAACTTAGTTCTCGTTAATGATTTTCAGTGTCATAATGGCATAATTTTCGTTGTTGATCTTCATTAAAATTAGAGACGAATGTCTTATTACAATAATCACTATATAATTATATGAACATGAGAGATGTTTGAATGAATGTATGTGTATTCTGGTATATGTGTGGAAATGGTCTTTGCCATTGCTTAAATAAAAATATACTAGTGAAGGTCATTTGGTATATTAGGAGGCGCGACCAAGATCGGACCTTTGACCGGGCAAGGCCACACTACAGGAGGGTTAGGTAGATGGTTTCCACTTTAATTATTATTACATCCTTGAAGTATTTATACATAATTTTGTTGCTCGATTTCAATCGGTTAAATTAATCATGAAACACAATGAATAATGAGATTAGCTTTGGTTAACGATTCCATATTAGATAATCAGGATTAAATGATGTGATTAGTTTCGACTAATGGTATCCATATTAGATGACAGAGATTAATTGATGTGATTAGCTTCAGCTAATGGTAACCATATTGGGTAATCAGGATTAATTGATGAGATTAAGTTCGGCTAATGGTATCTATATCGGATAACCAAGAATGAATGATATGAGTAGCTTTGGCTAATAGTATCCTTGTTTGATAACCAGAAAGATATCGTGAAGTTAGTTTGGGCTATTGGTATTCATGATGGATAACCGAAATGATTGAATAAGACTAATGTTGATTTATAATGATAATGGATATACTTGTGAATAATGTATTAGAACCATAGACTAATCGATCATAGTTAAGATAGTATTATCATTCATGGAAGATGCCCAACGTACTAGGGTTTCCAGATAGTAATGCACGTTATTGATTGATATTGATTATAGACCAAAGAAATAATACGATGTAGCATGATGATGTGATGTGAAATGTTAAAGACAGAATTAATAGGAGCATAATAATGAGAATCTACCTATTTAAATTGCTAATACGGTTACAAGTATTTGTCCATTGTTGAATTATATTATAAGAAATTGTTTATACACTTACATTGAATTTTATTTGTAACAAGGACATCTCATAGCCATAACACTTAGAAACTTCATCCTAAGTATTTTGGAATAAATCATGTAATAGTATGATTAGATGACATGCATTTTATACAACTAGGTAATAGCTACGAAGTGTCGATCGACATTTTTGTAAGAACTTATGATGACAACTTTCAAAGTCATGAATGTGAATTATATTGTGTATGAACACTTCATGTTATAGATGCAATGAATATGTACCTTCTTTTGTGATGCTATCGTATATTATATGTATGTGTGATATATTACATCGCTTAATGATGTCTAATGGTTGGAATTATAAATGGTATCACGTAATGCATCAATGGAACATGATAATATAAAAAACAAATCACCTTATTCTGACTCGTCATGAATTGGTTACATTTTTTTTTGGGTCATTATAATTGGTATTAGAGCATTGGTTTTGGTCCTAGAAAATTAATGACAATGTTTAATTATTTTCTATTTCAGGATCGTATGCACTCAACAAGGAACATAAATTAAACCACCCTCCACGGGGAGTAGAAGCAAAGGCAAGAATGTTAATAATTAGCAAGAAGAAGGCCTACTAGATGATACTACTTCTCATGTACCAATAACATCATCTCAGTCTAGATAGGGAGAATCAGCAGGGATTGAGGAAGAATAGGTACTGAAACGGATAGAAATGGTATGTTCGATAAGGTTGGGACCGCAAGGAATAATAGAAATACCCCCTCTGACGACTCTAGCTGGAATACCTACACCCTATGTAAACCCAGGACTTCTAGTATATATAGTCAAGGTAGTGATGGAAGGTATGTCAGCACCAAAACTCATGCAGCCCTAACTGCACCGGCCTTACAAATAACCCTAGAGGTTTCTGCAACCACTGATAATACGGTACTACTAGTACGACTAGTCAAGAGTATGAGAGAAATGGATTGCGAACCATATATGGGTGAATATGATGCTGAAATAGCTGGGAGATGGATCAAGAAAGTAGAGAAGATTATGGTTTAGATTAACATACCCGCATACTTACAGGTAAATTGTGCTACGAATGACCAGGTCATGACATGGTGGCAACCGTCTAGCTAAGACGTGCAATCAAAACATTAACTTAGAATGACTTCAAGTCTGAATTTGAGAACCAATTCTACTTTAGGTATCATCGCAAGGTAAAAGAACATGAATTTCTAGCATTGAGACAGGGAGAAATGTTGGTGCTGGAGTATGAAAGATGATTTTATGATCTCTCATTGTTTGCTCCACATTATGTCCTAACAGAAGAACACATGATAGAGAAGCTGAAGGATGGGTTCCGCCAAAAATTGTAGCATGGATTAATTGCCTTGCAATTCAAAATAGTGTGGGAATTAATTGAGGCAGCACAATCATTGGAAGCATGCATTGGGGAAGGCTATCAGGGGCTATAAGAACTTGGTAAGAAGAGGGACATTAACTATTCTGCCAATAGGCCACCACTTTCAAAAAAAGGGAAGAGTGGAATGTTTAATTAGTTTAAGAAGAGAGGAGTGACGATAGTGGGTTCTCCTCACCAACAAACAGATGGAAGGGTAATAGAAGGACAGACCCACCCAAGGACTAACCGATCGGGGGGATCTAGCGACCAAAAGAATGTTACCTACCCTTCTTGTGTACGATGTGAACAAAGACACCCTAATGACTATTCAGTCCCCTTGGGATGATATTTTGTATACTAAGGAGAGGGTCATCGATGGAGAACCTGTCAATATCTAAAGCAAGGATGTCATTATTATGGTGAAAGAGGACATTACAAAAAAGAGTGCCCTCACAAAAAGATCGAGCAAGCACAAAGAGTGAGAAAACCAAGTCAGAGTCACCAATAACCAGTCATAGTGAATAGGTGTAAACCTCAAGTCAAAAATAGATAAATCTAGATTAAATAGAATAGTTATCAATTGAAAAATGATAAATTAAGGACAAAATCTTATGAATTGGGATGAACATTTACGAAATATTAGTTAATGATAAATCGTGAAAACTCCTTGACCAGGTAAAAATAATAATTTAGAGGAAATTTTATAAATTGGGTGATATTATGTGTAAAATAGAAGGAAATATCAAATAAATCAATGCATGACCTTTTGCGTGAGAAATGATGAATTTCAGTATAATTCTCGTGCACAATCGCGCTTTTGGACCTAAAAGTGGTAAGAAACTCATAAACAAATTTATAATAATTATGAATAGGAATCTCTAAAGAATTAGTCTAAGATCAAAGATGATTTAAGTAAATTATATGGTATGCAAAAGTCGGATTTTTGGCGTGAAATTTATAACTGTCCAAATTTATAATATTGAACATATCAACCAATCCAACCATTGGATCAAGCTGAAATGTCATGTGGGGTCTTAAGATATAATGTTGTACCTTGGGTTAAAATTTGAGATCGATCGGAGTTTAGAAAGGTCCTAAAACTAAAGACACAATGTCGAGTCAATGCAATAAACTGAAATTTAGGGGGGAAAGTTGGGGTATAACAGTAATTGACCCATACAACCTAATATCACTATGCTTGTTGCTACTATTCAAGTGAAACAACAGCTAAAAGGATTTTTAAAAAAAAAGGCTTCTCTCTTGCCTCTTTTTAAAAAATCACTTGAGAAATCTTTTCAAATTATTAGATTGAAGCTTGCAAATAGGTTATGAGAAGAGAAACACTTTTAAGCTGAAATTAAGAAGCTTGGTTGGAGGAGAGGAACTTGAGGGACAAGTATGGGTGATGAAGAGGAAGAAAAATTGAAGAATAAATTGGTAACTTTTCAATTTGAACTCGAAATTATTGATAAAAGTGTTCTTCCTTAGGTTTCCTCCTTGATTTCATAGTTAGTAAAGGATAATTGAAAAACCTCAAATGTTGTGATTCTAGGATTCTTGAAAATATGTAGAAAATGAGAGTTTCTTTGAACATGGAGTAATGATAATGGATGTTGTAATGCATAAAAACACTTAGTGTGCTTATCAAATTTATTTCTTATGTAATTAAAATTCTGACAGTCTTAATAGCCAATTTTTAGTCGAAATTACAACTTGAACAAAATGTAATTTAGAGTTACTGTCTTTATAAAAGTTGTAGGTATGGATGTTATCTTGTAAATGGAACTAGTCTCAACTTATATGGAGTTGTATAACTCCAGATATGAGAAAAAACACTGAGTATAGGTCCAGACCAATATAGTACTGGATATATTTTGGGTGCTACTGTAATTATTAATTTTGAGCCTTAAAACGATGTCATTTGGAGCTAATGTCTGTATAAACATTATAGGTATGGATGTTATATTTCATATGGAACTAGTCTTCACTTATTTGGAATTGTATAACTCCAGATATGAGAAACACACTGAGTAAGGATCCAAATTAACATAGTACTTAATAGATTTCTTTTGTTGTAATGAGTGAGTTTAGACATGTAAATGGAAAAACTAGGTGTTGTGTCCTTCATAAAAGTTTTAGCCATATATATTAGCTTTCTATAGAGACAAACTATGCTCGAAAAAGAGTTGTTAAACTTTAGTTTTAAAACACCAAACAGTATTTGGGGTTAGGTAGACTAAACCAGTTAGGACTAATCAAGCTCTAATCTTTACTTGGAATTTATTGTTGATTAAAGTTTTCTAACACTTGGAATAATATAGTACAGAATTGATGAAATGAACACTTAATGTTAATACCCATGTTTTGTCCTATAAAAATTTAGATGGGAGAATCCTTGAGAATGTATATGTTAAACTTAATTGTGTACTACTTGACAACATTGTGATAAACTTGGTGAGGTTATTGAAAAGAATACGATC
>Ga0325402_1007807_pt1 | contig 10174 bp, 7 predicted proteins | sample PopdelMetagenome_22_FD_207212 | JGI IMG/M metagenome (GOLD analysis project Ga0325402, IMG submission 207212) | Populus deltoides microbial communities from Bellville, Georgia, United States - Xylem-PdKOR-R3 | ecosystem: Host-associated > Plants > Phyllosphere > Stem > Wood/Secondary xylem... | reverse complement strand
AGAAATTGACAAAGGGAACGGACAGTACCTGGTATCTCGCTCGTGGACCTTTCCCGGGACCAATCTCTTGGTTTTTTTCTGCAATTGTAACAATGGAGGGACGGATCGGTGACGGTTGTGTTTGAATAGACAGAGGGGAAGAAAAGCTTGTCTGGCGTTGGTGGTTAGGGCAAGTTTGGTGGTGAGAGAGAAAACCGCATGAAGGAAACTGGTAGATCAACACAACACTGTGCTTTCCAGTGAATTTTTTGGGTTTTTTTTTTTTACCGTTGGGAAGAGTTTATTGCAAATTGATGAGGGTCTGAGAGAGAACAGTCAAGGAAGCAATTGGAAATTGTCGGTGATGAGAGAGAGCAGAAACGAATGAAAAGCAAAAGATAATTGCTTTTCATTTTTTGTATTTGAAACGTAGTTTCTAATGGGACCCACGCCAAATTAACCTGTGGTTTGTAGTTAACCAAACAGGTGTAATACTGCTTTTTTATTAACCGCAGCTGCAGAAGCATTGCCAAACACCATCTACATGTTGTTTCTTAGAACTCCAAGACACTAAGTTATCACCCAAGAACACTCCATAACCGCTAGTAGACCTTCTATCATTAGGATTGTCTACCTAATCTGAGTCATAATAAATATGAATCTCAAGAAGAGAAGGAGTGTAGTACAAACCATCTTTGATCGTGCCTTTCAAATAACGTAGAACCCTCTTTATAGCCTGCCAATGTGATGACCTCGGTTGATACCTCGGTTGATACATATACTAACATAATTGGTTTACAGCATATGTTATATCTGGTCTTATGATTGTGTAATACTGTAGGGCCCCAATAATATGTGTATAATTCATGAGATCAGAAAGCAAATCACCATTAAAGCTAGACAACTTGGTACCTGATACAATAAGAGAGGCAAGGGGTTTGGCTCCAGCCATTTTGGTGCGATCTAATATATCACAGATATTCTTAGTCTGACATAAATAAAGACTCTATGAACTCCTATCAGCTTGCACACCTAAGAAATTGGATAATAAACCAACATCTTTGATACGAAAAATGCTCTTCAGGCTTTGAATTAGACCATCAATTTTGAGGAAGTCTGAACTTATGACCAACATGTCATCTACATGGATTAAGACAAAGGGTTTTATGTTGTCAGTATGTAGTGTGAACAAAGAGTAGTCATTTATTCATTCTTCGAACCTAAATTCAACCAATTGCTGAGATAAATGTTAAAACCATGCTCTTGGAGCTTGTTTGAGACCATACAAAGACTTGTGTAGTCTGTAGATAAAATCAGGTTTTGTATCATCAATAAAGCCTTGTGGCTATTCCATAAATATTTCATCATCAAGAAATCCATATAAGAAGGCATTGGACACATCCAACTGTCAAATAGGCCAATGAAAGTGAATTGTTATGGTCAAAACCAATATGATGGTTATCAGTTTAATCACAAGAAAGAAAGTTTTATGAAAATCAATTCCATTACTTTGATCATACCTTTTGGCTATAAGTCTAGCTTTGAAACACTCAACACTACCATCAAGTTTCCTTTTCACCTTATATACCTACTCATTGCGCACATTATGTTTACCAGGTGGACGTTGATATAAAAACCAAATGTCATTCTCCACCAATGCATCAAATTCTCTGCCCATTGAAGCATGTCATTATGAATCCAAAACAGAGCACAGATTATCAGAGACTTAATTGCTGTAGAATTTTGATTTGAGGGTGAGTTAAACACTGTCAATTTCTTAGCTGGGAAATTATGTTCATCAAACACCACATGTCGTGAGATGTATACATGGTTGGTGGCTAAGTCAAGACACGTACCCTTTTTAATAGTTAGAATATCCAAGAAAAAGACACTTCTTACTTTTGAATACTAATTTGTGGTCATTATAGGTTTTTAGAAAAGGGTAACATGCACAACCAAAAAAACATAATCCGTATATTATGGTTCAGTTTTATAAAGTAAAAAATAAGGTGTTTGATTCTTTAAGACCTTTATAGATAGTCTATTTATCAAGAACACAACAATAAGAAAGGAATCAACCTAATATTAGGGTGGTAAATCAGATTTGGCAAGTAACGTGAGTCCCATTTCCTGAATGTGTTTGTTTTTGTTCTGCGATTCTATTTTGTTGAGATGTTTAAAGACACGTTAAACGATAATAAATTCCTTGGGCTAACAAAAAAGTTTTAGAGAGTGTTTGTCTACGTTGTTGCGTCTATGTTTTGCTTAAAACACAGATGCAACAACGTTTGGTAACCAAAAAAAACATAAAATACTATTCATGGATCCCATCCAATTTCACGTTTGAAACGCTAAAAATAAAGCAGGTTCTACATGCTTCTTGCTGCTGCACCATGCAGCATCCCTCCACATTGTTCACTTTAGTGAACAGCACGCGTGCACTCTTCACTAAAGTGAACACTGTTTGCTTTTTAAATCTTTTTTTTTTTTGAAAAATCAGCATCTCTCCACACTGTTTACTTTAGTGAACAGTGTGGAGAGATGTTGATTTTTTGAACAGTTTTTTTTTTAAAAATCTTTTTTAAAAAAAAATCAGTTAACATTTTTCTTTTTCAAAAAATAATAATTTTTTAAAAAAAAAATTAGTTTAAGGTGAATTAAATTTAGTCGTACTGTAATCTCAATTTTATTCCTGATAATATTTTACCTAATTTTATTGCACGCTCAAAAAATCATGGAAACTATAGTTTTTGTCAGATGAATTTTATATGTAATAGAATTGTAGATAGTTTAATGGAACAAAAAAATTATATATATATAAAGTATGATTTATTTCACGATGTAATAACAATAGTTAAATCTACAATATTTAAATTAAAACCATAAATATTAATATATATATTTTTAAAATTATTTTATAACCTCAATTTCAAAAGCATTCTTAACCAAACACATTCAACTACTTTTTGTTCAATCTCAATTTCAACCACAGTTTTAACAAAACACCTATTTTTTCAAAATCAACCTCAACTAAAAGTACTTTTTATAAAAACAACTTTTTTCAAACCGCAACCACAACAGCTACCGCAATACCAAACACACTTTTAAATTGATAGAGGTAAACTCATCATCATTGTCTGTTTGTAATTATTTAATAGAGGTGGAAAAGAGTTTTTTCTGCAATTGTTTTAAATTTAACAAAGGTTGCAAACATGTCAGATTTTTGTTGCAAATGATATAACCATGAATAACAGAAATAATCATCAACAAATAAAATATAGTACTTGCATCCACCAATTGATTTAACAGGGAAACCCATATATCATAATGGATTAAAGCTAAAGAAACTAAGGATTGACGACTAGGTTTTGAGAAAGGGAGTTGTTTAGCTTCGCCAAGTCGACAAACTGAACAAAAATCTAAATTATTAGAATGGCTTGTGATATAGAGTTTATTTAAACGACACAAGATATCTAAGACAACATTAGAGGGATGGTAGAGTCTGAAGTGCCAAGTTATAGTGGTAGCATGAACCCCTATGTTTGTAGACAGATATGCGAGGCTTTTCTAAGACGACTTGCACCCAACTAGTAGATATAGGTCATTTTCAACACACTTTGCAGTATAAGTTTTTCTATCAAGTTCTCTTTTATGATAAAATCACTAGCAATTAGTATAAACTAACAATTATTATCTAAACAAAACTGATTAACATAAATAAGATTGGTAGTTGTTTGTGGACAATAAAGAATTTTATTGAGATGGAAACTAGAGTGACCTAATCAAAAGGATGAAGAGTAAATGTTTTTGGATTTGCAAACCTAAACCATTGCTGACAGTAACAAAATCAAACTCACGAAAAGGCTGCTGAGTGGTGAGTTTAGATGCAATAAAGGTGATATAGACATTGGCCCCATTGTCTATGTACCACACTTGATTATCATATTTGACATTAATGTTAGTGGCCATAGTTTCTAGATCCCGAGGAGGATACATGCTTTGATAGGAATAGTCAAAATGATGAAAACAATCAATAGCAATGTGTCCAGTTTTATCACAGACATAATAGATGGGACGAGTTTTCTGAACTTGTGAAGTAGTGGATATGGTATATTGTGGAACACGAGAGTTAGATGGTTTTGGCTTCTTTATAAAGGCTGATAGTTTTGATTTACGTGTAGTAAAAATAAAGTGGTCATTATTTGAAGTAGGAGCTGATTGATTTTTAAAACGTTTTCAAAGCCTATAAACTCAGTTTGAAAATCTTCAAATGTGAACTCAGTGTCTTGGGATGCAAAGTTAAAAGAGGTAACAAATGGTGTATAGGAACTTTGTAGGTTAATTAGAAGAAAATTGATGAGGTTTTGATCATCCACATGTTTGCCAGCTACTACCAATTGATCAATAAGACTTCTGGTAGTATCAAGATGCGTAGAGTAGGTTTTTCCTCATTTAGTCAACATTTGTAGTTGACATTTGAGGTGGAAGATGTAGGATAATGATTAGGATGAAAAATGATTTTAGAGAGTAGTTCAGACTTGCTTGGATGTGGTCAATCTATAAATGGTGGAGAGTGGAGACCGCCTTTCAAAAATAGAGGCAAATATCTATCCAAAAAGACAAACATCCTTCTTGCCAAACATCATAGGCAGGGTTCAATGAACCAATAGAAAGATTCTTGAGAGGGCAAACTTCAGTACCATTAATGAAGCCTACCATATCATGGTTGCAGAGTAGATTAAGAAACTACATCTTCCACGCCAGATAATTGTTGGAGCCATCAAGTTTGATGGAAATAATGGTGGATGTGGGGATGGCAAGTGTTGTAGTAGTAGAAGTGGCATTGGTGGTGTTGACTATTGAAAAGTATGTGAAAGTTTAGGGATCGGTTAAGAAAGCGTGAGCTTTTAGGTTTTTAGGCCGATACCATGTAAGAACTATAAAACATGGACATATGAATATGAGATAAAGCTTGGTTGTTCTCACTTAGCCATATATCATTGTATTATATTTATTGTTGGTTATTAGGTTAAGCCTGGTCTGCCTATTAAGGGATGGGCCTGGTCCAAGCATTTAGATGAGTTACTAAATGAAGTAATTGTTTCCTCTACTTATATATATAGGGATATAACCCATATGAAAAGACAAGTTTTCATTGTTGAAATAAAATAGTCCTTTCTTTCTCTTCTCCCATCTTGGGCTCTCTACATTAACTTGACAAGATTTACAAAGACGTTCGTACTATGGAATATCACTTTGGTTCTAATAATTAAAGTGGCACTTAAGTAATTGATCCAGTGATAAGAAATCGAATTCTCACGTCACAAGTAAGTTTCCTTTCAAATCTACATTGGTATCAGAGCCATGGTTTTAATATATATTTTTTTTTAGCAAAACATATGTTACAGCATAAACGTTTGTTTTACATTCTATGTTGAAAAAAATATGCATTGGAACATAAATAATTAAAATTGGGTTATAGATCCACCTATAAAATGGAGAGTTTTAACCAGATGTGTGGTAACAGGAAAGCCAAAAGGCTGATCCAATCCTTTTCAAGGGAGATGCCAACCATCTCTCCTTTCTATTAACAATTAAATTTGCATAAAGCAAATTTTCCAACATAAAAAAAAATGCGAGAACACATCTGGATTTGGCAGATATATAATTGTCATTTGGCAGTTAAAGGAAAAAAACATGATAACACATCTGGATTTGGTAAATGTGTAACTACTATTTGGCACTTAAGAAGGAAACAAAATGTTACATGTGTTAATTAAATATTGATTATTATATTTATATGCTTTTGGAATATTTTGTTGTAGTGGATAGGCAACAACAAATTGATTATTTATTGGGTTATACCATTAATCATGCTCACAAAATTAAGAGCACATTGATTATATGTATCATTTGATGAGTAGACTGGTTATGAATGGTGTTTATAAATTCTACATGGAATATCAAATGTTAATCGTTCTCAATTCTCCATTTGAGGAATGCATGTCGGTTCGACTATAGTTGGAATATAGGTTGGAATCCTTAGATTTCAACAATCTCGCTGATGAAATGTTGCTTGAGAGGAAACACCAGTATACCAAAAAACATATACGACATATTGGAAGAATCACAAGTCACTTGGATGCTACAGCTAAATTCATTCCATGGTTTGAGTAGAATGAACTTGGAGGAGATGACTTTAAAGTAGATGATGTAATTGGAGAAACTACTTATGTACCTGCAATATAAAATAATTCTAAAATTTATTATTCTTAATTTTGTATTTTTTTATTTCGGTATTTTTTTGTTAAGATAATTGGTTGTTTATTTTTTAATTGCATATTTTATGTAATTTAAGTTTTAATTACATTATATGCATGTATATGAAAATATTTGCAATTTGATCAGTGGGAGTTGTTAGTTGAAACTAATAACTATAATTTTTTACTCATTTAAATTTTCAATAATAATTAGACGATACAAATGAAAATTGATTAAGTGTTTAACAATCGTTTCATTTCTATTGTATGTGTTAGATTATTATTTGTTTGATTTAGAATGGAGTGGCAATAAATATCATTTAAATTGTACTAGATACTAATATTTGTAATTGGTGTCAATAATGCTTAATATGGTTGCATCTAAGAGTATTATTACTGATTTGAACCATGGAGACAAACCAAGTGAAAATAATTACGATGTTTGGCATTGTAAGATTGAGTATCTCCTGGAAGGGTAAGAAATGTTAAAAACAATCACACAATCGATGGCTGAACCTGAGCAAGGAAACATTACTTAGCACATGCTTGATATGGAAGCATATCAAACTTATAAGCGCAAGGATCATATAACTCGTATTTTGATGTTGAGTGGCATGAGAAATGATATAATATTGCATTTTAAAACGCATCGTTCAGCCTAATTGATTTGGGATGCAATAAAGATTCAATATGAGGGAACCTCCACTACTAAACTTCGTCAATTAACCCTCAAATTTGATGGTTACAAGAAGCGCTAAAATCAGACAATGAGGCAACATCTTACAGTCATGTCTAACATGATCAGTGAATTAAGGGGTGTTGGGCATGAGACGACTAATGAACAATAAATCCAAGTTGTTATTCGTTTTCTGCAAAGCAATTAGGAACACGTGCGTGTTAACTTTGCCCACAATGACAACATCAAGAAATTTAATGATATTGCTCATCATGTCAAGCTTGAAGAAGATCGACTTCATGTTAAGAAGCTTGTACACGAGGCTTTCATATCTAAGATTAAGATGCGTGGAGCATATGGCTCTAAATATAGAAAGGGTAAGGATAAAGGCCCTAAATATAGCAAGAGAAGAATAGAAGCAAGTAGCAATGGATATAAACGCAGGCGTAGGAAAAGCGGCAGTAAGAAAGGCAAGAATATGAATTGTTTCAATTGTGGTAAACCTGGTCACTTTGCTCGTGATTACACTAAGCCAAAGGTAACGTTTAACCACAACCATCCCTCTAACTTATACGTTAGTAATTGTTTAATGCTTGCTGAATCTATTTCTTTTTCTTTATTGTAGATTCAGGAGCAACCAACCACATAGCAAGGGATCGAATAGCCTTTGTGGAATTTTATTGAATTCCAAAGAGAAGTAGATACATATATATAGGGAATAATGCTTCCGTTGTTGTGCCTAGGATCGGTACTTGCAAACTGGATTTGTGGGACGGTCGCACACTTTATCTTCATGATGTTTGTTCATACTCTAGAAGTTCGATGGAATCTTGTGTTTGTTCATACTTTAATACAATTGGGTTTTAATATTGTGTTTGTTGGTTGTTGTGTAAAAAATATCTGGATAATATTTTTTATGGTTTTAGTTTTGTATTAAATGGTTTTATGGTGTTAAACATTGTAATATATATATTAATGATGATGCTTCTATTTATGTTGTTCAAAATTCCAACACTACTAATACTAGTGATATCATAACTCGGCATGTTAGATTATGACACATTTAGCAAGACTAATTATATAGATCGATAAGAACTGGTCTTTTAGGATTACTTACTTGAACACAGCAAGAAGAGTTACTCTAGCAAAATCTGTCCTAACAGCTATGCCTATTTACCCTATGTAGAACATGTGGTTGCCTAATGCTACATGCATGCAAATTGATAAAATTGCCAGGCAATTTACTTGGGGTAACCAAGAGACGGGAAGGAGTTGGAATTTGATTAATTAGAATATGGTGACTCATCCTCGAATCAATGGGGGTTTGGGTGTGAGGGAAACAAGGTTTAGAAATATATCTCTACTAGGAAAACTGATATGGCATCTCTTGAATAGCCCCGATAAATTATGGGTGCAAATGCTACCAAAGAAATATATGAAGAATAAGTTATTGGTTTAAATTCATAATTATTCAAATTCCAGTTTTTACAACTAGAAATCCATCATTCGGGCTCTTAAAACATTTGAGGGAGGGATTCATGATAAGGCTTGGTATTGGAGATGTGTCGATCTAGTATGATAAATGGCTAGAGTTTGGGAGCTTAGCGTTGATTCTTCCTGTAGTGAATATTAGTGACATAGATATATTGGTGAAGGATCTTTGGGTTGATGGGAAATGGAACTTGGAGTCACTATCTAAGGTAATTCCTAATGATAATCGTTTTGGAATCTTAGCTATCCCAATTCCTAGAGAGCCAGATCTAAAGGACTGTGTGGTTTGGAAAAATTCAATTGCTTATACTCCTCATCTTGGGTATACTTGGCTTCTAAATAGATCTAGACATATGGAGGAGGATACGGGGAAATGGTGTTGGTTAGTGAAGCTTAAGGCTATAGAAAAGGTCAAGCATTTAATTTGGCTCGTCTTCCATAGCTGTTTACCAACAAACACACTTCGATTTAGGAAAAGGTTAACGGACAATCAGGTATGTACCCGCTGCCTACTTGTTGTTGAGGATACTTGGCATTGTTTTAGTTACTACAGAAAAGCTTAGGAGGTTTGGCAGGAACTTGGTTTCATCAGAGCAACTAATTTTCTTAGTGGGAAAATTGTTGATTGGATTATTCAGCTAGTGGATTCAGACCAGGGTCATCTGTTTCTTTCGGCTTTATGGTGGATTTAGAGGCAGAGAAATTGTTTTGCTTTCAAAAACCATTATGAAGGTGATGTTTGGCCGAGGAGGAATATTTGGAGAATGGTTGCTGATTCTCGTATAGTTTGGGGGAAAGATATGTATGTAACCAAAGAAACAATTCAGATCTTATGGCAGCGACCTCCTTGGGATTTCGTAAAGATTAATGTGGATGGTAGCTCTCTCAGTAACCCTGGTAGGATTGGAGCTGGTGGTTTAATTAGGTTCAGTACGGGGAATTTTCTTGTTGGATTTACTGCCTTTACAGTGTTGCTTGTAACCTTCTTCTAGAGTTATTAGCTATTGCTAAAGAACTGAAGCTAGCTTGGGATCGAGTATATCGTATGATAATCTGTCACTCAGATTTGAAGGATGTTATTAGATAGAATTACTGAGTAGAGACTTAGAAAAGTAGAATTGAACATACATTTAGACAAACTAATTTCTGCGTTGATTTTATGGCAAAGCTTCCTGCAATTATGGTTTGATGATCTGGGATGAGCCTCCTCAAGGCTTGCAACAGCTTCTTCTAGCAGATATCATGGGAATTAGCTTCCCTATAGCTGTTTAGTCTTTTTTTCTTTGTTTCCATTGTAAAAAAAAAAAAAAAAAGCCTCCTGGCTAAGAACTAGGAGGTCAACATTTGTCATTTCTACAAAGAAGGGCAGATTTCATGGCGAAGCTGGTTGCGAAAGAGTCTTGTGACTGCAGGATTTGGGATTCTCCTCCGCCAGGAAAGGAGCCATTGTTGCTTGCGGACTCCATGAGTCAAAGTTTTTCAAGAGTTCCTTAGCTCTGTTTCTTTATTTCCTTTCTAGCAGGGAAAAAAAAAAGAACAATATCTTTTTTTCTTTTTTAGGGTAATAACTTTTTTTATTGAAATCATACTTAATTATTTATAATTAAAAATATTAGTTAAATTAAGAAAAGGTAAAGATATTTTTTTACAATTCATTCGGTGAATTAATTTAATAATTCGTAATCATTTTTTTTTTTTTGTAATGAAACTTATTTTTGAAAGTAACCAATGCACTTATTGAATCATAATTATATAATGATATCAATAA
>Ga0325402_1007804_pt1 | contig 10176 bp, 6 predicted proteins | sample PopdelMetagenome_22_FD_207212 | JGI IMG/M metagenome (GOLD analysis project Ga0325402, IMG submission 207212) | Populus deltoides microbial communities from Bellville, Georgia, United States - Xylem-PdKOR-R3 | ecosystem: Host-associated > Plants > Phyllosphere > Stem > Wood/Secondary xylem... | reverse complement strand
TTTTGGACTTACTAATGCACCTAGTACTTTTATGAGATTGATGAATCATGTGTTGCATGCTTTTATTGGTAAGTTTGTAGTCATTTACTTTGATGATATCTTGATTTATAGTAAGGAGATTGATGAGCATATAAGTCATTTGCAACAAGTTCTTCATGTGCTTAGAAAAGAGTCCTTATATGCTAATTTGAAAATGTGTGACTTTTTCATGGATAGGATTGTTTTTCTTGGATATGTGGTTAGTGCAAAAGGTATAGAAATGGATGAGGCTAAGGTTAAGGCTATTCAAGAATGGCCTACACCAAAATCCATAACAGACGTTAGGAGTTTTCATGGTTTGGCTAGTTTTTATAGGAGACTTGTTAAAGACTTTAGTAAAGCTTTACTATCTTTACCTGATTTTAATAAAGCTTTTGAGATTGAATGTGATGCTTTAGGAATAGGTATTGGAGCCGTTTTAATGCAAGAAAAACGACCCATCGTTTATTTTAGTTAGAAACTTAATGGTGCAACTCTTAACTATCCCACTTATGATAAAGAGTTGTATGCAGTCGTGCGGGCTTTGGAGACTTGGCAACATTATCTGTGGCCCCAAGAGTTTTTCATACATACAGATCACCAATCGTTGAAACATTTGAAGGGTCAAGGTAAGTTAAGTAGAAGACATGCTAAGCAGGTTGAATTTATTGAAACTTTTCCATATGTGATTAAACACAAGCAAGGTCAGAAAAATGTGGTCGTCGATGCCTTGTCGCGAAGGTATTTTCTTCTTAATACTCTTAATACCAAATTGCTAGGATTTGAGTGTATTAAGGAATTGTATCTTAATGATCATGATTTCGGTGCTATATATGACACATGCAAGGTTTTGGTCATGGATAAATATTTTAGGCATGATGGATTTTTGTTTAAGAAAAATAAGTTATTTGTGCCTAATTGTTTTTTACGTGAATTACTTGTGAGGGAAGCACATGGGGGAGGTTTAATGGGGCATTTTGGAATTACTAAAACTTTGGAGGTTCTGCATTAGCACTTTTATTGGCCTAATATGAAAAGAGATGTGCAAAGAATATGTGATAGGTGCATAACATATAGACAAGCTAGGGCTAGGGTAATGCCTCATGGACTATACACACCTTTGCCTGTTCCTAAGGAACCTTGGGTTGATATTTTATGGATTTCATTTTGGGTCTACTTAGGTCTAGGAAAGGGAGAGATTCTATATTTGTTATTGTGGATAGATTTTCTAAGATGCCACATTTCATTGCTTGCCATAAAACTGATGATGCAATAAATATAGCTAACCTATTCTTTAGAGAGGTCATTCGGCTACGTGGTCTTCCTAGGAGCATTGTATCCAATCGAGACATTAAGTTTTTGAGTTACTTTTGGAAGGTTTTGTGGGGTAAGTTAGGAACTAAACTTTTATATTCTACTACTTTTCATCCACAAACAGATGGTCAAACTGAAGTTGTTAACCGAACTTTGATTCAATTGTTAAGGGCTATCATTCAAAAGAATCTTAAAAATTAGGAAGATTGTTTGTCATTCATTGAATTTGCATATAATCGTAGTGTGTATTCTACTATTGATTATTCCCCATTTGAGATTGTTTATGGTTTTAACCCTTTGACACCATTAGATTTGATTCCTTTGCCTGTTGATGAAAGGGTTAGTCTTGATGGTAATCAAAAAGCACAGGTGGTGAAAGATCTCCATGCAAAAATTCGGCAACAAATAGAAAAGAAGAATGAACAATATGCAAACAAAGCCAATGGGGAATGAAAATTAGTGAGATTTGAACTAGGTGATTAGGTTTGGGTGCATATGAGGAAGGAGAGGTTTCCTGAACAAAGAAGATCAAAGGTGATGCCTCGAGGAGATGGTCCTTGTCAGATCATAGAAATGATTAATGATAATGCCTACAAAGTGGATCTACCAAATGAGTATGGTGTTAGTGCTACATTCAATGTTTATGATCTTTCTTCGTTTGATGTAGGTGATGATTCGAGGTTGAATCCTTCTGAGGAGCAAGGGGATGATGCGATCCAACCATCAAAGGATCCATTGGAGGTTCCAGTTTGTCCAGTTACTAGGCTTAGGGCTAAGAAGTTCAAAGAAGCTTTCAATGGACTTCTTCAAGATACATGGGCTAAGGTGGACTTCAAGAGGATTTGTAATAATAAAGAGCAAGCCTTGATTAATCTGATTCATGTTCAAGAGGGGCTTGTTGGTGGAACCAAGACCATTACACAAGGATTGGGAGAAGAAGACTAGATTCGGACAGTTTGACCTTTCGTTACTCTTTTAGTCATAACTAGAGTTACAGATCGAATTTTGATGTGATTCTAGTTGGGCTGGAAACGGTATATGGCACGCCTTCTAATTCATTAAGACGAGAGAGAACCATCCGTTTTAAGTTGGGTCTTGCTACTACCAAATAGAATGCGAAAACAACGAACTTGTCTTATTTAATTAGTTGGGTTATCAAACTTTAATAATTTTGAGAGGAGACAATTTGTTTGGGTTTTAGACTTGTTTACTTTGTTTATTTTAATTAGTTTGGGCTAGTTTTAACTTGGGTTGATTATTATTTAAATTGGGTTTATGTGAGACCCATTAGGGAAACTAGGGTTTTGGCTTGGAGTATAAATACTCTTTAGAAATAATTTTAGGGCTGACTTTTGATAATATTTTCAGCATGGTAGACGACTTTTGGTTGCTTAATCTTGGTTCTTGATTGAACTGTCAACTCTTCAAAGAATTGACCATTCTTTGTTGTGAATTTATACTTCTTTTGCTCGTCTCTAGGTGTAGGCGTTGTGATCGAGTTGGTTTATAGTCTTTTTGCCTTGGAGCAAGTCTTCCATTATGATAAGCTCATTCAAATCTCAACAAACTTGGGTTAGATTGATCTTGGGGTCGCGAATACCATTAAATTCCGCTAGGGTTCGCATCAAGCCCCTTAGCAATACCACACATAATGCTGAAACGCTTGGACCAGTCTAATAGTTTGCCTCTTGTTTGATCTGTAAGTGTTTGTGAGTGCAACATGCCACTTAAACACTTAGAAACAAGCTTGATTGCATTAAAATCAAAGAAATATGTAACGATAGGATAACAAAGCTTGTCTGGTTTAGAAAAGTACCGAAAATGAAGGAATCGAGGCTTCCGTTGGGCATGTATTCATAAACCAGAATTTTCTCTGCTCCTTGAATGCAACAGCCAAGAAGTTTTACAAGATTTCGGTGCTGAAGCTTTGTAATCAGTATAACTTCATTTTTGAACTCATTTAATCCTTGTCCAGAACTCTTTGATAGCGTTTTTACTGCTATTTCTTGGTGATCTTCTAGAGTACCCTAGAAAATGGTATCCCAAGATTCTTATGCTTATCTCAATAAACCTAGTCACTAAAAGTTAATATAGTCATTTTGAGAAATTTACCTTGTACACAGGTCCAAAACAACCTTCTTTTATTGACACGACCAAAAGATTGATGTCTTTTCTCAAGTGCAGGAGTGTCGAAATAATAAATAACCTGGCAAGAGCAGGGTTAAACCACATGGAGGTCAACTATATAAATTATAAATAACAACAACAACAACAACAATAATAAGTTGAAGAGAGCTTTGATATTGATATAAGGATTAAACAATGATAAAAACAATTGAAGAAATTCACAGCTAAAGACCTTTTTAGAAAAATACGTCAAACTCTAAGGACAAAATTTAATGAAATCAGGGGTGAGATTGTAGATATTTGAAAGTTTAATATTCAATTGAAAGTCAATTTGCATAAATCCAAAACCAAGAACCAAAATGAAAAGGGCGCTGAAATCCGAGGCTGATATTGAAGTTTACAAGGGCAAAATTGCATATAAAATTGGAATTTAGGGTTAATTAGGGATGCAATTGAAAGAAATTAAAAGTTAGAGAACAAAATTGAGCTTTGGCCAACCCCTTAAATTAAAACCCTAAAAAGTCCAAAATGACAATGTTTTGAACAGTAAAAAAAGGAAAGAGAAAAGACAAATCATACACCACCATCTTCTTCTTTTTTCACCTGAAAAAGCTATCTAGGTGACTACTTTTCCGGGGCATTTAATAATTCATCTCTCAACCAAACCGGACAAACCATACACCACCATGATGGCCTAACTACACCCTAGAGTACTCTTGCCTGCCAACTATACCTACAGCCGCCGCAACGTCGCCCAAATTGGATAACTCAGACAGCCTTTAGTTGCTAACTTTTTCAGGTCATAATTGCAACTTTAAACCAACAGTTGGGATACTTCCAATTCAAATTAAGGGCCAATTGTCCCTAATAAAGACAAAGTATTCCTCTTTTATCCCCTATAAATAGGGGTGCATTCCAAGCTTTAGAGATCAAGAAATCAGAAATCAAAGTTGGGGAAAAAATCAGTTTTTCCATAGTTTTTTTTGTTCTCCTCCACCAGCCTCCTTTGCACTACCATAACCACTATGTCTCCACCACCGTTGCCACCACCAACAATACACGGGTCTTCCTTACACCACTAGGAATGCTACTCTCTAGCTAGGCAAGCTTTCCTCTTTGTTTTCTTTCTCAAACTCTGCCTATGCCATTACATTTTGCATGTAGTGGCCAAAATAATTAACTCCTTGGTCATTAGGCTGGGCTAGTGACCATGCAGGCCTGTGCTGGACCCCGCCGAAATGGCTTGGCTAGATCCAGCCCATTTAAAAAAAATAGAGAGAGCGAGAGGGAGAGGGAGGCCAAGTTTGTTAGGCTACTTGTCAGCCTAACCCGACCTAACTAAGGCCAGCCCAAGTGTTTAAGTCGATCCCAACAAATATAATAATAATAATAAACAAAAAATCCAAGTGTCTTTTCAAAATATTTGTGATTTTCTTGCATGTTTTTTCAAAAAATTTGCATAATATCTTGTTGTATATTTACAATGTAACATATAGATCCGGTATTAAAATATTTGGTTTTCTCCGAAACTATTCTTAATTTTTAAAAAAATTGAAAAAAATTAACAAATTTTTAAATTAATTTCCTCTTTGAAAAAACAAATAAATATTTTGTTTTCTTGCATACTATCAAATCCTAAAGGTTTTTCATGCATATTTTCTAAAAGATAAAAATCATATTTTTATTATGTTTTTAAAAAAATGCAAAAATAAATATCGTAATCAGTTTATGATTATCCATTAGGGTTTGATCAAAATACAAAAAAAACCCATAACAATTATTTTGTTATTTAGAATTCTAGGACTTAGTTATATTCAAGAAAAAAATAAATTTGGACCTTGGAACAGTTAGGATTTAATTCAATAAGATAGAGGCTTCCTCATGATGGAAGATCTATCTTGAATCACAGACAAGACCAATAGACAGAAACACAACCTAGAAAAACAATCAAACAACAATGCAGCTTACTTTAGGTAGGGTGTACTAGGGGTGATGTGTTTTCCCTTACACAACTAGTCCTTTACCCAAACTTCCGCGAACTATAGGTTTTCTAATAACCATAATACTAGGTGGCGACTCCTAAACCTTATACCCAAATCCCCTTTTCAACACACCTCTTAGGAAGTTGACTCGGCATCGTTCGACACCGCGTGTGGGGCACAACAATATTTACCAGAAAATGTTTATATTTTTTTAACAAGAAAAGAAGCAACTTTCAACTTCATGAGGACATAACCCCTTTTAAGGATTATATCATTCTCAAGTTCATTCTTTGATAAAAACAAACTTTATATTTTTTAAAAATTACAAAGTTTCAACTTCTCATGAATATAACCCTTTTAAGGATTATACAATTCATAGATTGATTCTTCAATAAAAAAATAAAATTTTTTATTTAATTTTTTGAAAACCACCAAAGTTTCAACATCTCATGATCATAACCTTTGTTGGTACTCAATTTTGGACCCCATGTGCTGGAGATGGTGTATACCCATTTTGAACCAAGTGTAGGAGTGTAGCTCATGTTTGCTAGAAAATTGACAAAAGCGGAGGAGAAAGAAATATTTTTTTTAAGGTTGGATAAATCCCTCAAAATTTGCATTAAAAAAAAACTGATTCTGCTGCTGTCGTAATTTTTTATTCCAAATTAGGCTCTGATTCTGACTTGGTTTCGTATGATATCTGATCATCCTAGCTATGTTCTATCACTCATGACATGTTGAAAAATTGACCTACACCTTTATTGGGTTCTAGGGATCACTGATCTTAGGGCAGACTCTCAGTCAGATTTGGATTGCTTGGCATTGTCAGATCAAGAACCTTTTTGACCAATTAGATTACTGCCAGATTCTGTTCTTTAAAATGATTTTATCTCAATTCAACTTCTTCATCAAAGTTGTAGTCCTGGACGCGTAGATAAATTTGGGCTTTTGAATCGCTTGATTTCGATATCAGAAGCTCAAGATATTCCCGTTTGAATATCTAGTGTGAAAGTAGAGATTCTTGCCGTGAGAAGGATCCTGACTTGAGTTTTGCACTAAAAACTCTATTTCTATCACAAATTTTGATGATTTGTTCTTAGGTCATACTCTCAATCATATCGGGATTCTCGGCATTGTTAGTTTCTAAATTAGATCAGGAGACCCTTTTTGATCAACTAGATTACTGTCAGATTCTGTTCTTTAAAACGATTTTATCTCCCTTTGACTCCTTCATCAAAGTTGTAGTCCTAGACGCATAGATAAATTTGAGCTTTTGAATAGCTTTATTTCGATATCAGAAGCTCAAGATATTCCCGTTTGAATATTTAGTGTGAAAGTAGGGATTCCTACCGCGAGAAGGATATTTGCCCAAGTTTGCAGGGACACAATTGCAAGATGCTTAAAGTTTGAAGACCAATTGCAGGCCAATTTGAATCCTTTTTTGGACCAAGGACCAAATAGAAAAAGTTCTAAAATAAGGAGGATGATTGAAGATAAAAAATAGAAAGGAATTCTGCCGAAGGAAGACATTGAAGAAAACACGTTACCTACACAGCTAGCCGTTTTCTTTCTTTCCTTTTTATTTGAAATTTCTTGTTTGGTTTCCATGTTTCTCTCGCTTAAATGGAGAGCTGCAAACCACGTTTTTATTGACTCATTTCAAAGGGAGCAGCTGGCCCTATGGAAGGAAAGAAAAGAGTCACACCATCCTCTAAAACTGGAAAGAAATCAGACGTGAGCACAAAATCAAAATCAGAATATTGCAGTTTCCTTTTTGCGTTTTTTTACTGCAAATCAGTAGGGATTTGCATCCTAGAATTAATGCATTGAATCTTTCCTAAATAGAGATATATTTAGACTATATATAAGCCCTTCTAATGACCTAACGGGGGCAGAAAAAAAAGGATAAAAAGAAGAGAAAAACGGAGAGAAAAGAGTAGAAAAAAATAGCCAAAGACGTGCAGATAAAACGCAGAGAACAGGAGTTTCTGTTCATTAGTATGAAAAGAGAAAAAAGAAAAAAGAAAGCAAAACAGAGAAGGAGGGAAATAGAAGAGAAGAAAACAGGAAGAAGCAAGGAAAAAAGTCCAAAACCAGCGTGGCCATTGTTTTTTTCGCCAGAACCAGTAGCCAGCGACCGGGTGTAGCAACTGCAGTGCCATCTCCTCTGCCTGTTTCAGCGCCAGGTAAGTCCATGCATTCTCTTTGCTTTGCATTTTAATTATATATGTTATTATGCAATCTTTTGTGGTTACTATTCAAGTGAATTATAATTCACTTACATAGTTGTTTAAACTTTGTGTCCTGCTGGGTCCCTTGCTGATGCAAGTGACCTGGCCGGACCTAATTCTTTTTTAAAAAAAATTAAAAGAAAGAGAAAGAGATTTATTTTCTGGAATATTTATTTTAAAGTCTGAATTTTTTTATGTTGTAAAAAAAATATATACCAATCTCATATTTAGAATACCCGGTTTTCGACGCAACTGCGGCAAATATACATATATATCAAAATTTGTTTTCTTGTGTGTTGCATACAACCAATACCCTAACATATTTTGAACGTTCTTTTTTTTATATAAAAAAATATATTGGAAGTTTTCGAAAATGTGTTTTCGCATGGATTTCTTAAACACAACAAAATTATTTTTTTGCATTTCTGAATTTTACAACATGCTTGTAAAATTCCAAAGGGTATTGGCCAATATTCTAAAAAATATAAAAATCTTATTTGTGGGGAATTCATCTATTATTCACCATTAATATTTGGATAAAGAAATCTCAAATGGATGAATATCCAAAATATTATTGGGAATAACTGGTTATTATTCACTATTAATATTTGGATAAAGAAACCCTAAGTGGTAAATATCCAAAATAATTTTCTAGGAATAATAAGTCATTACACATCCTTGAAAGAAGCCTTGATTATAATCAAGGACATTTCAATTTTTTTTACTCCACGGTTTACGAGCCGTGAGGGTATGAAACACTAAGGCAAAAATAGGCTTTTAAAGCGCCCTGAATTTCCTTAGATTTCTAAATTTTTGTCCCTTCTCCTTGCGATTTACGAGTCGCAAATTAACTCTTGAAATACTAAGGGAAAAATGAGCTTTTAAAGCACATGAAATCTCCTTGGATTTCTATCTTAATAACTTTAGTCTGAACTGAACACGGATTTCACGAGATCTGTATTGGTTCTCCTTGGTACTTTGTAAACACATCTAAGGGTGTGATCCACATTGACCAAGGGTTCTTTCTTCTTAGACTTTCAGTTCGAGTTTGTTCATCATAGCAAACTGTATCCTAGAAAAACTAATGGGATTAGAAAACACCAACACCATAGCAATTATAAGGCAAACCAAATACCAAGAAGCTTACCTTAGGTAAGGCATACTAGGGGTGCTAATACCTTCCCTTTACGCAACCAGTCCCTTGTCTTAGAATCTCTAAAAGACCAGTTAGGGTTCCTAGTGACCATAACACTAGGTGGCGACTCCCTTATTCACAAAAAAACAAAAACAAAAACTCTGAAATCAATTAAGGATCACCGTGCTCCGCCGCGAGGGTGCGACAACCCTTTTAAGAATTATATCATTCTCACATTGATTCGTTGGAAAGAAAAAAAAACAAGTCTTTATTTACATTTTTTTAGGAAAAGTAAAATTACATTTTTTACACGTAATATAACAGCACCATTAAGATGGCATGTCTACACAATTGTATATTAATTAAAATGAATAAACCAATAACATATGAGAACATACACATCCACACAATCACATATAAGAAATTACACCTCAATAACATATAAGGCGTTGTCATGGTTTAAGCGGCATGTATGCACTCATGCAGCTTTTAGAACCAATCTTCTTTGGTGCATGTGGATTCATCAAGTTGATGTTGTTTTACCAAGGCAACATGTGTCGACTATAGAGACTTGGTTTGGCTATGACAACCATGTTTTCTTCTCTTTCTTTTCTCCCTTTCATTCTCTCTCCTCCCCTCATTTCATGCACATTTTATTTTGGTAAATGAAAGCCCTTTGTTTTTCTACTCTTTCAATCCCAATCCCTTCAGTTTTAATTTAATGAAAAGCAAAATAGTCAAACTATTTTTAACAAAATCGAGCGTTAACTCGAAGTTGAATTTTTTTTTTTTTTTTGCAACCACAAGAATCTTATTAAGACAATCGAATCAAAAAACCAATCTCAAATCTTAATCCCATCAATTGAAAAAGGACCTTATTGAAAATAAAAAAAAACTAGATACAACCAGAAAATTAACAAATACAAATGAAAACACCGGTGGATTTTTTCCGTTGGTATTTTGTGATGATATATACTGACCAAATTTTTCCATCGCTAACCCCATCTCTAAACACTAATGGAAAAATATTGTCAATATATATTGAGGGAATCGCAGTCAGAATAGAAAGAATAAAAAAAAGTCAAACAATGCAATGACGTGTAAGGTTTTATAGATGCAATTACCAATGAAATTACAGTGGGATTCAAATAGGAAAATCGTGAAGTGATGTGGCATTGATACCGACATAATGGTAGACGTCAATGATGTCTTTGTTTTTGCCAATTAATGACAACAAGTTTATTACACATACATCCCTTCCTTTAGAAATGATCGTTCAAGAGTTGATTAGTTATCTGTATTGAAAACCAAACCTAGGAGTCGTGTCAAGGTTTTTCAGGATGAGAATGATTAATCAAACTTGAGAGAT
>Ga0325402_1007800_pt1 | contig 10180 bp, 6 predicted proteins | sample PopdelMetagenome_22_FD_207212 | JGI IMG/M metagenome (GOLD analysis project Ga0325402, IMG submission 207212) | Populus deltoides microbial communities from Bellville, Georgia, United States - Xylem-PdKOR-R3 | ecosystem: Host-associated > Plants > Phyllosphere > Stem > Wood/Secondary xylem... | reverse complement strand
CTCTTCTCCTTTCTGTGCAGAGGCGTGAGCCTGTTTTTTTTTTCAGCTCTCTCCCTCCCTCTCTGTCTCGTTTTTTTCTCTCCCTTACGTTCCCCCTCTACTGTTTTTCTTTTCCATCGGGTCCTCTCCTGGGTTCGGTTTCTCCTCTGGCTTTTATAGCCAGAGGACGCACTTGGTAACGGCCGGCGTGCATCACGGTGTCGTGAAACATGCCCCCTCCCCAGACTGAAACGGCTCCATTGATGGAGTTCATTTACTGTCAAAACCGTCGCGGATGAAGATGATGAGCAGCTGTCAAGGAAACGGCGCCGTTTTCAAATTCAAAGAACATTTCCAGTTTGATGTTTTTCGCAATTTTGTAATTAAGTTCCCGGATAAATTGTAATTGGGTCCCTTGATTTTAGCACTTTTTCCAGTTTAGTTTTTAGTTTCAGATTGTTTCAACTAAGTCCTTAATTTGCATTTTTGAACCTTCTCAACCAATTTTATCATTTTTTCAGCATTCCAGTCCTTTTCTCGCACCTATTATTTCTTGGATTTCTTTCGAATAGTTTTTGATATATTTTTTTGTATTTTCTCATTTTCAAAATTATTTTTTTTATGGAAACCCAAAAATGAGTAACAACACTGTTCATAAGCGACTTTTTGTTGTGCAGACTCCGCTCTTTGTTATGCATGAGACACTTTGAGCTGTGCGTACTCCGTTGATACGTGGTCGTATCTTTCGGTGAGCTGAGCCGTGCGTTGCTGAAAGGCCACGAAATCCTTAGATTGGGAGCTCGATATTGATTGGGAGCTCCCAACAGTTGAAACACTACAGGCCGTTCGCAAGTTGTCGGCTGTAGTGTTGGAGAGCCTGTAAACCCGATTTTTATCGGGTCCACTTGACGATCCAACCTCCATCCACAAATCTGAATCGAATTCCGGATAGGTCAAAATATCATCCCCGTATCTCTCCCTCAACCGATTATTATAGGTCTCCTGAAAATAAAACAAAAGGTAATCATCATATTCAATTCAGTAAACATAATAACTTACAAAATAAAATGGTTGAACAAACATACCACAAAACGTTGAGCACGGTTATCAACGAATTGTTGTGCCCTCTTTTGGCGGTCTTGACTCCGCACGTGCATCTCCATAAACAGCTCCATCGGGCTCGGCTCATGTCCAAGAGACGTAGCCTATAATGAAAAAAGATTTATTAATAACAACTTAATTTAATGATATATTTCATTTAAATTAATCTTACCCTCTGTTTCGTATGTGCAGCAAACAAAATGGAGCTGCCAGTGTGTGTTGTCACCGAGCCATGAATTGGTCGATTCCGGTTGCCAACACCGGACTGGGAGCGTCGTGTGAACCGCTCAGATGTCACATGCTCAAGATAGTGCGGCCATATATCTTCTGGGATGTATATCGGTTTGAAATCCCTCCAAACCGCAACATCGTTTCAACCTTGGAAACCCTTATCTCTCGAGGTTTTTTTTTCCTTTTTTGTGCTTCATACCAAAAATCACGCAACCTACTTCACGCAACCAAAAATTACATTTCGAAACATAAATTTTTGTCTAAAAAAAATCTTGTATTGTTTTTGATGTTACCTAGTTGCCGCGTGATTTCCCACACCCTCCTCGCAATAGTGTTATGGTCACTGTCCCAGCAGAATTTGTCCTGTGTATAAATAATTAATTTTAAATAAAAATAAAAATTTATTTATAATTATATTAATAATTTATTAGAAATAAGCTGAAAATTATAAATTAACACCAACCTCAAATTTGTCAAACCATGCATTGATTTGAAGCATCCATTCAGGATGCTTGGATATCTGACTCCATTGAAACAATGGAATCTCCATCGACGATTTAAACGCCGATGATATTACTAGGGTGGCCTCAATGTTTGTGAGCCTGAAAATAAAAGAAATAAATTCAATAGTGATTACTTCATAAATTATGTTGTAATTTTTATATTAAAAAAAAACTAAAACCTTAACAAACTTACATTGAAAAGTCGTCCTTCCCCTGTGCCTCGTACTTGCGGGTAAATTGATTCCGTTGCGAAGACACGTTGCCCCTGCACTGTGAAGTAGCGCAGGAAGAGGTAGCATCGGTTGACGGCGCAGGTGGTGTAGGTGCCTCTTCTTGAGAGGCACCTAAGGAAATATCATCCTCACTGCTAGACGAACTAGCTGCGACCATACGTGAGCGACCAGCTTTGGTTTTCTTTTTACGAATCTACATAATTTTATACAAATAATTATATAATTAAATTCAAATGTTAAAAACAATTCGACAGCACCTCCCCTATACTGGATACTACCTAAATCCACAAACCTGCACATATTAACATTAGCCACAACCAATTGATCCAATCTATACTACTTATTCCAACATATTCAATTACTAATCCTAAGGTAAATTCAACATTAAGAATTACAATTCAACAAATTATTCAATAATTATGTTAATACAACAATAAAATATATTCAATAAATTAAAAAAAAACTCTAAGCTAACAATTATTATTAATGGAAAAAAATTAAACATAAATCATGCAATAATAGAGTAAAATTAACAATTATTTCGAAATATTCACTTACTAATACTAAGGTAAATTCAACATTAACAATTACAATTCAAAAAATTATTCAATAATTATGCCAATACAACAAAATAATAAATTCAAAAAAAAAAATAACTATAGACTTTAGGAATGAAATATGCTTACTTTACTAATGTGTTGAATTTAATACTTTATCTACATTACAAAAAATACACCAAAACAAAAAACATAACAAAAAAATTAGCAAAAAAAACCCTTAAAGTAAAATAAAATAGAAGAAACACATACTTTTTAAACTGATGAAGATGATGAAGATTCACAAAATCAAAATTGAAGTGTCAATTTTGAAGAACGAAGAGGAAAAGAATGAAAATTTAAGTTGAAAAACTGAGGAGAAGAAAAAATGAACTAAAGGGGCGGTCGCTGGAACTTATATGACAGTTTTATCGATGAATTCACTGACGGATATAAAATTAATTATTATTTTAATTTATTCCGTTAGTGAAGTGTCAAAAATCCGTCGGTAATTTTTGAATTTCGCACCAAAAGTTTTAATGACCCTTCATATTTTTCGTGGTTCGTCAGTAATTCTGTCAGCAAGATGACGCGGTCAGAGATGCATTTAATGCACAACCCTTTGGAATTCACACAATCCGTCGGTAATTTTGTCAGTAATATTGACTTGCCAATAACTTACCGATGGAATTATATCCGTCGATATAGACGTCGGGGATTGTTGCATTTCAAGGAATTATTTCCGAACTCTTTGTGAAATGGCGATAGTCTTATTCTGTCGGTATTGATGTCGGTGATTATGGCATTTCAAGTAATTATTTCCAAACTCTCTGTGAAATGCCGACAGACTTATTCCATCGGTATGAACGTCGGTGATTGTGGCATTTCAAGTAATTATTTCATGTTTCAAAATATATCATCCATGATCTATAATTATTTCAAGTAATTATTTCATGATTGTGGCATTTCAAGTAATTATTTCAAGTAATAAATATTTCGTGTTACAAAATATATCATCCATAATCTAAATTACATGAAAAAAAGGGTTTTACACAGGGCTTCATTTTGATAGTTAGTCAGAATTTTCTTCTTCTTCATCATCATCAATTGAATTGTCATCACCTTCATCGCAATCTTCAATATGGATATCATCTTCTTCATCGACATTTGCTTGTCCGCTAGAGCTCAAAACAACATTTAACTCCTCTACGTCAACATCAACAAGACTATCATCGAAACCATGAAAATTTGAATTTTCTTCCAATTCAATCGAAGGAGCAACTCGATATGGTTCAACCAAATCACTAACTTGAAAGACTTCATCTCACACACTTGTGTCTTCGTTCTCATCCTGAACAACCTCGACACAACCCTGGGGTTTTGTTTTTAAAACAGACAACCAATCCACTCTTGATCGATCCTTTCTAAATGAAGGGGTGTATGTGTAATAAACTTATTGACATTGCTTTGCGAAAACAAAGGCATCGTTTATGTTGCGAAGTCTAGCTTTTGAGTTGATTTCGACCAAACCATAGTGCGGATCAACTCTGATTCCTCTGTCAGTCGTGTCATACCAATAGCATTTGAATAAAAACACTCTATTATGCTCGTTATGATATTGCAGTTCGATGACCTCTTCTAATCTACCATAGTAGTCAACTTCTAACTCACTACTAGTGGATCCTTAACACAAACACCGCTGTTGTGTGTCTTTCTTCCTTGCCCATATTCTTCAGTTTGGAAAACATATGCATTGACAAAATACCCATTGTAGCACTTACATTTTCTTTCAGGCCCCAGGCTTAGTGAAGACAATGACTTAGGCACACTCCTTCCCATTTGATAAACCTTGTATGTAATATACATCAATAAACAATAAATGAACAAGAATCTTGTAATAACATGCATACATACAGTAATTTTGCAAGTTAGAATGAGTTTGTGATAGTGCTTACATGTGTTCTGAACCACGTGGCAAATTGTTCATCTTGTAATTGAAAGATCTGGGATTCGGTCAGCTGTGAGTTATTGGAGAGCAAATATTATCGATGTTGCCTGCAAGTAATAGTGAGTGTATGATATTACAATATATTACTAACAAAGTTTAATTAGTATTACACATATATAAATTTACTGAATAAAAGGTCTCAGCTCATCACAGTTAAATAGAACATAGTTGTGTGCTTGTTTGAACTCTATTTTCGACAAATATCTTTCTCTTACGACATTTTTAGGTGTGGGTCGTCCAGTATTGGAGAATATTGACAAGTTCCCACTGGAAGGCACTTCACCGCCATCATCATGTCGTGGAACGCGATTGATTCTCGTTCTCAGATGAGGTTCGAAATAGTACGAGATAAATGTTGAGATCTCCTCAACAATATAGGCCTCACATATCGAAGCCTCAACATGCGCCTTGTTCTTAACCTTTTTCTTGAGATTAAACAAGTACCTGCATTGAAATATTAATCAAGTATTTTCAATTAAGAAAAACATATAAAATACTTTTATATGTGAATTACATTGCAACTGTAATATCTAACTGTCCGAATGGGTATATCCATCTATATTTGACCGGTCCTTCAACTTTTGCCTTGAATGGTAGATGTATAGAGAGATGCTCCATTGAGTCAAAAAATGATAGAGGGAATATCATCTCAAGTTTGCATAGTGTCTCGATGATATTCGTTTGAAGCCTCTCAATGTGATCAACATTCAACTTGCTGGAGCATATATCTCTGAAGAAATGACTGATCTCCGTGAGTGCATCCCATATTCCCTTTGGCAACAAATCACGAAAAGCTAATAGGATGAGTGTTTGCATAAACACGTGGCAGTCATGACTCTTCATTCCATACAATCTGCAGTCCTCTATATTAACCAGCCTTAATATGTTCGATGCATGTCCATCCGGAAAACGCAGACTCTTAAGCCATTTGTAGACTAGTAGTTGTGCGTTTTTCTCTAACACGAAGCTTGCTCTTGGTTTTGCGACCCGTGACTCATCATAAACCAACTCCATATTTTTACGGTTACAGTATAAAGCTATATCCAATCTAGCCTTGATGTTGTCCTTTGTCTTCCCTTTCACATCCATGACGGTGTTGAAAATGTTCTCAAACATGTTCTTTTCGATGTGCATGACGTCAAGGTTATGGCGGAGCAGATTGGTCTTCCAATAAGGAAGCTCAAAAAAGATACTTCGCTTTACCCAATTATGGGTCAAACCAAAACCAGGAAACTTTTGCTTACCTGATTGAAGGTCAAACACAATGTCACCGTACTCTGAGACAACATCATGCAATTCTTCACCAGAAAGACGCGGGGATGCAACATCTTTTTCAACTCTGCCAACAAAGAAATCTTTTCTGTTCTTTCTGTACCTGTGATGAAGTGGCAAGAAGCGACGGTGACAGTCAAAAAAAGAAGCTTTACCTCCATTTGCTAGCGTGAATGCCTTGTTGTTTTCCATGCAGTATGGACATGCGAGTTTCCCATGCGTGCTCCAACCAGAAAGCATTCCATAAGCTGGAAAATCATTGATAGTCCACATCAATGCCGCCCTCATAAGGAAATTTTGTTTCCTCGATATATCATAAGTCAGAGCTCCGGAGGACCACAACTGCGCCAACTCATCAATCAACGGTCGAAGACAAACATCTATATTCCGCCCCGGGCTTCTTGGACCGGGTATGACAGTAGATAAAAACATGAACTCCGGCCTCATACACATTCCCGGTGGCAAGTTATAAACTGTGAGTATGACCGGCCAACAAGAATAAGGAGCAGCAAATGACCCAAATGGGTTGAATCCGTCTGTACACAACCCAAGACGCACATTCCTTGATTCAGCTGAAAAGTGAGGATGAACACTGTTAAAGCGTTTCCACGCTTCGCCGTTAGAAGGATGAACCATCACTCCATCAACCGCATGGTGTGCTTGGTGTCATGTCATGTGCTCAGCAGTCCTTGGTGACATGAATAACCTCTGCAGTCTAGGTGTGATCAGGAAGTATCTAAGTTTTTTATATGCCACTAGAGTCTTTCCCCTGCCAGTTCTAGGTTTGTAACGGGAATGTTCGCATGTCATGCACTCGGTCATCTCAGCATTTTCAAGGTAGTATAACATGAAGAAGTTAGGGCACATGTCAATTTTCTGGTATCCTAAACCGAGGGGTTTCATCATGGACTTCGCAGCATAAAAGTTCTCTTTCAGCCTGTTCCCTTCAGGTAAAATGCTTCTTGCCCATTCAATAATCTTGTCATACCCGGCCTCACTCAACCCGTGATCTGACTTGATGGTGAACACCTTTGCTACGGCCGATAATTTACTGTGGTTCGTGCAACCATCCCATAATGATTCATCTGAATCTTTCAACAAATCAAAAAACCTAGTTGCATCTGCATTAGGTTCTTCTTCTACGATTGAAAATTGACTGACATTACCTTGATTCATTCTCATTGCATCCATAACCATATTTCTGTAAGGATTAGTGTTGTCATTTGTCGCTTCATGCACGTTGCTAGCACTAGAAGTTGACCCAACCACCGTTTCTTTCATTCTCCTCTTACTAACAAATACTTCTCCATGTGCATACCAACACTGGTAATTCTCCATAAACTCTTTGTGTAGAAGATGCATCATTACAACATCTAGATGCAGATATTTTTTATTTTGACACTTCCTGCATGGACACCTAATACCGCCTCCAGTAAAATTTCTGGGAATAGATGTTGCGAAATTAATAAAACCCTGAATCCTGTTACAATAATCAATCCTCCGCAATCCTTGGGGTGAATCTCGATACATCCATGAACGATCATCTATGACTTATATCGAACCTCTATAAATTTATAATGATATCATGTACGTATTAATTAACTAATTTAGGTAAATAAACTTGCAAAAATATTACTTTACCTCGAGATTATCCAACAAACCAATCACAACTTCTCATAAATATTAAATATTCATTATCATTTATCAACGTCCATACAAATTAATATATATAAATTTATGAAAATTACCACTCCACAATACCATTGATAAAACTTTAAACGGACCCATTAAGCAAGCTATTAATTATTTCAAAATAGCTCATGTAATTCGATAGTTCCATAAAGTTTTAACAATTTACAAACAAATACAATCTTACAGAATCTAAAACAAACCATAACAGGTATAGAATTATACATTCATATACTACAAGTTTGTTTAAGAAATAACAATAAAACATGTACATCTACTAACAAAATACATATACTAAAAAAACAATAAAGTTGACATTTAATTAAATGTTAAAATTTAAAAAGATAGAATTACTTACAAAAATTGATAAAATCCGTCGGTAAATCAGATCACGGATGCTGTAACCACAAAACTTCAATAAATATAACTTGTTGTGCTGATATGAGGGAAATTTTTGTTTGGGGGGAGGGGGGCTGGTTGTTTGCAGACGGGGAGAGTTGGTATTAGGAAGAAGAAGGAGAAATAGGGGAGGAGAGGGTCTGCAGAGCGGACATATATTAAATGTTTCCGACGGATTTCCATCAGTGAAACCGTCGGTGATTCTGACGAAAACATCGACATGTCACCGTACAGATTTGTCATTTCAAATCACTTGGTGATTCCGTCGGCATTTTAAATAGCCAACCGGTCACGTCACTGTACAGGCTGTCTTTTTGAATCCGTCGGAAAAAATAACCCGCTAGAACCTCCACGTCAGCGACCCGCCTTTTTTTTAATTCTTAAACTTTTCCGTCCGTAATTCAGTCGGTAACTATCGACGAACAATTTCCGTCGGTAGTTACCAACTGAATTACAGACGGAAAAGTTTTCGTCGGTAGGTACCGACTGAATTACGGACGGAAATGTGTCCGTCGGTAATATCGACCTCAAATTACCGACAGATTTATTCCGTCAGTAAATCCGTTGTTATTTAGTGAATTTCTAGTAGTGGTAGGAAGATTAAACAAAAAAAATTTGGGTTCAATCTAGTTTTCATGATCATACTATAAATTTCTTTTACTTATAATAATTAAATCAGAATTATATTTTGAAGGTTACAAAGTACAAACATTTATGTTTTTGGTGGTAATTATCGTGAGCACGCATAATACTAAAAGAGAGTAGACGTAGGCTTCCTTAATCTGCTACACCGATAAATCCTTTTTAGCCAGTCTCACAACCAGTAAATTGACTTTTTTTTATCTCATAATTTATTATTATTATGCAATATTAATATTATACATTACAAGTAATAAGAAAGAAATTACTAAATCTTGTCGAATACAATCTCAACCCCATCAACTGGCATTGGATGTGAAAGATAAATCATGTCAGCATCAGGATTAAGTAGTTCCCACCTGAAATTTCATCACAATAACATTAGAGAGAGGGTGTTCATGATATAGCAAGGAGAGAAGAATACATGTCATTAAGGTAGGTTTGCACCATCGTACATAACAAAACTACGAACATAATAACAATACAGTTAATTGTTTCTACAAACAATATTCATTACGTTTAACAAAGCATGTGACTAGTGAAAAAAGATTTGGATGCTTACTGTATCCTATAGACAAATGATGTAAAAAAAGTGCCAGTTGTAGGCGAGCAAGCTTGTTTCCTGGACAGATTCTAGATCCATTACCAAAAACTTGATACGTTCCTGGCCTTGCCGGTTCCTATGTAAGAAAATTGTTATAATGATAAGCCAGGCATAATATTCAGCTTTCTCATGTAACCGATATGATTTGCAATTTTGAACTTACATTCCATCTGTCTGGGTTGAAGCACATAGGATCCTCAAAATTTTCAGGATTTGTATGGAAGTATCGAGCCCAGACAATCACTTTCCAATTCTTCGGTATCTTATAACCTATGTGTATAGCCATTGATATTTATCATCTATTCGACCAATTCAACTATCCTCCAGAACTTACCAGGAGAAAAGGAGACCAAAAAGCTAATGATCAGAGGTACCTTTATACTCAACTTCTCTGGTGGCCATTCTAAAAATAAACGCTGCAATGTTGGCCATTCTTATAGTTTCTTCCACCACCTGCTTGAGGAATATAGAGAAAGAGCTTGGATTAGCAAAATGATAGTTATTAACAGTTAAAGACTGGGAACGGTGTCCTAAACCTAGCTAGTTAATGTATCCATACCTTGGTTGTGTACTTGAGTTTAGCAACATCTTCACGTGTAATGAAATCTCCTTTTTTGTTCTTGCATAGAGCAGTGTTCTCCTCCTATAAAAAAGAAATGTCAAACGAAGAAAACCGCAATTTTGTTTGCGAGAATCTAGCTATTTCTTCTTGTACAAATCATACCCGTAGCTTTGCAAGGGCATTAGGATACTTGGCAAGATAGTAAATAGCCCACGTTGAAGCAACGGACGTACGTAGACTCATACCCAGCAATAACAAGGCCACCAATGTTGTCTAGCACCTCTTGATCACTTAAATATTGACTTCCTTCATCGTCTTCAATTTGCATCAGTCCATCCATTAGATCATTTGTCTTCTCAGACTCATGTTGCCTTTTCTTCTTCTCAAGTTCCCCTCTGAATATTGCGTCAAGCTTCTTCTTGCA
>Ga0325402_1007795_pt1 | contig 10184 bp, 5 predicted proteins | sample PopdelMetagenome_22_FD_207212 | JGI IMG/M metagenome (GOLD analysis project Ga0325402, IMG submission 207212) | Populus deltoides microbial communities from Bellville, Georgia, United States - Xylem-PdKOR-R3 | ecosystem: Host-associated > Plants > Phyllosphere > Stem > Wood/Secondary xylem... | reverse complement strand
GACACGTGTGCGACACAGCAGTGACTTTGTCAAACTCCCGATTCTTTGCGTTTAAAACGTGGTGCCAAAAATAACATAAACCTTTCAAGTTATTGTTTATAACTTTGCAGTATCTGATTTTTAAAATATTTTTTTATTTAAAGATAAATTAAAATAATAATTTTTTATTTTTTAAAATTTATTTTTAATATAAATACACCAAACAATTTAAATATATAAAAAAAATAATTAAAAAAAATTAAAAGTTTTTAAGAAGCACAGCACAGCCGTAAAAATCAACTGTCTGTAGAGAACCTGCTCCTCCTGCTGGAGAAACGCGGTGGCTGCAGCTGCTGGAGAAACACGATGGCTGTTGCTGCAATGCTGCGCCGGAGTTGTGAATTTGAATAGGCTGTAAGTGAATTATTATAAAAAAAATAATTTAAATTACGTGGAAGTTATCCCCGTATAACCCCCATCAACCTAATGAATATAAAAGCAACTTCATTGGGTAGAAAAAACAATAATAAAAATAAACACTTACAAAAACATGAATCAAAATAATAGTATGATGCTTATCCAATATCGTGATAACTTGATAAAAAACAACATAAAATAATTTTGCACTTTTGTTCCAAATATTGTTTTAAAAACTATGCATTAGATAATTTAGTGTGTAAATTGAGTTATCTCATATGTTACGTTGCGAGTCAAACTAAAAATTTTTAATTTAAAAAATATTATGCATGTTGCAGAAACTCTTTGACATTATTATTAAAAGCTTTATATACAATTTTATGGGGCTTAAGACAATTTTTTAGTTAATAATATGTTTAAATAAAATATATGTATCAACACAGATTAATTCTCCAAATCATTGAGATCAATAACAGTTTATATATATATATATATATATATATATATATATATATTCCCAAAACATTCGTAAAATCTAATAAAAACCGTTAAAAATGAGCCATGGATTAAAAAAATGAACATTGAAGGGTAAAAAAAAAAGAACAGATAAACTCTTTAAAAAAAACAAATAAATTTAAAAAAAAAATAAAAAAAAAATAATGAAACTCAATTCTCGATCAGCATGATATTGAAAGATAAATCGAAGAAAAAATCAATTAAAAAGAGACCAAATAACAAACAACTCGAGTTAACTTAGGTTAACCTGCCAAGCCCACAACCTTATTTATATGAATGAGATAACTCCAAATAAAGCATATTGAAATAAATTATGAAGATTAATTCATAACAAATCTAATGTTGAATGATGAAATTGAAAATAAATAAATAAAAAACACAAAAAAGTACCCGAATTAACTTGGATTAACCTGCCAAACTGGCAACCCAAGTAATGAGACTAAAATAAACTCATAGAAAGTGAATAAAAAAAAATTATGAAGTTTAATTCTAAATCAACCAAATATGAAATGATGGAATTTGGAGGGGGGAATCAACTAAATAAATAATATAAAAACTCGAGTTAACTCGCTAAACTAGTGACCCAAGTTATGAGATTAGGATAAGTAAACCCATTAAAGTATGAATTGAAAAAAGAATAAAATTTAAGAAAATAAAAGAAAAATCACTACTGAATAGTGCTCTATAAAGAGGGGAACGATGAATTCCCCTCCTCAATTAGTATATGTTATCTAGGCACGAGCCCGCGCTATGTTATGGGTTTGTATTTCTCCATAAAAAACAATGTTTAGATGATGCAAACATGTTTCGAGGAAAGAAAAGAAATCAACAATTCAAGTTATACCACCGATTAGGATTAATAAGTTGATTTTATTTTAACTAGACGATAAAAGAAAAGACAATGATATTAATCGAATAATTTTATAAAAAAAAAATCATGATACTTTGGAAAGAAATCTATAGGGGCACGAAAATAGATTAAAAAAAGTGACAAAGAATTGGACCAAGTCAACAAACACCGAAGAACATAACGAGGGGGGAAATAACTACATGAAAAGGATCTAAGATAAAAAAAAATGGTTATTAAAATAATAAGGGTGAAAATAAAAATAAAAAATAAATCAAAGGGTAACTATTTTTTTAATTGGAGAGTTAAATTGATAAAAGAATTAATAAAAGGCCAAATAATTGATAAAAGAAATTTAAAGAAAAAGGACACGAATTTTTGTTTGGAAGGTTAAATTGAAGAAAAAAATAACTCCAATAGAAAATAAAAAATTGAGGACCAAATTAAAAACAATAACACAAAATAAACTTGGATTGAAAGGTGAAATTGAAAAATAAATTTTTTTATAAAAGATCAAGTAAAAAAACTAGAAATCAAAAGAATAAGGACTAAATTAAAAAGCATAGTTCGTTACAAATTGGAATTGAAAGACTAAATTGAAAAGAAATAAAACTCTTATTAAAGATCTAAGAACATAAATAAGAAATCAAAAAAAGAAGGATCAAAGCACAAATATAAAAAAAAGAACACCAATATGCAATTTTTAGGGGAAGAGAGATTAAAAAAGAGAGAGCATATTAGCGAAAAACCACCCAATCATCTATGACACACGTAATGCTAGGAGAAAGAAGACACGCGCGATGCATCTAATGACATATCAGATGAACAGGTTTAACCACTAGAAGGCACTGCATGTGCTAGCAGTCTTTTACAATTTTAATATTATTTCATCATGATAAAATACAATAATTCCCTTGATAAAACAAAAATAACAAAAAAAAATAAAAAGATATAAATACCCTATGATTGAAAACTTTGATTTTGTTGACTTAAAAGGCATTTTAGTAAATAGATCATACACTTAAATATAAAAAACCAATAATACCCTTAGACTAAAGGCATATAATTTTGTCTATAAGTGCATTTTAGTATTTTTACTATTCATATAAAGGAAAATGACCCAAATACCCTCTTAAGCAAGGCTACTTGTTATTTGAATGAGTGGCAAGATGATATTTTTACTGTTAAAATCTAAAATGAAATGTGTCTTCTTCTACTATAGTAAAACCACTTTTTTTAACCACCTTCCATTTTAGTTTATTCTTTTATTAATATATGTTAATAGGGACTCCTTTTAGTTCCTTGTTCACTACTTGCACAAAATTGTTTGATAGTAAATCCTTGTGCCAGCAGGAAACAAGAATTAATAAAAACAATTAACGCTTTTCCATTAAATTGCTTGCTTATTGGACGGAATCTAAAATAAAGAATGAAGGAAAGATTTCCCTTTTCGTGACTAATTGCTTTTTCAATATACATATACAATATAACAAAATCCTCATGATTAGAGACAAAGGGCCATGTTCCAAACCACGTTTCTAAAAAATTTGATATTTTGTCTTGCTTATTTTTTTTTTATGTTTTTGTTTTTTTTGATGTGATGATGTCAAAAAAAGTTTTTTTAAAAAAACATTATTTTGATATATTTCAGAGGGAAAAAACACTTTAAAAAACAACTTCTATCAAACTTCAAACATTTCCGAAGCAATGAGTTTCTCAAAACAAAAAACAACCTTGATGAATAAAACTGGCATATTCCAAAAACTTTCTTCTATGAAGACTTATATAGCATGTTTCTTTCTTGATGGCACCATCAAGACAAGGCCAAAGGGTGTTGTGAAGGTGAAGGATGCTAGAAAGGAGCATAATAACAGTCTTTTAGATTATTTAAAGGATAAAAGAAGAAACTTCAATTCAAGATATGGAAGGCAATGAAAAAGAAGGTTGATGAAGGCACTGGTAACATATATGATCAAATTGAAGGGATACAATTAAAATTTTATAGTTTAGATTGTTTGATCTCCAAGTGAGAACAACTGATTTGTAATCATGTAGATATATTAGTAAAATACAAGTTAGGATCATGTCAATATAGAATTTGAGATTAATAGATCATTAGTTAAGAATTAGAATTTCATTAAAACTTAAGGGAATCAAGATCCCTAGTTTTGTTAGTTGTAGTATATGGCTATATTTTCTTGAATGTATCATGTAAGACTGCAATATCTATAGTAATAATTATGCTTATTTTTTAATTTATTATGTGTGTGTGTATTGTAATTGATTTTATGTGATTGATAATGTGTGTTCCTAAGAAAAATGAGTGTCTTTCCTGCATGTGGTATGGATCATGTGTATAAAGGATAATGTTGAGTTGGAAGCCAAGTCAATAATATAAACTCTTAGCTATCAATCATTATCTAGAAATCTACAACACTATAGTTTAGCTATTATATTATACTATAACTTTATAAGAACTATCCATGTATTAAGAAGTATTGTCATGGTGATATATAATATTTTCAACACAATTGTAATTCCTTTATGTTCTCTCATTTTACCATTATTATTTTATATAGTATCAAAGTCATAGAAAAATACTAACATCTTAACATAGTTACCTTTTTTTTCCTTTACAACAGACATTGATAATATCCATTCATCTCCCACCACAATCTCCCTTATGCCAAATATTACTTCCATTAAATTGATAGCTTATAACCATCATTTTTGGAAGGCATGATTAATTTTTTTATTTTCATGGACAAGGTTTATATGGCTATCTTGATGGCACATTTCAGAGTTTATCTCTATTCATTGATATTATACATCCTGATACTATATAACTTTCTCAAATTGCAAATCTTGCATATTCTTATTAGGTATGATAGGATAACCTTATTTTGAGCACTCTTATATCCTTTATGACAGAAGGTGTTCTCACTCAAGTGGTTTTTTATACCACCTCTTATGTTGTTTGGCAAGCTCTTACTATTCATTTTTCTTCCCAGTCTAAAACTTGCATCATACATATTCATACTCAGTTTGCTACAATCAAGAAAGGTAGTTAATATGCAAATGAATACTTTCTATCTATTAAGAAATTAACTAATGAACTTGTTGTGGCTGGTCGATCACTCTACCATCATGAAATCATTACCTATGTTCTTATTGGCTTGGGACATGACTGTGATAACTCTATGTCCTTTATCTATGTTCGCATAGATCATGTCACTCTTAAGAAACTTTATTCCTTGCTAATAGTAACAGAAGCTCATCTAATATGTCACCATCTATCTGCGCCTACACCAATTTTTGAAGCCAATATTGTTCAAAGGTAGCCTATACAACTAAACACTATGAGGCGTGGTGGATCACGTGGTTGAGGACAACAATACCATGGTTTTTTATGAGATACCTTCTTCTTAAATCTTTCTAACATCTCTTGTTCAACAATTGTTGCATGTCAGGTATGCGGCAAGGATGGTCACTTCGCTAGTAAGTGTTATCAAACCTTTAATCCCATATATTAGGACTTTTTTACCCCTCAACAGAAACATGCTTTGTTTGTGGAAAATATAGGTGATTTGGAGTTAGATTGGCATGCAGACACAGAGGATACTCACCATATCACACTTGATATGGATAATCTAAATTTGCGAAATGAAGAATACAATGGTCCAAATCATTTTTTAGTAGGTAATGGACAAGGTTTGCATATCTCTAAAATTGAAAAATATATTCTTCATAATTTCAACCATCATTTTATCTTAAATCATGTCGTTTTGGTTCCTAAAATCAAGAAAAAATAATTAACATTAAAAAATTCTACATTGATAATCATGTCTATTTTGAGTTTCATGGCTTGTATTTTCTTATGAAGAATTACTCGGGGAAGGTCTTTTATCGCGGCCAAGTTTGTAATGGTATATATCACTTTTCCAACAACAAATTTCATCCTCAAACTATCTCTAATATTTGTGCTTTCTTTGGTCAATGGCATTGTCAACTTGGTTATGTTGTTCCTCAAGTTGTTTGTCATGTTTTGAATTCAAATAAGCTCCCAGTTAATAAAATCAAGAGACACTTAGTGTGCCCCAATTATTAATTAATCAAGAGCCATACTTTGCCTTTTCGTTCTTCCATTTATGCTTTTAATGCTCCTTTAGATTTAATTTTCACAAATGTATAGGGTTTAACATCTGTAGTATCAACTATGGATGCTCAATATTATGTTATTTTTCTTGATGACTATTCTAAATTTTTATGGTTATTTCCTATCGAAAAACACTTTGAATAAAAAATTAAAGCCATCCAATCTGATTGGGGTGGTGAGTATCGTAAACTCCACAATTATTTTGCGCAAAATGGTATTTCTCATCGTCTATTATGTTCTCATACTTACCAATAGATAAGGTCAATTGAACGTTGACATGAATAAATTGTTGAAATCAGTCTCAGTATTCTATCACACTCTCGCTTATCTTTAATTTATTAGGAAGATGCGTTTTCAACTGCCATTTATTTAATTAATCATCTTCCTACACCTATTCTTAATAATTTGTCACCATGTGAATTTATCTATAAAAGACTCTTGATTATTCCTTTTTACATGATTTATCATCTGGTTGTATTTATATATCCCGTTATGTTATCTTTGATGAAGAATAGTTCCCCTATCATATTCCATCCAATTCTTCATCTTCCTAATATCCCCCCTCTAACCATATTCCGTTACATGTCAACCTCAATTTAGTTTATACTCCCAGTTTTAACGATATGTCAACCAATGTTTTAACAATTACTACTAATGATTTTGAGCATTAAGATAATCTCTCTCCAAGCAATGTTGCACCATGACAGACTCTACATTAGGTGTCTACTCATGTTCCACCTTTTTTTTAATAAGTCAAACAGCTCTTTATGTGTCTCTACTATCCAACAATACATGTATTGTCGATCCACCATCCTTGGACACCGTTTTTGCAATCAAACTAATCATGTATCATTCCATGATTTCTAGATCATGAAATAATATCTCCAAACTGAAAACACTTTTTGATGACTTTGTTAAGTACCCTCTGCCTAAGGCTTTAATTAGTTCACTTAAGTCTCAAGAGGTGGAATCTATCTGTTATAATGAGATTATTAAACCACAGTACTAACGTACAACAATGAACATTGAGTTTGATGCTCTCTTACATAATGGAACATAGTCTTTGATTACTTCTCCTACTAGTGTCAACATTATGGGTTGTCACCGAGTATACAAAATCAAACGACAGGCTGATGGTTCTCCGGAACATTATAAGGCATGGTTGGTAGAAAAAAGGGTTTTCATCAATAAAATACCATCGACTTCAATGAGACATTCAACCCGATTGTTAAAAATGCAACCATTCATGTTGTCTTGTCCTTGGATGCCTCCATATAATGAACTATTAAACAAATAGATATATAAAATGCTTTCCTATATGGAAGGTTAGAGGAGAAGGTCTATATGTCCTAACCATAGGGCTTTGTTCACCCCCGGTACCCTCGTCATCTTTGCACATTGCATAAATATTTATATGGTCTCAAGTAGGCTCTACAAGCCTGGTTCTCACACCTTAGTGACAGATTACATGAGTTTGGCTTTACTGATAGCAAAGCTGATAGTTCATTGTTTATCCAGCAAAAAAATGGTGTTTTTATTCTCATTTTGATTTGTGATGATGATATTCTCATTACAGGTTCTTTTGTCTCTGTCATATAACATCTCATTCGGGAGTTGCACTCTACATTCGTTGTTAAGGACCTTGGTAATCTCAATTATTTTCTAGCTATTGAGGTGTTGCGTAACAGTGATGGTATATATTTAACTCAATGCAAATACATTATTGAACTTCTTCATAAAACAAATATGGATGCAAGTAAACCTTACACCAACTATATATCTACTACATGTCAATCGACTACAACTAAGGGGACTCCATATTCAAATCCACATTTATAGAGACAAGTTGTTGGCAACTTACAATACTTGACTTTCACAAGACCTGACCTTTCCTTCTCGGTTCATTAGGTCAACAAGTTCATCCACAACCCATTAGACACACACTAGTAGGTTGTTAAAAGGATATTACAGTATCTTAAACATACCATCCTAATTGGTTTATATCTTCAGCAATCATCATCTTTTAATTTTCAAGTATTTTCAGATTTTAATTGGACAACTGATCACGATGATCATCAATTAATAGGTGTATAATATGTTTTTATAAGCATAAATCTTATCTCTTGGTGCTATAAACAACAATTCACATTTTTTAGAAGTAGTATATAAGCTAAATATAAGTCATTTCATGATACAACCTTTGAAATCAAATGGTTGCAATTTGTCTTGAAAGATATTGATCTTACACCACGATAATCACCTGTGTTATGGTGTAACAATATTAGAGTGACATATTTGATGGTTAATCCTATGTTTCATTTGCATACCACACATATCGAAATATACTTTCATTATGTATGTGACCAGGTTAGAAAAAAGAACTTATTGTTCAATTCATATCAAGTAAAGATCAGCTAGTCGATCCTTTGACTGAACCAATGAGCCGCTGTGCTTTTCAACTTGTCTTAACCAATCTAAATGTTTGTCAACTACTCTTTAGATTGAGAGGGTGTATACAAGATTCCATTGAGTTAGAAACTAAGTCAGCAACACAAACTCTTAGTTGCCAACAACCAAATATGAAGGAGAAGATTAAGGAAGATAATGTAACTTAATATATTAATCATTATCTAGAAATTTAAAGCACTATAGTTTAGCTATTCTTTTATACTACAATTTTATAAGAACCTTCCTTGTATCAAGAAGTATTGTCACGATGATATACAATATTTTCAACACAATTGTACTTTCTTTTTGTTCTCTCATTCTATTATTATTTTATATTGTGGCATAAACCTATATAGGATTCTCAGGTTCGAGAACAAATGAAAGGCAGAGATACAAAAAGGGTGGAGCAATGTTCATTCCAATTCAAACACATATCAACTGATAAATAAACACAAAATAACTTCTTCTTTTTTTTATTGAATTAGTTATGATAACATAAAAACATGTTTTAATATATATGTTAAAACAGTGAGCAATTTTTGGCACCATTATAAAATTTGAACAGAACTTGGTGGATTGACCTAGACCAGGCTGATTTAAGATCTAGATTGATTTGGGATGAAGAAAAATTTTCAAAAGAAATTGACTAGTCAAACCCTGTCAAAAAACTGAATAGACCATCGACCTAGTTGATTTGGGTAAAATCCATCAAATAATTTTTTCTTTAAAAACAAATTGGTCATAACCATATTGTTTTGATCTTTAAAAAAATAGCTTAACTATCCTGGCCTATAACATTGGCATTGTTAAGATTAACCTCTAAAACTATGAATTTTTTGAAAAGGATAAAGTTCTGTAAATTAACTGAATGTGGGTTTAGAATTTAAGTTAAAAAAATATAATGGATGAAAATAATGTTATAAATATCATGGAGAAGATTATCAATGTTATGCGTGAGTTCTATTTTAAGATTTATATGTCCATGGTTATTTTATATGGTTAACCAATTTTAATTGTCATGTCAAATCGGACATTGTTTGAGATGATAATTATACTATGTTTTTTTTTTAAATATATTTTTTAAAATTTTAAATATTTTTTTTATAATTTTAAATCATTTTGATATATTGATGTTAAAAATAATTTTTTAAAAAAAATATTATTTTGATGTATTTTTAAATAAAAATATATTTTAAAAAATAATATTTATCACAATTACAAACACACTTTTAATAATTTTTTAATTCAAATCTAACTAACCCAAGCTAAAATTATGTTTAAATTGGTTTGAAAATTTACCTGATTAAACCAACCTATGACTCATTTAAACTCAGTTAGAGGTGTCTAATCGAGTCTTATGGTGTGTTTGAGATTGTAGTAGTGGTGACAATTTAAAGTGCTTTTTGATTAAAAATATGTCAAAATAATTTTTTTATTTTTTAGAAATTATTTTTAATATCAGCATATCAAAACGATCTGAAAACATATATATTTTTTTATTTTAAACAAAAAAAAGTACAAAATTTAAAATAATATAATTTACACCATTTCTAAACACACTAGTAGATAATCTCTTATAATTACGGTATTTTTATAAGACCAAAGTAGTACAACTTTTTATCTAAATAAATATTTGGCACCGCCATTGGAGGAGAAGTCTGACCATAAACAGTTAATTTTCAATTCAACAACATGCGATATGGATCGGGTGCCAATTTTTTTCTCAAAATAAAAAGAAAGAAATGGCACGAGCAAGCAAAGAGCCGTGCAAGAAAGAAGCTTGCGATATTCAAGCTTGTCTCTCCAAAAACAACTTCCTCC
>Ga0325402_1007791_pt1 | contig 10185 bp, 4 predicted proteins | sample PopdelMetagenome_22_FD_207212 | JGI IMG/M metagenome (GOLD analysis project Ga0325402, IMG submission 207212) | Populus deltoides microbial communities from Bellville, Georgia, United States - Xylem-PdKOR-R3 | ecosystem: Host-associated > Plants > Phyllosphere > Stem > Wood/Secondary xylem... | reverse complement strand
TTTCTGGTGTTAATTCTTGAGATGCTAGCTTTTCTTTGCATTGAACCTGCAGCAGTGGGCCAAGAAAAGAACAGTATATATCTGTCATTGAGGGAAACGGAATTCTTCTAACATTTTTACCACAAATAAAACAACTGACTTCGAGACTCGATCTTACATCTTTAGGATCGTGAGCTTGAATTTTATAATTATATATATATATATATATAATTAAATTAGTAAGTGATGACTAATGACACATTAAACAACAGGAAAAAAAAATGGCACAAAAGATTGATAGATGCGATTAATTGAGTTAGTAACCCAAGTCAGCCTCTGCTGATCTTATTATTGTGACCATTTCAAGTTCCTTAAAGAATTTTCTGAAGTACTTGCTGTTAATGAATTTTTGGGCCACATAAAATAAGTACAGCAGATCCCAAAGTTAAAGATAAATGAAAACAACAAAAGCAAGGAACCAAAAAAGAAATAAAGTTCTAAAAAAGGAGATTTTGAAAATAGTAGTGAATAATAAACCCCAAAAACAAATATTGTTAATTCCTCTAAAGAAACAAATAATAAATTTTATCCCTGGATTAGATATATGTTGCTGGTATAAAAACTGCATCTGGGCAACAAGAACTATATGGAAGAGGATTAAGAAAAGAAAAGGAGAAGAGAAAACTGACTGACAAGGAGAAGCATGCAATAATAAGTGGCAACTCCAGCGGCGAGGACACCGAGAGAGCCAGCGAGCCAGCCAGCAATTCGAAAAGCGAAAGGCAGGCCTAAAATACCAGTGCCAACCACGGAAACAATTATATTCCCTAGTGTTTGAATTTTAGAAGCTGTTCCCGTTGATGAAGATTCAAGTAGAGGAATTGTAGAAATCTTCAATTCATCTCCCATTTCTTTTTTTGCTTTTTCTTGATTGCCTGAACGTCTTCTATATTTCTCTGGAATTTTTCGTCGGCTTTTTGTCTTTTTGTTCAGAGACGAAAGGTTCGGTGGGTTTAGGAGTTACGATGGTGGTGGATGTCTTTCTGCCAGCAGCTTGGGTAAGTTGTGGAGGTGAATCTATGTCTTGGATTGTGACTGCTAAATTCAGGATTTTCTGTATTTTTTTTTTTGGAAACGGCTGTCATGTGCTATGAATCCTATCTATAAAACTTGCTGTGGTGTTCCTATTTTTGTTTTGGAGATCTAGAAATTCACATGTTCAAGAATTGTGAAGAAAGTTAAATAGTAATTAACCAAATAAGTCATACCATGTGCTTGCTAGTTATGGCATTCCAAGGTGAACATCATCATACTTATTAAGTAATATTTAAGAGTGAAATAGAAATTATTTTTAAAAATTATATTTTTGTTTGGAAATATATTAAATTTATATTTTTAAATTTTAATTTTAACATTAGTATATCAAAACAATTTAAAAATATAAAAAATTAAAGCTAAAACAATCAAGAATTTTCAAAAGCATAGTTGGACCGTCATGCTAAATAGGACATAATGCCATCTCGGCTGGTGACGTAGGCTAAGGATTGGGCTATAGGTAGAATGAGTTAATTCAAGTCAATTTAAAATTATATTATTTTAAATTTTCTTTTAAACAAATTAAAAATGATATCATTTTGAAAAAAAATAAATTAAATAAAAGTTTTACTCGATTATGATTGACTTATCGAGTCAATTGGGTCATACTTAATTAGCTCTAATTTGATTTCTTTGAAATCTAACTTGAGTCAAAGACTAAGTTATCGAATCATTGGATTGATCCCATGGTGTTTAATGAGTAAATTTATGGTATTTAGAAAGTAACTAATAATGTATTATAGTTAGTTTAAAAAATTATTTAGGTGTAGATATTTTTTATCATTCTTGGTGGACAAATGAATTTTATATTTTCTACCTTTTATGTCTATGTTTTTCTTCAAAATAGAAACTATAAACTAACTATAATAAGTTATTTTTTGAGTATTATAAAAGTTTTTCAGATTTAATAACACGGCGTGTCTTGTGATAATTTCATAATAAAATAAATATATTTCATGCTTTTAACCAATCATCATTTTGTTCAATAATTACAAGTTTTAATTTAATTGATGAAACATCAATATTGAGTATATTATTTTCTAAGGTATCATTAAAATTATAAGCATCATTCAAGAAGCTTTCACAAAAAAAAAAAAAAAAATTAGCATACGGAGAGGTGTTATAATTTGCCCTGTACTAATTGATTGATGGAAACACAAGAATTTAATAATAGTAAAACAAAATATTTATCTTAATAAAGGTTTGATCTAAACTAGTTAAAACTATATATTATAATGTAGCAATTTGATTTAAACACAAGTTATTTAGATAAAAAAAATCAAATTTAAAGGTTTCGAGAATAATTTAGAGGGTCAAATTTAATAAAAATATTAAATAATTCTCTACAATTGATATACTTTTTGTTATATTAAAAAAAAAACCCAACTTGTATAATAAACTATATATCATAGTGTAGCAATATCTACTTTATATACATATTGTCGAAGGGCTTCTTTTAAACATACAAAGTGCTACATTTTAATGTGATTTTAACATAAACAAATGTTTTTTTATAAATACAATTTTTTTTGTAAAATTTAAATAGAATTCTATGACTTTTTTTTTTTTTACTGATGTGCGTTTAAAGAATTAAAAGTGTAAAGAATTAAACTGAAACTTTAATAAAAATAAAATATAATAAAAAATAGAGAAAAAAAAACAAATTCTAATTTTGTGGCTGACATTAAGTGTAGGATGAGGTTAATATGATCAAACGTCCCTCCTACTTATCTTCTAAACAAAAACATTACATGTTAAGTTGGCATAACAAGTGGGGATCTATATTTCATCTATTTATGTGTTTTAATTTAATACTAAGTTGATTAGAATTATATATCCATGTTACTGATCAAATATAAAATAATTATAAACATGAATTGTGATAAACTAATGCAACTTTATTGAGTGAACAATTAATTAATAAAAATAAAATAAAAGAGACGGTATACTCACAAAACACTATTCATTGCAATAATATTTTTTGCCTTTATTTTTTAAAAAAGTTTATATATTTTTTCAAATTTCATCATATAGTATTTGATTTTTTGGAGATTGAGCTTCATGATTTGTTTTACTTTGCTTTCTATGTGGTTATTTTAGTCTTACAACTCATGTTGTGAGTTTGACATGTTAACCTGATTGACTTAATTTTTTAAAATTTTAACCTTCAACATTTGATTGATTATGAATTAGGTTTTAAGGTTCATTTTGATTTGCTTTCTATGAAGTTATTCTGGTTTTATAATCTAAGTCACAAGTTCTGCTGGTTAACCTTGATGGACTCAGACCATTTTATTATCTTTTTTTTAAAATTGATTTTTTTCTTCTGAATTCATCATTTAATAATCAGTTTATTGGGAAATGAGCTTCGTAATTTATTTTAATTTTCTTTATACGATATTATCCCAGTTTCATGACATGCATTGTGAGTTTGACAGGTTAACTTATGTAATTTTTTTGTTTTCTTTTTATGAGGTTATCTTAATCTCATAATTTAGAGGTTAAAGGGTTAATCTAAGTTAACTTTAGGTTGTTTTTTTATTCTTTTTTAGTTGATTTTCTTTTTATCAATTTTACCATTTAACATTTGGTTGATTGAAAATTATGTTTTATAATTTGTTTTGATTTACTTTCTATAATGTTATCATGATTTCATGATTCGAGTCATAGATTTGACAGATTAACTTGGGTAATTTGTTTTGGGTCTTTTTTTAATTATTTTTCAAATTCTTCATTTAATATTGGGTTGATTGTGATTTTAGTTTCATAATTTGTTTTGATTTACTTTATATAAAATTATTATAGTCTTATAACTTGAGGTGTGGATTTGATAAATTAAACATGGTTGATCTAATATGTTGCCGTCTCAATATTTTTTTTAATATCATCTTTAATTTTTATGAATCAAATTATATTTTTATCGATAATTCGAGTTATTTATGAACTAATTGAGTAGATTAAGTCAACTCCCACAGTTGATTTTTGTTTTCTACCAGAAAAAATTATCAATACCTAAATGTCTCTTTTTATATAAAAAAATTATTGATCCAACATTCCAACCCATTACACAGTAGGAGTCAAGAATATAATGAATCATACCTGTCAAGTCAACTCATTATTTAACATTTAAATTTGATGGAAGGACTTATTTAAATAATAAAGGATAAATAGAAGGTCTACTTTAAGAAAATTAATTAATGTCGGACCACGTTAATAATATTATTAAAATAAAGGGACTAATGAGCTTATTAACCTGGTTTTGTGAAGATGGAGTGTCCCGGTGTCATCATGTTTAGCGAGGAAAATAAAAATAATGGGAGAAGGGCGGCGATAGCCTTTCCCATATGGGATCATTACTTTGTTTGAAAAATTTATGATTTTTTAAAGTGGATTTTCAATGATGAGGATTTGATACATCAGAGGTCTAAAATTAAATCTGTAAATAAGTGACGTGAGTGATTTGATATTGTGTTCTATAATGTATTTTTTATTTTTGTTCTAAATTTATTTAAAATATTCTTTTTATTTTTATATTAGTATATTATAATCATCAAAGAACATTAAAAATAAATTAATTTCATATCTTTCAAGTTAAATCTATTTTTAAAATAAGTGAAGTGTGACTATGGTGTTTTTCAAAAATATATTTTGCCTAAAAATATTTTAAAATAATTTTTTTAGATTTTTTTAATATTAGTTCATTAAAATTATTAAATAATATTAAAAATAAATAAATTTAATATTTTTAAGATAAAATACATTTAAAAATACTTAAAAATATAATATAAAATATTTTTTTTGTAGTAGTTGTTTTTCAAAATATTTTTTTTTGCTTGAAAATGCTTTTATATATATATATATATTAAAAAAATTATTTTTAACTCAAATCTATTTAAAAATATAAAAAAATTATTACAAAAAATAATTAATGTTTTTATTAAAAAAAACACTTTCGATGGTCCTTAATACGGCAGCACGAATTCCCACCACCAGAGGAGGATCATATCATATCACATCCCATCATTACGTTAGTGGGCTGTGTGGGTGGAGTCCAATTTTCTCAAAAATGCATCTGGATTGTTTTTGACTTTGCTTGTTCAGGTCAAACTGTACTTCCTATTTATTAACGTTAATGGTGCAAATTCCAAGAGAAGCGCGGGTTTCGTTTTTTATCGAAACAAATTGCACGCAACATCCTCTTGCTTTTGTCTTTCTATAGAAAAGAAACTCGTTTCCAAATCCCAATTAGTTAACATTAAAATAAATATTATTTAATCCTTCGTTTCTCTTCATCGAAACAAAGAAGAAGATGAAGTTTGGAGAGACATTCATGGAGTATTTACACGGAGAACAAGAAGGGTGTTTGGACAAATGTGCTCATGTTGAGTACAAACGACTCAAAAAAGTGTTAAAGAAATGCAGAAGCCAAGGTCCACCATCCACTTCTTGCAACGACGAGCAGCAACAAGAAAGAGACAGCGAACAGAATCACAGCTTGTCTCAATTCTGCCATTGCCAATCTTGCCCTTGTAAGTTCTCTTTCCTTTCATGTTTTTGTTGGAAAGATGGAATCTTGATATGGGATTTCTGTCAAATTTGAAAACTTCTGGCTGATAGTTGTCAGTTACGGTTTCGGCTGATTATGTTTCTTGATAACTAGTTTAGTTTGTAAAGACATTTGATTTCGTCTCTGAATTGAAAGAGTTGGAAGTCAGGTAAGGATAGGAGGAGTTACCAGACGGGTTGGTGAAAAAAAAGAAAAGAAATTAAGGCAATAAAAAGAAGAGCGGAGTAATTAGTGGTGTCTCTTCGCCACAACCATACTGCTTATATTCAGTTCTAACCAGGGTTTTAGTTTATTCATTGATTTCGTGTTTGAAAATATTTGAAAGAGATTTCGTATGCTTTCTTGTTCTGTTTTGATGTATTTTCAAAATTGCTATATCAATTTAAGATCTTAGTTGATTGCCTTCTCGAGACAATTTAGCTTTACTTGATGTTCTTGCGATTAATCATTCATGTCTTCTGATTTATAATAAATGTGATGAGCCGCATGGGTTCCGGCAAGGTCTTGTATGCTCAATTTCTTTTGGTTTTAATATTCGCTAAAATTCACTAAATAGGTCACTAAATGTAACTAACTTTTACAGGTTCGACTTAAAACAGAATAATTTGAAAGCTGAATGTTTGTAATTGGTATCAGTGTTATAATCACAATAGCTTTTTTATTTTGTAGTGTGTGATCAGATGTTCTTTTCCGAATTGATGAGGGAAGCTTCAGATATAGCTGGGTGCTTTAGTTCCAGAGTTAGACATCTCCTCCATCTTCATGTTGCCAGGGGAATGCAAAGATATAAACTTCGTCTACGTCAATGTTTCATAAATGATCAGCAGATCATGGTTGAAGAAGGGCGCATGCTGATTGAATATGTTACCATGAATGCAATTGCTATCCGTAAAATTCTAAAGAAATATGATAAAGTATGCAGCAATTTAGTCCATTTTCATCATTTGATCTTTCTGAGTAGGTTTATGTTATCTTTACATTAAAGGCATCTGTTTTCAATTTTAGGTACATTGCTCTATAAATGGGAAGAATTTCAAATCCAAGATGCGGTCTGAACATATAGAGCTTTTGCAATCACCTTGGCTAATAGAGTTGGGAGCCTTTTATTTGAATTTTGATGGAATAGATGGAGGGGAGTTTAGTGAGTTTTGCAGTCGGTTTTCCTGTGATCTCAGTGCTACAGAACCTGTTATGACACTGATGCTTCCAAATTATACAAAATTAGAATACGGCCTGACTTGTGCCATTTGCTTGGTAAGATATCAGTTCTGGTGCAATCCAAGGTACAAAAAATAAAGTAACAATTTTTCGCTGGTCTTTTCTTATTTTGTTTTTTTAATCATTATCTCTCAGGAGATGGTTTTTAATCCATATGCTTTGAGTTGTGGTCATCTTTTCTGCAAGTTGTGTGCTTGCTTAGCTGCTTCTGTGCTGATGGTTGAAGGCCTTAAATCTGCAAGTTCAAATGCAAAGTGCCCTGTCTGTAGAGAGGTTTGTACGTCTTTAAAGCAAACTGATGTTTATAATATGCTCCACTAGACCACCTTATGTATATATGTAGTATCGTTGCTTGTGTGTATGTGAAAACTTGTCTATGCATATTTATATGTTTTGAATTTTTGTGCTCCCAGATAAATGAACTTTCATTTATAGTCAGGAAAGGAAATACCATCCAAGATTCTGCCCGACTTACACAGGATTTATATTAACAAGTCACCTCGAATGTGAGCGATTCAGAATTCATATTTGGTCCTTACATGCCTAGGGGAAATGAGAATCTATCTAAATGGAATATGGAAATCATGTCTTTTGCATTAAGTGTGTGTTTGACTTTCTGGTTGACTTTACAAAAGTAGATCATGAGTCATAAAGCTGGTTTCTGATCTTCTCAAAACCTAATTTTGAAACCTCAATACACTTGAACACCAAACTTCTGCAACAGCAGCACAGCAACTTTCTTAATCCCGTCAGAGCCTTAGAGAGAGAGAGTCATTCTTTTTTCTCATCTTTGAGTCCGAAACAATGTGTTCTTTTCATTAGATGGAAATTAAGTCACAGGTATGTTGTTACTTGAGAGTTTTTAAAACACTTGTCTTAGGATGTCCACTTTTGACATCTGATGTTTTGCATGATAGTCTCTCCTATCGGAATATGAAAAGATGCATTGTTTCTTATTGAGTCGGTACCCTTTGGAGATGTGCGGTTGCTCAAGGCTGTATTGGGTCGTGGGTTGCCATGAATGTCACTGCCAGCTCACTCCTTGGACCACCTACCAATACCATTTAATGTTTCTCCTTTTTTATTTCTTAAGTAGAGTACAGCCACATCCAAGGATTAGATCATTGAGAGATGACTCCATACTTATCCAGTCTTATGGTCTATCTTATTCCTGCTTTTGTTCTCATACTGATCTGGATATGAATACTCTTATGCCATCCCCTTACCGAGCTGCTTTTATGTTCATAACTTCCTACAACGTCTCAGGCAGCAGGATACACGATCTCAGAAGTCATGCCATACTCGCATACTAACAATTGTTGTTAATCTTTTCCCCACTGATTAAACAATTTCATGATACATGATGTTTCAGGATTTGAATACCGTAGAACAGTAATAGCCTATCACTCCTGGCTGATAAAACAATTTATCTAGACTCGGTGCTAAACTAGGTACAGGATGATGAAATCATTATAAATTCGTTGTCCTCTCTCAATAGATTACAATACTGTTCTGATCGTGCGTAAAAATTGTAATATTTTGATACTTTAGGAGATAGTGTAATGGTGACCGTCCCACCTTCTAATCCCTGATGGTTGCAGATAATTATTATTTGGATAAAAACAATTATGCCCCACACAGATTGATTCCCTGATGTATATAATAAGTAGGAACTTGAGGCAACTACCTACTCTGAAGGTGCTTTTGGTGTATCACCCGAGACACTGTATATTACTAGAGCTACCCTGTGCTCTTCAAGGCCCTCTTTTGTTTCAACGGCAAAGTTATGCCCCACGCAGATTGATTCCCTGGTGTATAAGATTGTTCAAGGCATATTCTAAGTAGGAACTTGAAGCAGCTACTTACTCTGAAGGTGCTTTTGTTGTATCAACTGAGACAATGTGCATTACTAGAGGTATCTTGTGCTCTTCTAGGGCCTCTTTTGTTTCAACGGCAGAAAGGAAGTAGTCATACACCATGTATGGTTTGTTTCTTACATTGGGTGCAATGGTTATAATATCTTGGTGTGTACAAAGAAAAAAGGTTTCAGTAAGTTCAACTATCTTGGGATCTTCAATGTTGCTAGTTGTCTTTCTTGTTTGCCATGAGAGGTTTGCAGGTGGTGAATCTTCCTTGGTAGCATGGATTGTTCTAACTAGTGCAGTAATGAAAGACCTTACCTTTCAGGGAGTGGATTGAGTCTGAAAAAATTATCCTTCTTTTCTTTCTAACATTTATGTTTCTGTCTCATAAGATTAACTGATCAACCTGAAGGGATCTGCTATTTTACTTTGTTGGAGTGAACACTGCTTAATATAGGTAGCATGTTTGTTTGCTGTCCAGGTTGTTTTGTTTCTGAAGAAAATGAATTTTCTGGCATGAATTGATCTCAAGTTTGCTTACCATCCTATGCAGGCTGGGGTATACACTAACGCAGTGCACATGTTGGAACTTGATCTGCTTGTGAAAAGAAGGTGAAGAAACTAATATTCCACTCTCTTGTTTAAGATTTTACAATTTCTGATTGTCAAACTCTTTCAGGTGCAAAGAGCACTGGAAGGAGAGGATGGTTGCTGAACGTGCTGAGACCGTAAAGCAAACCAGGGAGTATTGGGATTTACAGACCAAATATGCGATTGGCTATTGATTGTGGAAGGCTTGAATGGAGGAGGGAATTCTGGAAGTATACTTCAAGTGGTTGAGCTCAGAGTTGCATGAGATGAATATCATAATTCAAGCATTACGAAGTGCAGGCTGTGGATTTCTTGGTGGTTTTGAGCTAGACCCAATTAAAGATCATTTTGGAATGTTTCCAAGAGAGCAGCCTGTTTAGCTACCTCTACTGTAATTCGAGATTACAATGGAGAAAAGGAAAGGAATACTAGAAAATAAGACAGTGAATATTTATCAGCACCAAGTTATTTTTGCCAGAGAACCTCGATTTGGTCAGCACCAAGTAATTTCAATCGAATTACTTGGGATTTCTTTTTATGAATTTTGATGATCCCCCGCTTAACTCCTTCCATGTCTCAGTTCGAACAGCTTTTCACTTTCCCCTGTTGTTTCATCTTGTTAATGTTTTTGTATTTCTCTTTTTATTATTTTTATGTGGTGGTGTTTGCTTTTTTATAATATTTTTTATTTTATGAATATTTTAAAATAATATTTTTTTTATTTTTTAAAATTTATTTTTGCAATTAAAACAAAACAAAAATAGTTAAAAAAATTAATTTTTTTAACACAGCCATGCCGATAATGTAGCCATTACACATCCTTGTCCTCGTATGTTTCAAAACAACATACTTCAATAGCATTTTTCATTACCC
>Ga0325402_1007790_pt1 | contig 10186 bp, 7 predicted proteins | sample PopdelMetagenome_22_FD_207212 | JGI IMG/M metagenome (GOLD analysis project Ga0325402, IMG submission 207212) | Populus deltoides microbial communities from Bellville, Georgia, United States - Xylem-PdKOR-R3 | ecosystem: Host-associated > Plants > Phyllosphere > Stem > Wood/Secondary xylem... | reverse complement strand
TTTTTTTGCAAAATACATACTTATACTGAAACACCTTTCGCTTTTGGGAAATTTGAAAATGAATTGTCCAAAAAACCATTAGCACATTAAACTGAGAATGAATGGCCAAATCTTGATTTGTACACAATTACAATTGAAAAAAATGAATGGGAAAAGGATGATGTAAAAGAATTCGCTAAGTTATTAGAACAATCAGAGCGAGCTTGGAAACCAACAAAAGAAGAATTGAAGACAATTAATGTCGATGCAGGGTAAGATGAAAGAGAATTAAAAATAGGGTCTCCACTCACTACTAGCGAAAGGGAAAACTTGATCTCTTTGTTACGCGGTTATGTCGATATGTTTGCTTAGTCCTACCTAGATAAGGACCCAAATATGTCTGATTTAGATACTAACATTTCAGCACATAAGATACCATTAAATGAAGAAAATATACCTATGAAGCATAAACTAGGAAGAACTCGTCCAAATAAGGTGCTCAAAGTGAAACCAAGATAAAAAGCCAATGTGATGCTGGTTTTTTAGAGGTGGTTAGGTACCCCCTAATGGATATTTAATATAGTAGTAGTTCCTAAGAAAGATAGCAAACTAAAGGTATATGTAGACTACAGGGATGTAAATAAAACAAGCTCGAAAGATGACTTTCCTTGGCCACACATTGATGTTCTAGTTGATAATACGACAAGAAGCTCAACATACTTCTTTATGGATGGTTTCTATAAGTACAACTAGATCAAAATGGCCATTGAAGATAAAGAGAAAACAACCTTCATTACTTCATATGGAACCTTTTACTACAAGGTGATGCCATTCAAACTAAAAAACACCAGGACCACTTATAAAAGGGCAATGTTAACTTTATTCCACAACATGATGCATAAAGAAGTGAAGGTGTATGTGGATGAAATGATTATTAAATCCAAAAAGAAAGAAGACCTTGTCAGAATTTGTGAAAGCTTTTTGAAAGGTTGAGAAAGTATCAGTTAAAGCTAAACCCTATAATTTGCTCATTCGGGGTAAAATTTGGAAAGCTGCTAGGATTTGTGGAAAGTAGCCAAGGTATTGAAGTCGACCCAGATAAAGTAAAAGCAATTCAGGCCATGCAAGTTCCTAAAATAAAAAAAAAAGTAAAAGGGTTTTTAGGTCGTTTAAATTATATTGCTCGGTTTATATCTCAAATGACAACAACTGGTGAGCCAATCTTTCGACTCATTTGAAAGAAAAATTCTAGGGTATGGAACAAGGAATGCCAAGAAACTTTCGATAAAATCAATCAGTATTTGCAAAATCCACCTTTGCTGGTGCCTCACGTTCCTGGCAAATTATTGATTTTATATTTGAGAATAACAAAAAAAAACAATGGGATGTGTACTCGAGTAACATGATGAGTCTAGAAGAAATAGAGAGCAATCTATTATCCGAGTAAGAAGTTCATAGATTGCGAGTCTAGATACACACAATGGTAGAGAAGCTTTGTTGTGCAATTGTATGGGCTATAAAACGACTATGATAGTACATATTGTATTACAGTACATGACTGATTTCAAAACCAGATCCTCTCATATATATCTTTGAAATTCTTTATTTATCAAGTAGAATAGCAATATGGCAGATGTTGTTGGTTAAGTATGATATTGTGTACATGACAAGAAAAGCCATGAAAATAAATGATATCATCGATCATTTGCCAAACAATGCAATTGAAGATTATGAGCCTTTGAATTTTGATTTCCGAGATGAAGATTTGCTAGTAGTAAAAAAAGAAGAAGAACTAGACCAGTGGACAATGTGTTTTGACGTTGTAGTAAATATACAAGGTATTGGAGCAAAAGTAGTGATAGTTTTCCCTAATAGAAAGCAATACCCTATTTTGATCAACCTACAATATGAATGCACCAATAATACGGCTGAGTATGAAGCTTGCATCCTCGGATTAGAAGTTGTATTAGAGTTGAAGATAAATAAATTTGATGTCTATGGATACTCAAAGATGATAATCTGCTAAGTGAAAGGAGAATGACAAACAAAAAATAAGAAGTTGAGGGCATATCAAAAATATATGTCCAAACTAGCAAAAGAATTTGACAAGATAAAACTCACTGATATGGGAAGAGAAAAAAACCATTTTGTTGATGCTTTGACCATTTTAACTTCCATGGCCAAAATCAATTATGGGAACATAGTGCAACCCATAAGTATTGAAGTTAGGAATTCTCTGGCCCACTATTACTCAGTTGATGGAGAAATGAATGGGAATATGTGGTATTATGATATCAAACAGTTTGTCCAACACTAGAAGTATCCCTTTGGGGCATCCAATACATATATGAAAACCTTGCGAAGGTTAGCCATATACTATTTACCTTAATGCAGAAGTGTTATACAAGAGGTCGTCCGACGAAACATTGTTAAGATGTTTGGATAGAACAGAAGCAAAAAAGGCGCTCCAAGAAGCTCACGAGGGGATTTGTGCAACTCGTGTTAGTGGACATATGATGGCTATAAAAATACAAAGGTTAGGATATTTCTGGATGGCCATGAAAAAGGATTGCATATAATATGTTAGAAAATGCCATAAATTCTAGGTGTACAATGATAAGATAAATACACCTCCAGCTCCATTCAATATAACATTTCCATAGCCATTTATATAAAAACTAGCAATGAGTATTGGTTTAACCTAGTGACCATTGACTACTTCGCAAAATGGGTAAAAATCAATTCATATGCTCATGTAACCTGAAAGGGTAATGAAGAGATTCATTGAAAGAGATTTAATCTGTAATAAGAATGTCTATAACAACTACACTTTATTTGTTGGTTTATAAGATGGAAGCAATAATGCTGCTAGAAGTAGAAATCTCATCTCTAAGGGTATTGATGGAATCAAAACTTGAGAAAACTAATTGGGTCAAAATAAGATTCAAGCAATTAAATCTAATTAGTGAAAAGAGGTTAGATGCAATATGTCATCACCAGTTGTATCACCAAAGAATAACTAAATCATATGACAAGAAAGTCAGACTGATGGTATTTCAAGAAGGAGATCTATTGTTGAGAAAGATCTTAACTCTACCTGGTAAAGATCAAAGTAAATGGGCATCCAACTACGAAGGCCCATATATAGTGAAGAAAACATTCTCTAGGGAAGCTGTTTTGTTGACAAGAATGGATGGAGATGACTTGCCTAGGCTTGTGAACTTTGATTCTGTAAGGAAATACTATGCATAATATACGCATCTCTTTTAAATCAATAACGTTTGATTATTCATTCTTGTTACATCTTGTGTATTTCGTAAATGATGTCAAAAGCCTCAACAAAAATCTTTTTTCAAAAATTATTTTCTCTTAAACAAAGATTTTCAAGATTTGACTTTGGCTAATGATTTCAATAAAAATCAATGATATGTATAGAGTAACGATTCACCAAGCAACTCCTTAGTAGATGACTAAGTACCCAAAAACCCAAATGGATAACTCAACCATCAAAGTTTGTTGTGCAAAAGCTATATGAAACAAATACAATAAAATTTTCATGAATCATGAAATTCTAAAACAATTTCATGCAAATCACTATAGTAATGACATCAAAATTTATTAATCCTGACCAATCTTGCTTGAAATAAGAAAATATCATTTTTGACATCCTCTAGAAATGAATATATCTCTTGAAGGGAAGTATTAGAAGATGGTGAAAATAAAGGTATTTGAGAATGTCCATCAACGATGAGAAAGTGATTGGAAAACCTAAAAAAGTAGAATATTTGTGCATAGAATCCATGAGATCTTGATTGAGGACCGCAAAATAGAAAAGCCCGGGAACCAAAAAATATAAGGGGGCTTTGCTAAGTGACAAATCTTGAAAAGATACATGGGTATCTGAAAAGCAAGCAAATGTTTCTCCTACAACTTCGACAAACAAAGAAAAGAAAAATAGTTAAAGAACTCTTGAATGAAGAAACATGATTGGGTTTTCGATTAAGGGCTTGAAATAAAAAAAAGGAATTGGTATCTTGATTCTTATAAAAAGTTTGATATGAGCAAATAAATAGATTTCAGGAAAAGTTGATTAGGTGTTCGATTAAAGGTTTAGAGTAAAAAGAAAAACCTGGAAAATCCTTTGTCTCAACTTTTATAAGCGAAGGTCTTTGCTAGCATAACATATGCAGGAAAGTAAAAGAGGATGAAGTGGCATAAAGGAGTGAAAGTGATCCTAAACTCATAAAAATCCTCAAACACCATTTGAGCTTGTGAATTTATTTTCTTTAATAGCTATGAAACTCGGCCTTCATTACATGCCTTAAAAAGTCCATTCTAATCAAGCAACTGAGAAAGACTGATGGATGGCACTCTCAAAACATAAGGAACCATTCATAAGAGTCATGATAAAGTGAATAACTATTCGTCTTTATTGAGAAAATTCAAACAAAAGACTTCAAATAAGTATTTGATCCTTTTTAAATCTAATGTAAAATGAGTCATCTCTTAAACCAATCACCATGATAAAATATCTTTCTTCAAGGACTAATACAAATCATGAGAGTTGCATGAACATTGCTATTTGATATGACAGCAAAAAATCTCGGGTTTTTTAAAAGACAAAATAAATCTTGCAAAATCATTGTTAGTGAAAACACCTCTAAATAAAAACAAAGCGTGTGTCATGTGTATTTGAAAAAAGCACACGAAAAACAATATTGTCATAAGGCAAGGAGTTCTAATGCATTCCCAATTAGGATAGTATTCATCATGGCCTAAATACTCACAAAAAGAATAAGGCTATTAAGGCAGCTCAACAATTAAGATTTGAAAGTAACGTGCATGGAATTGCTCAGATAAACTCGGAAGATAAGCCAGCAAGAGTGACAACCTTGGAAATTACAACTCTCAGTAATCAAATGAAGAGATTATAAAGAAAAGAGGGGCTATATTTCAAAAGGCATGCATTGCATATGGTTTAACCTCAACTTTGAAATAGTGTTGTTACATGATGTGTCATCAATCAAGAGGAAACGTGGTGAAATCTGCATAGGTGAATGGAAGTTAAGACATAACAAAAAATCACATCCATATGGTCTTGATAACTAAGGCCACAATACAAGGTACTCGTCTTAAGATTTTACCCTTAAAAAGTATTTTTTTAGGAAAGTTTTTAAGGATTTTGATAGTATAACAACCCGGCTTTTTCAAGGCCAAAATTGATGGATTTTTTTTTATCATTTAGTTTTTGGATGTTTTTCACCATATCATTCTTCAGATTTATCATTGCATTTTGTTCATTAACAAGGCGCAATCAATGTATGATAACGTAAATTAACATTCCCATAAAACGGATTCTCAGTACATGTGCCCATAATATTATATTTCCATACTCATAGGTTTACATTACATCATATTGACATACTCATAAATTCACTTTCTTGTTCTAGTATCATTAACATCATGAGTTCATACAAAGTGTCAAACAACAAGTTACACAACCAGTACTTTCGTTATCATGAACTCATGTAATTTCACAACACGACATCCTCATTAGATGAATACCTCATATGTATATTTATACACATCATATCAACTTGTTCACACATTCACATTCATGTTCCATTTTAATTTTTCATTACTAGTCTTTACAAAAAGGGACAGACAACTAATTGAGTGATTAACACGTTTGTTCCTACAAAACTCATATCACCTATAACATGTGAATATATAGTTCTTTTCAAAATATGTGAGCTGCGAAACGGATTTCCCTACGCACCATGTTGGTATGATGTCCCTGTTATAGCACAAGATAATTTCAAGCATTATAGGCAATTTAAAAAAAAAAACATAATAAAGCAATATTAGCATTACATTTCATTCATGGACCAAAAGAGTGTAATTCTATCATTTCTCCTTACTTATGTAAATACCACCTTTAATAATTCATCAATTACCGAGGCAAATTACAATACTCAAACTCGATCATTCATCTCGAATATCATTAGCGAACTAACGTTATTCTCTGTGTAAAGCATAACAATTGTAGTTCTTTCATATACTAAGTATATACAAAACATAGTATATATGAACGCATCAATTCTTGAAACTAACTCATAACTCTCAAATCCGACTATCCTCTTAGGATGCCATTAGCCAAAGCCAATCATTTATTTATCTTTGACATCCACTTTGGATGCCATTAGTCGTAGCTAATAATTTGTTCACCCCGGTCATCCACTTAGGATGCTATTAGTCGAAGCTGGTCATTTATTCATCTCAGTCATCCATTTAGGATGCTATAAGCCAAAGCTAATCATTTATTCATCCTATTCATTCACTTAGGATGCTATTAGCCGAAGCTAGTCATTTATTCATCTCGGTCATCTGCTTAGGATGCCATTAGTCGAAGTTAATCAATTATTTATCCCGGGCATCCATTTAGGATGCCATTAGCCGAAGCTAATCAATTGTTTATCCCGGTCATCCCTTCAGATGCCATTAGCCGAAGCTAATCAATCATTTATTGACACGACCAAAGAGTTGATGTCTTCTCCCAAGTGTAGGAGTGTCAAAGTAATAAAAAAACCCAGCAAGAGCGGGGTCGAACCACATCCATTCGGATGCTATTAGCCAAAGCTAATCAATCATTTGTTGACACGACCAAAGAGTTGATGTCTTCTCCCAAATGTAGGAGTGTCAAAGTAATAAATAACCCGGCAAGAGCGGGGTCGAACCACAAGGGCGTTAACTGTATAAACTACAAATAAAGAAATAGATAATAATAGAAAAGGAATTGAAGAGAGTTTTGAGATGTGATATTGATGTAAGGATTAAACAAGGATAAAATAATTGTCAAGGTTAGAGGATCCACTAATGGTATTTCAAACAAGTATAGTATAAACTCTTTTTATTACTCAACTGGAAACCACACACAAAGAAGGTTCCAATCGGATTATAAATTGTTAACATGATTACATTAGTTATCATATTCGAATAATGCTAATACTTATAAATGTTGTCAGGCATTCATGATTATAACTTATGTTAACAACAAATCAAGTTCCTTTTATAGCACAGATGTCGGTTATACCATACGGTTGGGCTATGAAAGTGCCAAGTATTTGTTGTACCAAGGGTTATACAACATAAATCTAGATTAACCATTTAACAAGCAAAGTATTAAGAGTGAAAAAGATAACAAATACAAAACATGTTAGTATCAAACATTAAAGTCCATGTTGAGTTTATACTATACTTATTCTTACACCATTAATGTAACCTTTTCACCTTGACATAATAAACTTAGCTAAACATAATGAAGGAGAGAAACATAAATAAACAAGATAAGAACATAAATAAGATATAAGTTAACTAAGTAAAGGAAAGGAAATGAAAAGCATAAACAAGAAATTAATATAAACAAAATTTAAGCATTACAAAAATATAAAGAGAGAGCAAGAACATAATCTTGATTTAAAAATCAAGATGCCTAAATGCATGGCAAATGCCTCCTTTTATAGGCCAAAATTGGAAACTATTGATTTAATGACTAATTGTTGAGTGGGTGGCCACATCTTTACTTGGTGACAATCCTTATCTTCTTGTCTGAACAAAACGTTATTGTTAACGTCAGAATTTAAATAGATTGTCCGCATGAAAGTTCTAGAAAATTGTCTCAAATTTCCAACAAAAAACAAATCGGTGCATTTGGACCTCTAGAACTCGAGATATGGGCTGAACACTAAATAGTGTCTGGGCTGCAGGACAGATTCCGACTTTTCTGTTGTTGCTAAGATTTGGACTTCCAAATAACAGAATTGAGTCTTAGACTCCCATGAATGTTTTAGGCCTATGTCTTAGCTTTCTAGCCATATAAACCAAATTGAAATCCAAGATCTACAGCTCTAGATATGATCCAATGAATGAACAGTGTTCTAGTTTGGACTGAATCAGCATCTCTTTTCTAAGCTTAACCCTCTCTATGTCTTCTCAATTTTAGTAGTTGAACTCATTAATCAATCCTTTAATTTATGTGATAGGCCTGCATTTAAGATGAATATTTACCATAAATTAAAGGTATCTTATATTATTACACATGTTATTATAAAACATGTTCTAATTAAGGAGTTATTAATACTTCAAGTGCAAAATGATGATATAAAACCTTAATAAAAATGCACTTTTAAGTACTAATCATTTGTCCCGGTCATCCCTTCGAATGCTATTAACCAAAGCTAATCAATGATTTCTCCCGGTCATCCCTTCGGATGCCATTAGCCGAAGCTAATCAATCATTTGTCCCGGTCATCCCTTCAGATGCCATTAGCTGAAGTTAATCAATGATTTATCTCGATCATCCCTTTAGATGATATTAGCCGAAGCTAATCAATCATTTGTCCCGGTCATCCATTCGGATACCATTAGCCAAAGCTAATCATTAACTAATCAAACGTTTTAGAGGCGGTTTATGAAATCACTGTAACATGGTAATATCCCTTTAATTGCTCATTCAAACGATTCATAATAACTTGATATTCACTGTAACATAATAGCACACCCTTCGTTATACTTGTACAGGTGTTCCGTAATAGTTTAACATTCAACAAAAAATTATAATAGATCCTTCATAATACACATACAAACAAACAGTTTAGCATTCAGTAACACAACAGTACACCCTTTGTATTACTCATCCAACTATTCATGATAATTAATGTTCAATACAATACAATAATAGATCCCTCTTAATACTTATACAACCATCCGTGATATTTAACATTCAGTATAATAAAACGGTAGATCTTTTATAATACTTATACAACCATTCGTGACAATTTCATTCGATAAAATATAATAATAGATCATTCGTAATATTCATACAACCATTCGTAACAATTACATTCAACAGTAGATCTTTTGTAATACTTATATAACCATTCAATAAAATACAATAGTAGATACTTCGTAATACTCATACTACCATTCATGAACAACCTAAATTCATAATAGCCCAATCAACATCTTATAGTCGGTTTAATATTCATCGCAACACAATAATATATCCACCTCAAACAAGTCATTTCAAAACATTAACATTTTTGTCAATGTTTCAACATTCAACAAGAACCCCATCGACATTTCATAGTCGTTTCGACAATCATCAAGAATTTAATCAAACACTTCATCGTGGTTTCATCATTCAACAAGGATTTAATAATATATTATCATACATAAATCATTACAAAACATAAACATCATATGAGAAAAGGATGGAAATCACCTACATGTTCCACCTGCAGTTTGTCCTGTCCTGACGATGGACTGATCTAGGCCGCACCACCTATGACATCAATGCACAAATCAGTATATTTGCATCCTCAAATTACATTCATCATCATACTTATTTCAAGAATCCATATGTCCACATTCAAGTGTTCCACATTTTACACTATCATACAATGAAGTTGTTACAAGCATTTAAGTCATTTCTGACTTAGGAGTCTATTGTAGAAAATTGGCAGCAAAAACTAGTTCACTGTAATCCGCACAATTCGGCAGCGGAAACTTATTCGCTGCAGGCCGCACAATTCGACAGCGGAAATTTATTCGCTGCAGATTGCACAATTCGGCAATGGAAACTATTTCGCTGCAAGCACTTCAATTTCGGCAGCGAATGCTACTTCGCTGCAGCCAACACACTTTTAGCAGTGAATGCTAATTCACTGCATTCAACTTAATTTCGGCAGCGAATCGTAATTTTGCTGCAGTCAATACACTTTTGGCAGCGAACGCTAATTCCCTGCAGAACAACTCAACTTCAGCAGCGAATGCTAATTTGCTGTAGACAACTCGATAGCATTGGTTGTAGACAATTCGATTTTGGCAGTGTATCACAAATTCAATGCAGAACACACTTTTGGCAGTGAACACTGATTCGATGCAGACAACTCAGTTTTGACAACGAATCACAAATTCGCTGCAGAACACACACTTTTGGAAGCGAACACTGATTCACTGCAGACAACTCAGTTTCGGTAGTGAATCGCAAATTCACTGCAGACAACACGCTTTCAGCAACGGACACTGATTCGCTGAGGACATCACCATTTTGACAGTGAATGCTAATTCGCTGCAGACAACTTGATTTTGGCAGCGAATCACAAATTTGCTGCAGAACACACACTTTTGGCAGTGAATGCAATTC
>Ga0325402_1007789_pt1 | contig 10186 bp, 5 predicted proteins | sample PopdelMetagenome_22_FD_207212 | JGI IMG/M metagenome (GOLD analysis project Ga0325402, IMG submission 207212) | Populus deltoides microbial communities from Bellville, Georgia, United States - Xylem-PdKOR-R3 | ecosystem: Host-associated > Plants > Phyllosphere > Stem > Wood/Secondary xylem... | reverse complement strand
AAGAGGGAGAAGCATGGCAATGCTAAAATAGTGGATTTTGAGGGATTTTTTGGTTTATGAATTTGTTTTTTTTCCTATGATTTGGCATAAAAAAATCATTTTTGTTGGATTTCGATGGAAGGTGGCTCCGTTTTGCGGTGGATGGACAATTGTGTTGTGTGTGGTCGTGAGTATTGCAGTGGAATGGAGCTGAGTTAAAAAGAGGAGAGAGAGAGAGAGCGAGAGAGAGAAGGGAAATGGATTTTAGCTGAAGAGAAAGAATAGAAGAATTGTCTTTATGAAAATTGATATAAAAAAAATATTAATTTAATAATTTTTAATTAAAAATACTCTTAAAAAGTTTTAAAAATAGAAGCTGAAGCGAGCACAACCATGTTTTCCTCCGGCCTCCGCAGAGTTTCGTACGACGAGTACACGTACCTCAAGGATAGGCCATTTAATTCTATCAAATTTCACCACTAAAAATTAAATGCCATCATTATCACGTCATAAATCAATATTATTGAGAAAGAAAAGGAATGGTGAAAAGAGAAATGATAAGATATTGAATATTCGGTTTTGCTTTACTCGAGTACTCTTTTTTTTTTTTTTTCTCCTTTCTTTTCTTCACTGTATGGTTTACTTGGCTAGTAGTGTACTGAGTAAAAAGTCCTCAAAGTTCTGAATTTTTTTAATTTAACTTTTTTTTTTTTTTTACTTACGAACTCTTTTAGAGTTCAAATTATGAATGATATTATAAAGAGCACTTGATTTATTTATTAAATAAAATAAATGATAAGTGAAGAGAGGATTTTGCTCTTCACATCAAAGAATAATGAGCCTGTGATTTAAGATAAAAGGGTATTTTCTATATGTCCATTTATCATTACTATGTTAATTAATGACACATTGAACTTTTTATATTGTTTTATGCATAGTACAATGACTTACATATCCTTAAAATAAAATAGAATAAAACCAAACTGTTATCCAAGATTTTTTTAGTTCTTTTAGGCTTTGATTACACTGTAATGACTATACTTCTCTTAAAAGTAAAACAATTAAAACTGATATCTAAAGGTATTTTTAGTATATTCTTGATGATTTTTTTAGTTATAATCAATTTATATAAAGGGTAATTTAGTTTTTTAATAATTATAAATATGATTAAAAAATAAAACATTGCTGACATGTGCTATGGTGGGCCGCCCTCGTGCTCTTTATAGGTTTGTCACTCTCCTATATCTTTGAGTTTATAGGTTGTTATCCATGAAAAGAACTATGAAAGAGATAAAAAGAAAAAGAATTGAACTTTTGTTAAATTTCTCAGGTATAGTGTTAATAACAAGGTTTATAGAAAACCTTAAGAGATCAAGGTCTTTTCAAGGCTAGTGGATGTAATAGGTTGTTAAGGATGGACTACGAGATAAAGATTGTTGGACTTAGGTTCTACGAGCACCTATAAAAAAAGTCTTGTTTGTAGAAAGGAGACCCTCCAATGCTTAAGTTAACATAAATACACAAGGAATATAGTCTTGAAAATTGTGTGTTGTATATTGCCATTGTAGTAAATGAAGGTGATATATACGAAAGATATAACGGAATAAAATGTCTTTTGTGTGTTTATGAGCTTAAAATATGGCCCAATGATTCATAAACATTTATATACTTATAAATCACATATAAACAAAATATAATAATAAATTGTGTAACTTATTATAAGTTAATCATGTGAGATTAGCTCTTAACGGTAGATGGTGACACCAGTAAGTGTGACTTCAGATGTCATAGATAGTTAGGTTTTGGCATGAGCATGCCTTAACATTGTTTTATAGATCAAATGATGGTAAAGGGATCATATTAGCAGTAAATAACAATTATCAACCATACAGAAGGTTGGTAGATATGGTGGACCCAAAAAGCTAGGTCCAAGAAGATTCATGTTGGGTTTGGGGATGGTTTGTTCAAGCCCAACTAAGAGGGGACTAAAAGATGCTTTAGAGGAGAAAGAAAGAAAGAGACATCGAGGCACATCAAAGTTTTGATTACGATATCATTGATACCATTAGAAAGCTTTTGACTAGATAAATCCAACGACATTAAAAAAGTTCTCCAATGATGATCAAGTGTGTCATACTCTCTGTTCAAAGGTAAGTGAGCAAATACAACGAAAAGAGACAAGATAGACAAAAAGAAATAAAGAGATTAGGGGCTCACCAAAGATCTGATTATGACACCACTAGTATCATTAGAAAGACCTAAAAAAATGAGTTCAACGACACCAAGAAAGGTCACTGATAATGACCCGAGTTGGTAACACCCTTTATCCAAAAGTAAGTAAGCTACCAGACACGTGTGACCTAATCCAGTCACTGTTGGTGACCTTCCTTGTTGTCATTGAACTTGTCTCATAGATATTTTTTTGATGGTACCGATAATGTTGTAATTAGAGTTTTGATGTGCATCTGATGTCTCTTTTTCTCTCTATCCTTATTGTAATTACTTACTTGTCTTTTAACGGAGAGTGTGATCCACTCCGATCATTATTGGTGACCTTCTTTATTATCATTGAATTCATCTCATCAAGATCTTTTTTATGGTATTACTAGTGTTATAATCAGAGCTTTAGTGTGCCTTCAGGTTCTCTTTTTTTTTTCTCTCTCCTCTCTACATTGTAATTAATGCCAACTCATTTGATAGTTTTTTTAAATGTCACATTTCATAATAACAACAACTTTAAATGTTGCGTTTTTAAATGTCACATTTCATAATTAAACAAATTATAGGTGAATAAAAAACTAATTAAAGATTCATTGATTTTTTATTCAAAGAATCCTTAACTTTCTTACTCAAGGAACCCTTAATTTTTTTAGATTTAATTTTTGATTTATGATGGCTAATCAAATGTCATAATTAAGAGAATTAATTCTTAACTTTTTACCTTCTAAAATTCATTATAAAAGGAAGTGTGAAAGAAGAGTTTCTAACTTGAATTTTTTAGATTTTACTCACTCTTTCTCATTTTATTTTTAGTGTTTCTTGTCTTCTTTTTATACTTTAATTTTCCTTTCAAATCTAGAGCTTAAATTCATTTTATTGAGAAGTATTTGAGTTACATAATTTTTAGACCAAAACCCTTGTTTAGAAGTGCAAGATGATGTTATTATAATTTTGAGAGACATATTGCAAACATCCTAATTATACAAGTGAAAAGCAATAAAGCCTTAAAGAACAAATGATTCATCATTGACAACAACAGAAGATTCATTATTTTAAAGCGCATCAATAGGTAAATACCATTCAACAAGTAAGTACCATTTTTATTTTAGTTTAAGCACAATTGATTTTATTATTAGTATGCATGCTATAGTTTATATATATGCTTAGTATGCATGCTGATATTTTATTATTATTTTTGTGTTGAAAAAATATTTTTAAGTAGTTATGCTTTTGCACGCTTATAGATTTAAACTTGTATGAATTTTAGATTTTTTTTTTGAAAGCTTTCTTATATTTAGCATGTCTTGTTATGATAAACTAAACACCATTACTCACTAATTTAATATATATATATATATATATATATATAAATTTTGATTTACAATCTTAAGGCTTTATGTATTATTATTATTATTATTATTATTATTATTATTATTATTATTATTATTAGACTTGGTTTAGTTTATCATGTGGGAAAAAGATAATGAAGTTAATAATATAGATTAATTATGAAAAAGGTTTTTAACATATGTAAAATTTAAGTCATTATTTAAATAATGATATATATATATATATATATATATATATATATATATATATATATATATTGATTGCAAATTTGAAATGCTTAGTATGCATGTTGGTATTTTATTATTATTATTTTTGTGTTGAAAACATGTTTTTTTTTTATTAGTTATGCTTTGCATGCTTATAGATTTAAACTTGTATGAATTTTAAGTTTTTCTTGAAAATTTTCTTATATTTAGCATGCCTTATTATGATAAACTAAACATCATTACTCACTAGTCTAATATATATATCTACAAATTTTGATTTACAATCTTAAGGCTTTATGTTTTTTTTATTATTATTAGACTTGGTTTAATTTATCATGTGGGAAAAAAAATTAATGAAATTAATAATATAGATTAATTACAAAAGAGGTTTTTAGCATCTTTAAAATTTAAGTTATTATTTAACTTCCTTTTAAGTTGCTATATTCTCACATTTAGATTTAAGTTTTTTTTTTTTTTTGATATGCTTTAATCTAAAACCTTTTATCTATGTTATGAATTTTTTTGTTTAATTTTAGAAGGTTATATATTTTTGTTTTAAAGTTATAGTTTATCTTCTAAAATTGTTTTTCATGATATTTGGATGATTTGATGCATATCATAAATCTTATTAATTTTATTTTTCAATAAGTGAATCATTGTTTTATTTATGATCGTTTATACTATCTTACTTATACTCTGTAAGATTGTCATAAAAGTTATCTGGTGAGTTTTGTTCACATATACAAAAAGTTAGTGTTATAAATAGATATGGTTTAGGAAGTCCTATATAAAGAGATTGTATTTTAAACAAGATTGTTTGTGACCCCTCCAATCTTTTCTTGGAACTTAGTGAAAGTATTATTCACCCAATACTATTTTTATATACGAAACAGTTTGTAAGTGAAATGATAATAATTGAATAAATCTCAGTGAATAAAATAGGGCTAAACATGGTAACCTAAAGTAAAGGAATGATTGTGGATTTTATCTTGCATAATTTAAATATTTTATTTAAAAAGATGCTATTTTACAAGTTTTATTATTATTATTATTATTACTTGCTTGTTGTGGAGTCAAAATATTTATTTATAAACATTATTGTCTATTTTTTTTTTAATATAGATCATATCATATTTTTTACCCCTTCTACTTAATATTTGGTTGTGTCAACCAATGTTGCTTTGACAAGTATTACTTAGGTAGTGAGGATTCTATTATCCCTGTCTATGGTGCATGGTGAGAAATCTAAAAAGTTGAATGGATTAAACGTTAAGAGGTGGCAACAAAAGATGTTATTCTATCTAACCACTTTGAACTTGGTAGAGTTCTGGACGAGGAAAACACTAAAATCATCAAAAAATGAATATGACCTAACTATTATGGTGGATGTGGATGCATGAAATCATAATGATCTCATATGCAAGAACTACATCTTGAATGGGTTGAAAAATGCACTATAAATATGTATAGTTCAATCAAGAATGCAAACAAAACGTACAAAGCTGAAGATGTTGGTTTAAAGAAATTTATAGTCGGTAAATTTAGATTTCAAGATAATTGATTCAAGGACCGTAACGAGAGAAGTTCAAGAGTTTCAACTCATTTTATATGATATACATGCTGAATGTATGTCTCAATGTTAATCCTTTCAAGTGGCTGGAATCATTGAGAAAATGTCATCATCTTGAAAAGACTTTGAAGAACTATCTTAAACATAAGCGTAAGGAGATGAGAATTAATGATCTCATTTTGAGGTTAAGGATAGAAGATGATAATAAGTTATCTAAAAAGAGAAACAACTTTTTTGGCACCCCAAAAGCAAATATTATGGAACGATAAAGTCCCACAACAAAAACCAAAAGAATCTTGTTATGAAAGGTAAAGAATTGCTAAGAAGTTCAATGACAAGTGCTTTATTTGCAACTAGACTAGGCTTCTAACAAAAAATTAAACAAAAAAGAGTAAGCAAGGAAACCCCATGAAAAGGATTGTTCTAATCAATATCATCGAGGTTAATCACCTCACTAATGAAGTTTCAGAAATGAACTTGTCTTGTGTTGTTTATGAAGTCAACCTTATCAACAATCCTTAGTAGTGGTAGGTCGACACTGGTGCTATAAGAAATTTATACGCTGAGAAAAGGATGTTTTCCACTTATAAAGAAGTGGATGGAGAAAACCTATACATGAAAAACTCATCAACCTCTAAGGTACTAGGTGTTGGAAAGGTCATATTGAAGCTAACCTTTAAAAAGCTTCTCACCCTCAATAATGTATTGCATGTTAATGATATTAGAAAAAACTTAGTGTGTGGCTCATTGTTGAGCAAAAATGGTTTTATGGTTTTTTAGAGTGATAAATTTATACTTTGTAAGAGGTATGTTTGTAGGAAAAGGGTATATGCATGATGACTTTTTTAAAATAAATGTGATGATCATTGTAACCAATAATGAGAACAAAAATAAGATTATATCTTCTTATTTATTTGAGTTTTATAATGCATGACATGAAATTTTAAGTCATATGAATTATAATTCTATGCGTAAGATAAAAAAACCATGAATTATTACCAAGTATGATTTTTAAGGAAAACATTATAGGTGTGAAATTTTCATAGAATCAAATTTTATAAAACCTTTTCTTCAAACAATTTAAAGAAGTAATGAACCTCTAGACTTAATTTACTTAGATATTAGTGATTTAAAGTATGTGCAAACTAGAGATGAAAAAATATATTATATTACTTTTATAGATGATTACACAGGGTATTGTTATACCTATTTGCTTAAGAGCAAATATGAAGCTCTTGAAATATTTAAACATTACAAAAATAAAGTTGAAAATTAACTTAACAAAACGATAAAGGTAATAAGAAGTGATAAAGGTAGAGAATACAAAGCACCATTTGGTGAATTTTGTTCCCAAAATAGTATTATCCATCAAACTATTGCTCCTTATTCACCATAACAAAATAACATTGTGGAACATAAGAACAAAATATTAAAAGAATTATCAATGATGTTATAACCCAATTTTGACCGGTTACTTTTAATTTAATTTTACAAGGATTAAATTTTAATATTAAAAGATAATGAAGTTAATAAGGACTACAACGTGTTTTGCCATTTTCTCCTTATCATTAAGACAGTGATAGTTATCCTTTTTTGAATTTGATTCTTAATTAAATTTAAATTTCAAAGAAGAGAATGAGTTTGTTTGAGACTTTATTTCTCATACGTCATGAGACTCTTGCACTACAAATACAAATCTCAGTGCATGTGCACAAGGGAGGAGGCTATTACAGGAAACCCTAAAGGAGATGAAAAAAACCTAGAGGAGGCCATTATAAGTAAAACCTAAAAAAAAGAAAAAAAAAAAGAAAGAACAAACACAGGATAGAAAACTAGAAGGCATACAGACGAAAATAGGAGAAAGCGTCAGGACGAACTTAAAAAAAGGAAAGAAAAAGGACAGAAAGAAAGATTAGGAAAGAAGAAGGAAAAATATAAACAAGAGAGAAAACAATAGTAGTCGGCCAACCCTCCATCACCTTCGTCTTCATCTTCAAATAACAGCACAAGTTAGCTTTCCAAATGTAATTCTTTGCTGAGCATTGCATTACATAGTGTTAAGGTAATTATAATTACGTTCACACTGTGCAGCATGTATACCTGAATTGTTCACGCATGCATACTTCTTTGCCCAACCGGGTCACTAGCTTGGGCCAGTGACCAGGCTGGGCTAGATGGGTCCAGCCCAACCCGTACGATAACATCTTGGCTGGGTTCAGAGTCGGGAACATGATAGGAAGAATAATAATAAAAAAAGAATAATTTTTGAGCAATTTTAGACAAAACCAGCAATACAGTCTGCCTCGGGTAGGAGACTTAAGGGGTGATAACATCTTCCCTTTCGCATAACCAATCTCATACTAGGTGACAACTCCTTGAACTATATAATTTTCCCTAAAGAACAAGATGCCATATATCTGTTTTTTTTCTATATTATTTTTAATCGGTCACCGTGATGTCCAGGTGTGACAGAATGATGACTCCACTGGAATGTTTAGGACTAAACTTTGCTATTTATCTTTTTATTGTTATGTTGTTTGTTGTACTTGTTCAATTTATTTGATTGCCTTTTCTACTTTAGCATGTATTCCTGTTTATATTATCATGCATCACTTCAAGAGCACACACCTTGAAATTTAGGATATGTGGAGAAGTAATGGTACCCCAATGGTTTTAACTTAGGTAAAACTCGGAAGCTATCCATTTCTCGTTTGATTATTTACTCGATGGTGGTTGATATGCCAATTTGATATTACTCAGAGCCTCTATCTTCACACTACCTATAAGCCTTATATCGACATTTTGAGGATGATCACTGAGCATGAGAGAGACCTTTTGAGACTAAATAGTAACATATCCAGGTGATGCACTTAACAACTAGAACTGACCTGCTAGGTTGTACCTCGTGTAATCTCACTATGGCTAGCCTAACATGCAGCATCTTGAATTCCAAGACCATTGGGTGGCAAATGCTCGTCACATATGATACAAGAGTCTGAGTTATTATAGTTGACAAGAGGGAACTAACTTGAATTGAAAGCTAAAAGGTTTATCAAAAGCTCAAACTTAAGCAAGATTGGACAAGGATCCCCTCGTTGGCATGATAATGACATCAGGTTCCTAAAATCCATGAATATCGACCATTTCCATCCTGTGACGGACGAGTCCACGTTGAATCTGCATTTTGCTTGTTGATAGCATCATCACTTGCGCATGAGTGCATAATTTTCATTTAGCAGGTTGAAATATAGGTTCCCTATTGAAATGCACCTATAACACTGACTGTGAAAAAGACAAATAGAAAACAAAAAAAAGCCCAACACTGAAAAGAGTTGGAAAGTCTTAAAAAAGAAGTCGCAAAGCTTATAATTCTACTCGAACAGGCCTTGAGATCTAAATCTAGAGAAGCAAAGTTTACGGCTCAGCCTGAGCATTTGCTTGCAAATCCCTAGAATCTAGGGGCAAATGAGGTGTCATTTGAATCTCAACTGGTTACGTATTTCCAAATTGCTCAACTAACATATCTCATAAAAATGTCGTCTACCATTGACTTTACAATGAAGAAATCTCAAAAGGACAAGATGGTAAGAGAAGATGGCTTGGACAAATTGGTTGTCCTAAAGCAAAGGATGAGGGCATTCAAAGGAACTAGCTTACATAACCACATAAAGACTACTGATATGTGTTTGGTGCCTAATGTGATCATCCCCATAAATTTTACAGTGCCTGAATTCGTTAGATATGCAAGAACTCAATACATTGTAACCCATCTCAAGGCATACTATAACAAAATAATTGAGGTGGTTAATGATGAGAAACTACTGATCAACTTCTTTCAAGACAATTAAAGTGACTCTGTCTTTACTTGGTATATGCGGTTGATCAATACCAAAGTAAAAAAGTGGAAGGACTTAGTTGATGCTTTCATTAGGCAATATAAGTTCAATATGGATATGAACCCTAATAGGTCAATCTTGCAAGCTATGGAAAAGGACAACAAGGAGTCCATAAGAGAATACACCTAAATGTGGCATGAGACAGCCGTACAGATTAATCCTTCTTTGTTGGAAAAAAAGATGATTAATTTGTTTGCCAACACTTTAAGGCCCCCATACTTTGAATACCTGATTGGAAGCTCTACACAATATTTTTCTAACCTGGTTATGATAGTTGAGAGAATTAAACAAGCCATCCGGTTAGGAAGGATTGTTGACTTTACTAAGGAGAAAAGTTTCAATGGAAAAAATAAAGAAACTGAGGTTCACAATATCGAAGGTGGTTATAAAAACGAGAGAAAGAACTACCAAAATAAAGACACCTAGAGATCAATTATCTTGAAGACGAAGCTAAAGTGTCATTAGGCCAAGACTGGACTAAGTATGACCTCAAATGACTATTGAAAAGGTGCCCCTGTTGAGGAGTTCATAGTAGAGAGATGATTGGATAATTCTAGAAATTCCAATCAATGATTGCTGAGTGTTTAGCCCTTTCATGTATTACCTTGCTAGTAATCATAACTCAAGATGTTAGTATAAGGTTTTTGTTATTGAGCCTTTTTCTAAAATTTCAATGAAATAATGAGTTTGACCTTCAATTATGTACCTTCCATTAGTTTATAACCAAATATCCTGAAAGGGGTTCCCTCTAAGAACTCACAAACACAGTTTTGAAGCTTCGCGTGATCTTATAAACATGATTCATTTCTTTTACCAAAATCTTTTCCCCTAGTGGAATTTTGAAAAAAAAATTAAACTTGCATTTTGATTTCAAAAATGATTTGATGTTTATTTAGAACAACACTTTTGACATTTTACTTGTAGAATGACATATAAATCAAGCAACTCCTTCATTGAGGTGACTA
>Ga0325402_1007788_pt1 | contig 10187 bp, 7 predicted proteins | sample PopdelMetagenome_22_FD_207212 | JGI IMG/M metagenome (GOLD analysis project Ga0325402, IMG submission 207212) | Populus deltoides microbial communities from Bellville, Georgia, United States - Xylem-PdKOR-R3 | ecosystem: Host-associated > Plants > Phyllosphere > Stem > Wood/Secondary xylem... | reverse complement strand
ACCCTTGGATTAAAAAATTAATTCGTTGGGGCCAGGGGTATTAGGGTCTTTTGCTCTTGATTTTTCTGTTAATTGTTAGTTTGGTAGAGGGCAATGATGTAATTTAATATTCAAATAATTTTTTTTTTTATTTTAGAAAATTTACTAGCTGGCACATTGGATATGTCGTGTACTTTGAACGACATGTGCAGTGGCTCCTAGTGGTAAAAATTAGCTTTCTGCCTTTACATTTGATGCCTCGTCGTTTTCTCCTCCATAATTAGTGGCATGTGTAGTCAAAATGTGACCGGTTTATCGCCAATGACATTTTCTTTCTTCTTTTCCCTTTGATTCTCTCTGCTATCCCCATAAAAGAATGATAATCCTCATTGTTATTAGTATTTCAAATTCAATTCTTTTAGTATGATTTTAGTATTTTGGTCATTTTCCCTCATGTGAAAGGTCTTTTTTTTTAATTTTCAATCTAACCCTTAATTCCTAATTTATACATATAATATTTTTTCATTTGGTCATTCTTCTTTTAATTTCTTTTTTTTTTCTTTCTCATTTTTTCAAAGTTTTTATTACTTTAAATTTTATCATTTAAATCAAGTTTATGATTTTTTTTTGTTTTTTCAATGATAATAATAATAATAATAATAATAATTTCAATTTAATTCCTTTTTTTTATTTCTTATTGTTTTCCTTAGCCCTTTTGTCAAAGATTTTATAGTTTTTAATTATATTCTTCAAATCAAGTTCAAGGTTTTTATTTTTTTCAATAATAATAATAAAAGTAATGTTAATAATAATAGTTGTCGTAACTCAATTTTTAAATTTTTAAATAAATAAATAACAAAAAAAGTGAATGAATATAAAAATATTTTGAGAATTGAGTTAAGACAATATAAATTAAAAATTCGAGGATTGATAAGGATGAAATTATAAATTTTGGAGTCAATTTGATCAAAAAATGAAAGAATTAAAAAGTTTAGAGGCTTAATTAAACTTTGATTTAATTAATTGATACAATCAAGGGTTTAATTGAAAAAATATCAAAGTTTGGGGCTGATTTGGGTTGAAATTGCAAGGAATTAAAGTCCATGGACCAAAATGAATAGGCAATGATCTATAGCGGGGTTAATTGATTTTTCCAAGGATAATTTTGAAAGAATTAAAAGTTAAAATAGTTTTTTAAGGATGGAATTGATTAAATTGCAAACCAAGCACTGTTTTGTAAATGACGCCGAAATCCAGGGGTTTAATTGCAATTGATCCAGGGGTAAAATTAAAAAAAACAAATTCCTTGAATAAGGTCCCAATTGCTAAATGTCAGAACTTCAGGGGGCAAGTTGAAATTAGCCATATCAGTCAGGTGAAAACGGCGTCGTTCATGAAACTACTATTCATCACCGTTTTCCTCATCCAGGGAAGGCCAATTCAGAAGCTGCTCCAAATCATGGGTCATGTCCCACACGATGCATTACAAACTCCCCAGTTTTCCCTCAAGCACGCATGGACGGACGTGACTCCCAAGATCATTATCCACGTTCTCTGGCTTTATAAAAGCCAGAGAAAGAACGACACAGGGGGCGAACAGAAGATTTAACAGACGAAAAAAAGAGAGGGAACACAGAGACAAAAGAGGAAAACGAAAAAAAAACCAGACGAAAACACAGAAATAAGAACAACACAGAGAGAGACAGAACAAGAAAACAACACAAGAGAGAGGAAGAGGAAAAACAATAAAAAAGAAACAGAAGGAAGATCTGGTGATTGATTCACCCGATCCAACCAAAGAAAAAGAAACGAAAGAACTTTTTTTTCTTTACAAAAGGAGGAAAACCATCATCTTCTTCAACCTCAGCATTGTTCAGAGAGAAGGAAACGTAGCCAAAGCAGAGCTCCCAGGCTGAGACAGAAAAGAAGAAGTTTGCTGGGAGTGAAAGGTAAGTTTCGCTTTCTGAATTTTAATTCACTCCTCGTGTAGAAGGCAACTGTTCACGCCTTTCAAATTTAATTACTCCCCTCCTGCAGCAAGCATGCGTGAAGGACTCACGCGTGCAGTCCTGCCCGGTTGATCAGACTGGCCGGCTGGTCCAGCCCAGCCGTACAAAGAAAAATCAGAAAATAGCTGAAACCAGCCTGGGCCTGGGCCTCAGCCCAGCCAGCCCAATTTTTTTGGACCAAATATTTATTTTGCAAAACACACCTTGTATCTTACTTTTTTATTTCATCTCATTTTGTTTTGATATCTACCCAAATAGACATTTTTGTTTATCAAAAAATTTCAAAAAAAAATCATGAATCTTTTTTATTTATTTATTTATGGGTCCCTCATATTTTATTTTTGATGATTTCACTATATATTTTATTTGTGAATTTGTACTGTGAAATGTGAATCTGGTATGCAATACATACTTGTTTTTTTTCATTATATATATTTGCTTTGCTTTCAATTCATTTTATTAGTTTATTCACTAGTGTTATAGTCAAGCCATATATATATATTTTTTTGCTATGTAATATTTATCAACACAAGAGTTGGAAGTATCCGTAGTCGAATATTCACTGACACTAAAGTCAGAAATATTATAAGAAAACTATAAAAAAACAAAACAAAACAAAATAAACCCTTAGCAATTTAAGACAAAACCAACAATGCAGTCTACCTTAGGTAAGACGCCTAAGGGATGATAATATCTTCTCTTTTACGTAACTAGTCTCGCATTATAGAATATATGTTGACCAGTTAGAGTTCCTAGTGACCATAATACTAGGTGGAAACTCCTTAAACAAGATTTTTTTTTCTATCTAACTAGATATCAAATATCTGTTCTTTTCCACAAATTTGATTTTTAAAGGTCGTCACGATGTCGGGTGCAATAATAGTAGTAGTAATGATGATGATGATGCTAATATAATAGTAATAGTAATAGTAATAGTAACAGTAATAGTAATAGTAACAATAATGCTAGTTATGAAAATAGTGATGATGATAATAATAATTATAGTGGTGGTAGTAAAAATAAAAATATTAATGAAAATAATAATATTATTATTGATGGTGGTGGTGGTGGTGGTGGTGGTGGTGGTGGTGGCGGCAAAAATAAAAATAGTAATGAAAAAATAATATTATTGATCATAATACTAATAATAATGATGATGATGATAGTGGTGGTAATGATAGTAATGATGATGATATTAATAGTGGTGATAATAGTGGTAATAGTAATAGTAATAATATTGTATTAAAATGATAATGATAATGGTGAAAGTAATAATTATAATGATAATGGTAATAATAATAAAAATTATGGTTATAATATTAGTAATAATGGTAGTAGTAGTGGTAGTAGTATTAAAAAATATATTCTTGATGTATTTGCATTATTTTTAGTATTTTTAGTGTCTTCTCAAAAGAATTCAGAATTCTAAGAATTTTTTTTCAATGCATTCAACTTTTAATGTGCCATTTTCAAAATCATTGATTAATTTTTCTCAATGTTTTTTTCAAAAAAATCAAAATAAAAAATATATATATAAAATAAATGTTTAAGAGGACTAAACATGAAAAAAATGGGGCACTAAAGTAAATTTAAGTTACTTGGATACCAAGCAATTGAAGGGAAGAAAATAATTTTTTTTACCTATAAATAATGAAGGAATCTCACACAAAAAAGGAGAGCGAGGAAAAAAAAAGTTAAGGAAGGAAAAGAAAAAACAAAAAAACTTTTCCTACATTTTCTCTGCCACTCACTCACAAAATACCCTAACCCTTTTTTCAAACACATTTGCTAGCAAGCATTGACAATTCCTACCACAACTATCAGATCTAGCTCTCTAAGCTCTCAACCATCTATCCAAGTGAGCTTACCAAACTCACTACACACTCAACCATCCATCCAGCCACACATTAAAAAAGAAACAAAAATCACCTCTCAACTGCCTTCCCTCACTATTCCGACCAAGAGCAACCCCATCTCCTCCATAGACCACCATAGTAATCACTTATCATAAATTATCTACACCTCTTACTTCATGGTTTCTAAAAAAAAACCCATAAATCTCCACTATGACCTCCATTAATTAAAGAGTATAACGTTATCTTCTCCTTCCATCAGCGGCGTCCTTGACAACATATCATCACCAAAGATCCAGCAACTAGAACCAGTGCCACCAGACCTATCCTCAATTGAAGATCCACTCTCCTCCATTATTGAAACCAACAAGCCACCAATGACCCCTCTCAAGTAGCAGCCTCCTACACCAACAATTTATGATGACCATTGCAAAGCCACACCACCTTTATAATAGACCTATAATAGTCCATCATAGACGAGAATATTAGATGAAAAAGTAGTAAGGAAGGAAAAAGAAACAAATGTGATGAAAAAAAAAAGAGGAAGACAAAATCTTCAATCAAGTAGATCTCCTCACTCAGAGGTCCTTTTGCTTCACTACCGGTCCAAAGGTGAAAAGAAGATGAAAGAGCATCAGATCCACTAGCTCACTCACCTCTATAAGTGGTGGCGCTTGAATCCACCTGTCGGCAGTGGTGGCGGCACATAGATACACACACTAGTACTATTTTAGCACTCTTCATGCTTGATTTTAGTATTTCTCGGACACATCAAACACCTTTAAAGGTAAATCCATAAACTCAAATTATTTTTTTTGAAAACATTGCTAAAATACTACGAAATTTGAGGCAATGTTTATTGTTATGTATAATTTTAGACTCTTTGGGCATTTATTTGGTTTGATGCGTGTTTTCATTTTGAAATGATTTGATCATTTTATGGTGGATTTTGAGTTTATTTTCGTAGAGTCATGACCGCTAATTGAATGTTAATTCTTGATTCATGATTTATGCTTGGGCTTATGTTGATTTATTTGAGTTGCCATGCAATTTGAGTATAATTCATAAAGTTAACAAAACTTGATGTTTGATTTCTTGGTATTGTTGTTTTTTTAATTGTTGAGTTATTGAATAAATAGCTTGCATGGAGTTGATATCGTGGTCAAAATAGCTTGATTAAAATGCATTTGTATGCTTTTGCCTGACAAGCCCCAAATGGTTTTCAAGAATTTTGAAAAAACTGGGGATTATTTTAAAATTATTTATGGGTCCCTCGTGTTTTTTTCAACAACTTTGCCTAATATTGAGTTGTAGATTTACACTGTAAGATATGAACTCGATATTAAAAATACCTGATTTTTATCTGAAATTTCAAAAAATTAAAAAAATTCAAAAAATTCCTCATTTGAAAAAATACCAAAATATTTTTTATTTCTGTGCATATGGTCAAATTCTAAAGTTTCTTCATGTATATTTTCTAAAGAAAAAAAATGCATTTTTATTATGTTTTAAAAGTATCAAAATGGATATCGTAATCGGTTTATGATTATCCATTATGATTTGACTAAAATTTCAAAAATCCCCCAAAAATGAATTTGTTTAATTGATATTTGGGTATGAATTTTACAACGTAATGCATACTCCAGGCTTTAAATTAAATGAACTACTAGCAATAAACATTAGGAATTAGTTATAGACTTTGATATTTGAGGGTATAAAATTACATTGTAAAGTATAGCTTCATGTATTAAAAATACAAAGTAGAAAATAAATGCGATGCTATGATCTGATCTTTAAACAATTAGGATTTATCCCAATAAAATAGAGATTTTCTCACGAAGAGAGATCTATCTTGAACCCTAGATGAGACCAATAAATAGAAATATGACTTATAATAACAATCAATCAACAATGCAACTTATCTTAGGTAGGGTGCACTAGAATGATGCGTTTTCTCCTTGCATAACGAGTCTCCTTACCTAAACTCTCGCAGACCATGTGTTTTTTAGTGACTATGATACTAGGTGGTGACTCCCTCAAATCATAACTTTATGATTAAATTCAAAACCCTCTTTGATTTTAGGAGACAGACCTGCTATTCAACGCGGTGCACACCACGACAATAATGACCATAATAATTGTAGCAATAATACTAATAGTGATGATGATAGTTGTAATAGTTGTGAAAATAATAATAATAATACTAACAGGACTTGAACTCTAGATGAGACCAATAAATAGAAATATGACTTATAATAACAATCAATCAACAATGCAACTTATCTTAGGTAGGGTGCACTAGAGTGATGCGTTTTCTCCTTACATAACGAGTCCCCTTACCTAAACTCTCGCAGACCATAGGTTTTTTAGTGGCTATGATACTAGATGGTGACTCCCTCAAATCATAACTTTATGATTAAATTCAAAATCGCCTTTGATTTTAGGAGGCAGACCTGCCATTCAATGCTGTGCATGCCACGACAATAATGACCATAATAATTGTAGCAATAATACTAATAGTGATGATGATAGTTATAATGGTTGTGAAAATAGTAATAATATTAATAGGACTGCTACTATTATTACTAATAATGATAATGCTAGCAATAATTATGATGATGATGATGATGATGATGATAATGATAATGATGATGAAGGTAATAATTTTAATATTAATAGTGTTAATAATAGTGATTATATTACTTGTTAATAATAATAATAATAGTTGTTTTGATCCTCATTATTTGAATTATTATTTTTTAAAATTCTTTTATATGATTGAATTTTTTTTTTCAATTTCATACTTTAATATTTAATTTTTCTAGATTGAATGTTTTAGATTTAATGACGCGAGTCACATATTTAAAATGTTAACACATTTTTTTAATTTTTTTTATAATTCTCTTTATTTTTATATCGAGTTATTCCAGTCATTTAATATGAACTGCGAGTTTGACATGATATCCTGTGTTGACTTAATTCTAATTAGTGTTTTTAAACATTTACTGTGACTGATTTTTTATATTATTTTTAACCTCATTCCAATGAATTTTTTTGTATAGAAAAATAGTTTGCTAAAAAGCGAAGCGCTGAACCAAGACTAGTTGCTCTTCTATACAAGGGGGGCTCACATCAAGACGAAAAAGATTTAAACAAAAATTAAGTAATTTTTTCTTATGTTAACTAAAAAATTTTGAAATATAAAATAAAATTAAAAAAAGTAAAAGTTATTGACTATTCTAGATAAATTATTTTGGAGTTTTCAATTAAACTATGATAAGAATGGATAACACACATGACAACAATAAAGCCCAGCACCAACCTTGATGGATATAACTCAACTGGTCAAGTTTTAGATTTGCTCTCTAGAGATCACCAGTTCGAGTCCCACAAACTTTAGGGTCACTAGTAGTTTAAATGATTGTTAACTTCATGGCCTATGAAATTAGTTGAGGTACGCGCAAACTGACCCAGACACCCACGTTAATAATTAAAAAAATAATAAAACCGACACCCTTGAACCACTACTCCATTTTTATGAAAGGTAAATAGTAGCGTAAAAACCAGGTTTATTTTTGTGGTATAAATTTTTTTAAAAAAATTAATTTTTTATATTATTTTGATGTTTTAATAATAAAATAAATTTTAAAAAATAAAAATAATATTATATTAATATATTTCAAAATAAAAAAATATTTTAAAAAACTTTATTAATATAATCAATCACATCGCAGCTGCATAGTTTTTTTTTTAACAAAGTTTTAAAAGTCAGCTCACAAATAAACACAGCCCGAAAAACATAAGTACTACCTCTCTTGTATAGCAACAATAAAGGTGTGTTTCTAATTGCAGTAATAATAGCATTTCAAAGTATTTTTTTAGAAATACATCAAAATAAATTTTTTATTTTTTAAAAATTATTTTTGATATTAGTACATCAAAACGATCTGAAATCATTTTTTTTTCAGTTTAAACAAAATTATTTTTAAAAAATTAAAAAAAACATAATTTATACCACATTTCGAAACACAACCTGAAATTCTCTCCAGTACAATCCTTGTTATGTCTACTAACATTGATTCTCTTAACCACTCGTTCATGAATCAATAAAATTAACGGTCGCGAGTCCTATCCATGGAGTGGGCCAAAAACAAAACATGTCCGAGCCGTTCATGAATCAATAAAACTAAATTCGCTCGCAACCCTCTTTTGTTTTATAAACTGGACTAGCTACCCTGTTCTTCCACGACAGAAAACATAACGACGTTCCTCCTCAAATGCAGGAAGCAAGAGAGAATTTATAATACGAGGTTGGGAAATCGTAAAGCATTCCCTCTTCTCCATGGTTATGCTTTCCTTCCAATCCATGTGAAATGCATAGTAAACTAGTCTTGCCTTCATACGCCACCTGACCTAAACTAAACTACATGTTTGTGGTGATCAGAAAGAACTTCATGCGGTCCCACCACTCCAACAATGACCCACCCACCCTCCCTCCCTTGGACGCTTATTTCAAAACTTCCAGCATTAACTGCTCCAGAGACCTACTAATGTGACATTTGAAAACAATGGGGTTGCAGAAAACGAATGCTATGAGAGAACCATGAAGTGCAATGGGGAGTGGGAAGCTCTCGAGGGAAACAGACACAAGGAAATCAATTTCCAAAACCAAAAAGAAATATGACATGGTACAAGTGTGGTAAATGTTACAGTTTCAGGGAACTCTCACATCCAGGCAGCATGCTCATTCAACCATCTGATTAAACATTAACAACCTCAAGCAAACAAGGATTTGTCAAAAAATCAGTTAGACCACACATGAACTAGACCAAGCCTATTGCCTGTATAGATCTCATTGCGCTCTTCATCATAGAAGAGAGCAGTGATGTCTTCCAAAGCTTCTGCGGCTGTGCTTCTCACTGTGGAGGCACACATGTGCTTCTTTGAACTCTGACTGCATTCATTCTCATTTGGGAAGCTGTTGCCTGCCTTTATTTTAGCAAGACATTTCCCAGTCAAGATATTGCTGATATTGATGGATCCTGCAGCATATGGATGCAAATATTGTTGAGCGGCGTTCATTTTTTCTTTATTTTTCTTTATTTCAAGAACTCGGTATCAATATCATTTATTTAGTGTGGAAACTTTGAACAACTTACCATTGCCTTCAGACAACGGATCGTCAGAATCAGCCTTGCAGTAAGAAATTATAAGATCCTGATCACTTGTGATGTGAATATTATTAGTGTTGCAATCAGGATGCCACAAAAGGTGATCCTCAAAAGAAGTTACAAGCTCTCCTCGGAAGTTCCAAACAGCCACAGTTCGATTTCTAAATGTCAGGAATAGCTGGTTTTCATAGAGAAATATAAATGCTGATGGTGTCATAAACTCAGTTCTGCTAACTTCTATTAGCTGAAAGTCGCGGACCTACATGACATAGAAATCAGATTTTTGAGTATGGATGAAGAAATATTTGAAGATAACAACAGTGATCCTTACATCAAGAATCTGGAGATTTTCATTTTCTTGCTTGACAAGAAGCTTCTCATTGAACTGTTCAATGAAATCCACCTTCTTATTCCGATGAAGGAGATGATTGAAAGATTTGAGAACAGTGCCATCCTCTATCGAAAGAATCTCAAGAGGAACACAGCCACCACTTTTAGTTAAAATCAACAACATGATCCCTGGACTGCAGAGAAAAAAACAAAAAGCAAACCAGAGAAACTCTAAGCTCGTGGGAAACAAGGTGAACAGTTCATAGAAATTAAACTTGTGCACATGCATTATTAAACCTGACAACTAATCTCAAAGAAACAACACTAGAAATTCAAAATCATGAAGTGCATAGCAGTCCCTGAGTTACAATGTATGCGTATAATCTATTAATCTCAAAGAAACTGTAAGCTCATTCATGCAGCAATCCCAACCACTCTTTTTGAACATTTTCATTGAACAGTTTAATCTATTAATCTCAAAGAAAAATGTATGAGTTTGCGCTCGTGTAACTGCACATAATAGTGCGCTTGAGAACATGGTGCTGAGCAAATGAAAAGCTGCAAGAATGTAAAGGAACATACCTGATCTTAATCTCTTGAACATTTTTGTTTGCTATCGAGTATAACATTGTGTAATTTTTTAGGTCAAACACCTTGTATATACTGATGAAGGAAGGGAAGATAAAGGGGAAATGAAAAGTCAAATTGAGAAGAAGCTACTAGGGTAATAATAATAATTTCAATTGAATATAATTATATGATGGAGGAGTTACCTATCCTGTGCAGAATATGTAAGTACTTTACTGTTTACATCATCAAACTCTACAAAACCAGGCCATTTCAGT
>Ga0325402_1007787_pt1 | contig 10187 bp, 5 predicted proteins | sample PopdelMetagenome_22_FD_207212 | JGI IMG/M metagenome (GOLD analysis project Ga0325402, IMG submission 207212) | Populus deltoides microbial communities from Bellville, Georgia, United States - Xylem-PdKOR-R3 | ecosystem: Host-associated > Plants > Phyllosphere > Stem > Wood/Secondary xylem... | reverse complement strand
GTGCCTCTGTTCGTCTATTTCACACCAAAGTATCCATTGTTGAGTGGAAACGTGAGGTAGAGGTCATTTTAACAAGTGGGGTAAAAGCTTATCTCATTGGATGGGCTCGCCACGGTTAGGACTAGTTGCTATAAAAACAAAACTGTTCATGATCGGTAGAGTGTAGGCTTTCTCTGTTTGTTATCCAGTACACTTAGGTCCGTCCTAATTCACTTGCTAATAATCCATGCCCATATAGGAAATAATTTTCGGTATGTTAATAACGTATGTGCTTTTATTCTATCCAGCAAAGTTAACATTTTTTTTTACACCACACGAAATATACAATATAAATTTGGATTCTAAACTTGAATGGTAAAATTATAAAATCACAAGAAAAATATTTTAACTAATTATATATTGACAATTTCAGTCAAGTAGTAAATAATAATATAACACAATTAAAATAAAAATGAAATAAACAATACAAATATCCAAACACCTTAAAATACATAATTCAAATAAAAATTCATACATGGTTTAAATAACTTAAAAATACGAAAAGAAAAAAAAATTGAACAACTATGTTTTATTGATAGAGTTTCAGAACATTTTCTAAAGGACAGGTCTTGAAACACACTGCAAGCAACACAATATTTCTCTCTATATAAATATTCATATCTCTTATTTTACATCTTTGATTCCTCACTAACTACCTCTGTCTTCTCATGGTTTCGATCCTTCGATCATGCCTTCCCGGCCTAAAATACAGTATAAGACTTCCCCATATCCAAGATCCTCTAATGCTGGTGTTAGTCTGCTAAGATTGAAAATTTGAGATTTGGGCATCGGGAAAATGGAAGATTAGGGAGTGGGGACTATGTAGTGAAGTGTTAGGGGACTCAGACAGGAAGACAGTAAATTTTCTAACTTTTGCAGGTTAAAACTAGAAATCGATCAAACTCGGTCAAAATCGGCCAAACTCGTAAAATTGGTTCGATTTTACCAAGTTTGACTGATTTCGAGTTTAAATCCGATTTAACACGTTATATATATATATATATATATATATATATGTTGACTCATAAAATTATAAGATTTTATGAGTCAACTCGCGATTTTGACAAATATGCTACCAAGTATCCCTACACAACAAAGGAGAGAGATGAAAGTGCTCTTACAGTTTCTTTATGTGGATTTATGGTGAGAGTCGGCCTTTTCTTCACCAAGAAGGAACAAGGCACAGACAGAAAGGAAACAATTAACGTTCCACGAACACGGCACTCGCTGATTTGGAAGAACTTGCACAAGAAGTTGCAGGAGAAAAAAGAAAAAGATGAAGAAATGGGTTTTGAACTTGTGGCTGGGATCAATGATGTCGTGTGAGAAGAACAAGAACAAAGAAATGAGTACTAGCTAGCTAGGGCACATGGTTAGGAATTGGAAAATAATGGGTTTTGATTGCATTTGGAATCTCTACTCACTGCCCTTTATTAGACTTGAAAAATAGTGCATGTCAAGTAATCACTGCTTGTGATGAGATAGGAACTGGGATTTGGCAAATATGGATAGCAGTCGTATGGGTGATTTTTTTAGCAAATTTCTAGCAACCAACTCATTATATTCGAAATACAGTCCGTATCCCCTAATAGGCACTATATAGACCAGAAACTAGTTATATAACAGGCGTTTAAGAGTATCATGGAATTTTTTATTTGAAATTACAAAACCTGCGGGGAAAGCGCCGTAGATATGCCATGATTTATTATGGATTATAACAGTAAGATTTTTTTTAATAAAAAAAAATCAAATAAATTAGACTCAAAGGATAAAAGGATCTTTTGTGAGGTTAAATTTTTATTTGTTTAGGGGAAAAATTTTTTTTTTTTCAATTTTTTGTAAATGTAAAATTATTACATTACTCTTAAAAGTTAAAAATATTGATTTTAGGTTTCGGGGCTTTATAAGAATTTTATTTTATTATATAGTGTGATGATTATGTTGCCCTTGTCATACCATTTTTTTAACCTTGACTTCAGGAGTTTATATGTAATTTTAAAATGATTTTTTTATTACGTTATTTAATCCTAGAGGCAATTTTGTCTTTGTAAAATAAAGTTCATAGGAAAAAGAAAGCTACTCACATATGTCGGCTACTAGGTAGTATTCGGGCGACACATGTAGCTGAATCTAATGATTGAGGTAGTGCTATCTTCATATCATTTTATTCATCTCGACATCCTCTTTCTCTTTATAATTTGGTTCGGTTTGGCGCTGGATCACTTTTTATTTTTTTCTTATTCTCTTTCACTTTGATTTTTGCATTGTCCCTTAAAAGAATCACATCAACCTTTCAATTTCTTTTCCTTTCAGATTTAGTATTTGTTCTCTTAATTGTAATTTTTTTAATTGAAAACATTATTTCAAACAATTTTATCTTTGTAAAATAAAGTTAAAAGGAAAAAAAAAAGCTACTCATATGTGTGTTGCATATGACAATCGCTAAGTAGCATTCGGGCGACATGTGTAGCTGAATCTAGTGGTCGAAGTAGTGCTACCTCCACATCATTTTATTCATCTCAACATCCTCTTTCTCCTTATAATTTGGTTCGGTTTGGCGCTGGATCACTTTTTATTTTTCTTCTTATTCTCCTTCACCTTGATTTGTGCACTGCCCCTTGAAAAAACCACATCAACCCTTCAATTTTTTTCCCTTTCAGATTTAGTGCTTGTTCTCTTAATTGTAATTTTTTAATTGAAAACATTATTTTAAATTGATAATTATTTTCAATTTTATCATTCTTTAATTTTTTTCATCTATTATGATTGGTTCTCATTTTTTAATTATTATTTTATTATTTAATGTGATTTATAAAATTGATTTCTTTTTGTGATTTCATCCTTTTTTGTTTTTTTTTCTAATCAAGTTTGATCTTTATTCTTTTTATTGCTATTTTTCTTCCTTAACAAGTTTTTTAGATTGATTTTTTTTTTTTAGTTTTATCATTCAATATTAAATTGATTGAGAATTAGCCTTATTGATTAAGTTTAGATCTGATATTTCATGGTTTATAATTTATAAATATTAACTCAAGTTTAGGAGAGTAACCTCGGTTCGCTTTGTTTTTCATGTTATGAAATTAAGGTTGCCTTTTTTATATTATTAAATTAACTAAAATTATCCTTTTCTTCTTTAAAAACCATAGGGTCACCTTAACATTTTTTTTCTTATGTATAGAAAAATTTGTCGGAGCTCGCCCCATTGCATCTATTATCGATATAGGTTTACTTGAGTCACTTTTTTTTTCCTCTTTTAATTTTATATTTTTTCTACTTGCAACCTTTAATATTTGGTTCATTGTAATTGAGTTTTCTAATTTGTTTCGGTATAAGTCTTATGATTTTATCACGATCTCATATCCTAAATTGCAGGCTTCACAGATTAATCATGGTTGGCTCAAGTCGATCCAATATGTCGTTGTCTCAATAATTTTTTTAAAAAAAATATAACGTCCAACGTGTCATTATTTAAGTATTTTTAAAGTGTTTCAACTAGTATGAATTAAATACTTCTTAACGAGTTTACATTTTTTTAAGGTTGAACATAAATATATGACCCACTACATAGTGTTGGTCAAAAAACTAATAATATCTATACTTAATAAAATAAATTTTAAAAAATATAATTGATGTATTAAAAAACATTGTTAACGATAATTAAATACTAAAATAATAAGTTGATATTTTTAATAAAAACAAAGATAGATGCACATGCAAATATTTTACATTGATTATCTTTTTTTATTTTATATATTTTGTTTATTTAATCTTAGATGTTAATTTTAGTTACTAAAAACAAATGGTTTTTGTTAATACAACTTATTTATGTAAAATATAAGTGAAAATTTTTAAAGATAAATAATTATAACTTTATGAAGTATTATAAATTTAAAAAATAATTACTATTTAAAAATTAAAAACAATTTTTTTAAAAATACAATAAAGGGTGTTAACTATTTTTTTTTAAAAAAAAGTAATGAAAAGTAAAAACAAAATATGGTACTGTTCGTACCATCCCAATCATTTCAGTATATTAGTTAATAATAATTTTCCTCGTAGAATAATAGATAATAGACAATAGAACTAAATTAATTATGGCCGATCTTGTTGCTTCCGGAATCTAGACCCTAAAGCTAACGGCAATTTTTTATCCAGTTTTGCATAATTTGCCTTGTCTTCGAATGGTTTGGTGACTTTGGTCTTTTGAATATCTGGATTTGGTACTTAAACTTCACAAGCTTTGCAATTTATCCGCTAAAGACTAATTAAAAAAATATTGTTTTGAGCCGCTAAAAAGGACATCAACTAGCGTCTGTTTGTTTCTGTATTTTAAAAATATTTTTGACAAGATTTGAAAATTTTTTATTTTTTTATTAACTTTAAATTAATATATTTTTAGTGTTTTCAAATCATTTTAATGTGCTAATATCAAAAATAATTTTTAAAAAATAAAAAAAATCATTGACATATATTTTAACACGAAAAATTATTTAAAAAACAACCGCAACCACACTGCCAAACACAACCACAACCATCGGATCATCTGTTTGTGCTACCGAACCCAGCACCTGCAAACCCTGCACCTGATGAGACCAAAGCAGCATACCCACCACCGATAAAAGCAACACCAGCAAACCCGCCATGTGTAAAGATATTGGCTGGATGTTGTTGGTCTTGCCGAGGAATGAAATGGGAAGGTTGAGTGGGCGGAGAATTTAAGGGGAAGGAGGGATTGAGGCGAGGATTTGACGAGAAAATTTGAGAATTCAAGGTTAGGGTTAATATTTACAAATTGAGAATGAGAGTTTGCAGTTCTCTATTACATTATTAACGAATACTCTCAATCACGTGGGAAAATACTTTTGGCTTTCTTTATATGTTTTTATTTTCCTTTTTTTTGTTTTCATTTTTAGATTTTACATGTTTTTTTTCAAAATTATCTTCATCTTCTTTTTTTTATCATTTTTTTGTTTTTATATTTTTTTAAATTATCTTTGTCGAAGTTGTTTTTAATATTGAACTAGTTGAAAATTTAGTTTTGTAGTTTTTTTATTTAAAACATTATGAATTACTATAATGTTTCCTTACATGGTTTTTTTATGAATTTTTTTCTTCTTCTTTTTTCAAAATAGTCTTTGTTGATTTTTTTTCCATATTGAACTAGTTAAGAATTTTGTTTCGTATTTTTTTTCTTTAAAACACTGTGGATTGTTACAATGTTTTCTCACATGGTTTTTGTTTTGCTATAGTGTTTCCTCACATGTTTTTTTTCAAAATTATTTTTGTTGATTTTTTTAAATATTGGGCTGGTTGAGAATTTAGCTTTAACTTTCCCCACATGTTTTTTTCTATTTTTTTCATTTTGTTTTTTGCTTTTTTTCCTAAAATTGTCTTCTTATTTTTCTATTTTTTTTTCTATTTTTTTGTGTTTTTTTTTTACATAATTGTTTTTGTTGATTTTATTTTTTTAATATGAAGTTGGTTGAGAATTTACCTTTGTAGTTTTTTTTTCTTTAAAACACTGTAGATTGCTATAGTGTTTCCCCACATGGTTTTTTTTTCTTTTTTTATGATTTTTTTTTCAGAATTATCTGTCGATTTTATTTTTTTTATATTGAGCTGGTTGAGAATTTAGCTTTGTAGTTTTTTTCTTTAAAACATTGTGGATTGCTACATTGTTCCCCACATGATTTGTTTTTGTTATGAATTTTTTTTAAAATTATCTTTATCGATTTTATTATTTTTAATATTGAAATGGTTAAGAATTACAACTGTAGATTTCCTCATGAAACACTATAGATTGCTACAGTGTTTCCCTGCATAGTTTTTTTTCCTTTTTTTTTGTTATGATTTTTTCTAAATTTTTCTTTGTTTATTTTATTTTTTAAATATTAAGTTATTTAAGAATTTAGCTTTGTAGTTTTTTTCTTGAAAACATTGTAGATTGCAATAATTTTTCTTCATATATTTTTTTTTCCATAAACCTATGACAACGTATAAGGGTGCCACAACCCGCGACATCGTGCAAGCATGACATCTAGTTATAAAGCTAAAACACGTGGGTTGTTTTCAATGTATTAATTTATACTATTCATTCTTTCACAAATTACTAAGACTGAAAAGGTTGATTTAAAAAAAAAAATTAATTTGGTTCTCAATCTTTTTTGCACAATTAATCATTTTAAGCTCAAATTTGCATCCAATTACATATTTTTTTAGGATGAAAGGTTGGATTGAAAGTTAGAGGACCAAAGTAAAAATAACGGGTAACATAGATAGTGGCTTTGAATTTTATATAAAAAGTTTAATTTAGCACCCCATCCTTTTTTATTTATAGGTGATTGTTCCTTTTAGTTTTTAGATATTCAATTTTGGTATTAAAGTTCATTTCTCGAATTTTTCACTCTTTTTTTTTGTTAGAGGAGAGAAAGAAGGTTGTTGAATTCCAGTTGAAAAAGAGAAAATCATCGTTTATACATATTTCGACCACTAGAATGGTTGAAATTGGTGTCAATAGGTTATATTCAATGAGGGGAATCTTATAGTGATTGTTTTAAACCTCAATTTTGTCTCATAAAACAAATCTAAGTTGAGGAAGAGAAAAATTATTCGGTTTGATTTTGTGATTTGAATTGTTTTTTTTTCTGGTTTATTGGGTTGCTAAATTGGTTTCTACATGTTCTATAACATGTTTTTTTTGCTTTAAATGGGTTGAAAAATAGGTTTGGTGGGTTAAAAACCCACTGGTATGATTTTTCAACCACAATAATGGTGGCTGAAATCCAGGTTGGGAGACGACATGTCATCAACTTTAACAGGCGATATGTCGTCTTTGGGTTTTAAAAGAAAGAAATAAAAAAAGATAAATAACAAGTCATCTGCCCCTTTAAATAATAATAATAAAAAAGCTAGCCCAAGCACGCAAGCCCTGAGCTGTTCTTTCCAGAAGCCAAGTGCACTAGGCCATAGTGTAGTGTTGCTAAGCTTTTTTTTAAGATAAAGAAAAAACAAATTAACGTAATTAGTTTTATGGCCCATATTGCAAGTTTGATAAATTAAGCTATAACATCCAATCTATTGTTTTTTTTTTTAGTTTTTTTTGTTTAATGCACTTTTGGTACCTCATTTTTAAAAAAAATAATGTAATTTCACCATTTATTATCAATGATTTATTTTTTAATTAACTTAAAATTTCATAAAATATCGTTTCACCCTTTATTATCAATGATTTGCTTTTGCTATCTCAATCCCACGTGGTTGTCATGTTTTTTTCTTTTCAAAAACTATTTCATTAGAAAATATCACATTCACTTTATTGTCATATAAATCTATTAAATGAAAAATAATTTATGAAATAAAAAATTTATTGAATTCAATGACGTGCATGACTTGGATTAAAAGTTTGGTTGATTGACTCAAGTTTACTTAGTTTTTTTTTAAATATTTTTTTGCCAGTTTTATTTTTTAATATTGAATTAATTTGAGATTTAGGTTCCCATTTTGTTTTTTTCAAGATTACCCTTGTAACTTTCACATGTCAACCTAAAATGACCTAGATTGAACTAGTGTGTTTCACTCTCAATGTTAAATAAAAATATCATCTAATATGCAACTGATTTTAAATTTATGGATAAACTATTTTCATTTTTTTAAAAGACACGTTACAAATACCTAGATTTTTGTTGTTTGGTCACGTTCTGTTTTTTGCGTAACGTCACCTAACGGGCTAGCCTAGGTGTCGTTTTGGTGTCAATGGATGTTTACAATGTTTTTTAGGTCAAGAATGAGTTTTAAATTGAAAAAAACCGAACCCTCAATTTTCAGCAAATTTCAGAAAGTAGGCGACGTGTTATCTTTTTTTTATTAAAAAAAAGTTCATCCCTTTAAAAAATAAAAAAAAAATAAGATAGGCCCAAGTGCACTGGCTAGGTTGAAAGGCCCACGTGACCGGGTTTTTTTATATACCCAAACCCACACGGTCGGGTTCCATTTTTTTTTCCTGTTTATATGTTGTTTTAAAAAATTGATAAAACATATCATCGAACCCAATTGAGTCCCTAATCCAGGTAGCAGTTTGACAAGTTAATCCACCACATTTAGAGCATTATTTGTTTTTATTCTGTTTTTGTTCATTGCTTTTTCTATCTCTCAATTAAAAAAAAAAAATAATTTCACCCTTTGTTATCGATGATCTATTATTCTTATTTAATTCAAACATAAAAGAACGCAATTTCACCTTTTGTTGTCAATGATGTACCTTTGCTATATTTTAGCTCCATGTGCCTGTCATGATTTTTTTTCCTTTTAAAAATATATATTTTTTCACAAAAAAATACCAAAAATAATCTTTGTGATAAAATATTTATTGAATCTAGTGACATGCATAACTTTTTTCGCGAACTTGCTTGGTTGACTCAAGTTCACTCTATTTTTTTAATCAAATGTTATTTTCATGATTTCACTCTTCAATATTAAGTTAATTCAAAAATAAGCTTTTCATTTTTCTTTTAAGATTATCCTTATAAGTTTTGTAAGTCAACTCAAGTTAACTCGGGTGGATTAAATATTTTTCCTTCTCAATATTAGATCGAAATGTCAATGCCTATATTTTTTTAGAATCAATTTATTTTAAAAGACACGTTCCCAATGTTTATACTTTTTTTCCCACGGCATACCACATGACAATGAGCTAGTGTTATGTATTATGCATGTGAGGATAAATTTGTTTTTTCTTTGAAGTTTAAAAGTTATGTTGATCGAGGAAGTAAAATAAAAAATGACCAAACTACATAAAAGTCCTTGATAAAAGTATTGTAAAAATAACTTAATCTCACTTTATGATATTTTTGTTTGTTTAAATATAGTTTTTATTTTATTTTTCAGTCTTCAATATTTAGTTGATTAGAATTAAGCTTTCTATTTCATTACATTTTGAATTTCATAGGATTATCATAATATCATATCCAAGATCACGGTTAACCATAATTGATTTAGTCAAGCTAATGTTATGTTGTTTCAATATTAAAAAAAAACATATTTTTCAGTATGTTATCATCTCAATATTATATTTAAAAAATATTTCATTTAGTAAGTTTTAATTTTTCACTTCCCAATGCTTTTAGATTTTTTTAAAAATTAAAAATAAATGATTTGACCACTGCGTGGTGTGAATCAAGAATCTAAGTATATAGTAAATAAGGTATGAATAACATTGCCTTTATTGAAAAGGAATAATGTAAAAAGATTAGACGTTATTTGTTTGCTGGAAAATATTTTTTTTAGAAAATGGTTTTTATAGAAAGTAAATTATTTTTTGATATATGGCAGTTTTATGAAAATTGAGTTGGAAAATACTTTCAAAGGTTTGACTATATCATGAAAAATGAGTTGGATAATAACTTATTAATGTTTTATTTTATTTTCAAGTTTCTTTAAAGAATAAGGACCAAAGCTTATAGATAAAAAAAAAATTAAAGGAAGATGAAATTGAAAAAAAATCTTTAATTTCATAAATTATTTTAAATATAACAAATAGAAATAAAAAAAGGATATCAAATTTGATAGATAAAAAAATTGAAAAAGGATGAAATTGAAAAAAAATCAATTTCATAAATTATTTCAAAAAAATAAATAAAAATTAAAAGAGCGATGACTAAATCTAATAGATAAAAATCTCAATTAAAAAAAAAATATGAGTAAAACAAATAATAACTAAAAGAATAATGACCAGAGTTAATATAAAAATCAAATTAAACCAATTTATAAGAAATGAAATTAAAAAAAAAAATTAAAAAATCCAAAACAAAATATATAACAATTAAAAAATTAAGAACCAAATTTGATATGATTAATAAATAACAAGATATTTATAAATTTTTGTAACTTTTAAAAAATATTTAAGAGAAAAATACTTTTCAAATATAAAAAATTATTAAAAATAGTTCATGAAACCACTTTCTATTAACACGTTGTTTGTTTTTGTTGTTGGAAAATGTTTTTGTAAAAGTAAATTTTTTTTTAATTTTTTTTATGTTTTCAGAATTTATGTAATATAAAAAATAAATTTTTTAAAATTAAAAAATTATTTAAACATATTTTTAAATAAAAAATAAAAAATATTTTAAACGTGTCACTGCTCTAAACAAAAG
>Ga0325402_1007786_pt1 | contig 10189 bp, 6 predicted proteins | sample PopdelMetagenome_22_FD_207212 | JGI IMG/M metagenome (GOLD analysis project Ga0325402, IMG submission 207212) | Populus deltoides microbial communities from Bellville, Georgia, United States - Xylem-PdKOR-R3 | ecosystem: Host-associated > Plants > Phyllosphere > Stem > Wood/Secondary xylem... | reverse complement strand
CTCAAAGGCTATTTTTTAATATTAACATGTTAGATCATGAGCAATATTGTAAATCCCAAGATAATCAAGGTTAATTGGATTAAATTAAAGAAAATCAACTAAACTAAAAAGAAGTAGGGGCAAAACAAATACACTTAAAGACAATGGGGTCTAAATGCAAATAAAAATAATTATAGAGCATAAATACTACTCTTTTTACCAAAAACAAATCTGCAACTATCGTGAAGAAAGAAGAGAGAGTTTTGGTATCTATTTTTACAGATCAAGAGAGAAACACCAAATTTCAAGAAGCTATCCAAGATTAAGGGTTATAGGTAAAAATAAACACTGGTGGGCAAGGGATTAACAAGAAAAATTGAACAAGAAGAGAAGAGGGGAAGGTCGGCTGTCATTAGAAAGAAAAGGAGGGATCGAGACCTTGATTCGTATCGGGCAAGATATTCTAAACATGGTCTTATAAGTTGTTTTAAAGTCGATTATGAATTGATACCTAGATGTCAAATTATAGATTTGAGTTCTATAACTCCAGATATAGTTAAAAATATGAGGAGATGTCAGACAGTAATAGTTTAAAAATGAGACAGTAACAGTTGGACAGTAACAGTCCAAGTGTTTGTTGATGAACGATTTTGACTATCTTAGAGGCAGAATTGGGTTCTCCTTAAATCATAGAACTTGTAGCCTCATGTCTTAGCTTTCCAACAACACTATTTTTCTTGAATCAGAGTTCTATAACTCTAGATATAGTTAAAAATCTGAGGAGAGGTCAGACAGTAACAGTTCAAAAACGAGATAGTAACAGTTGGACAATAATAGTCCATGTATTTGTTGATGAGTGATTTTGACTATCTTAGAGGCAGAACTGGGTTCTCCTTAAGCATAGAACTTGTAGCCTCATGTCTTAGCTTTCCAACGACACTAATTTTTCTTGAATCAGAGTTCTATAACTCCAGATATAGTTAAAAATATGAGGAGAGATCAGATAATAACTGTTAAAAAACGAGACAATAACAGTTGGACAGTAACCGTCCAAGTGTTTGCTGATGAGCGATTTTGACTATTTTAGAGGCAAACATGGGTTCTCCTTAAATAGAACTTGTAGCCTCATGTCTTAGCTTTCCAATAACACTAATCTCATTTGAATCGGAGTTCTATAACTCCAGATATAGTTAAAAATCTGAGGAGATGTCAGACAGTAACAGTTCAAAAATGAGACAGTTGGACAGTGACAGTCCAAATATAAAGAAAATGAATGATAACTAGGGTTGGACAAAGAAAGACAATAATAATGAGTGAAATGAGAAAAATATAAAATATTAAGAAATGACTGAAAGAAAGACTTATTGGTTGTTGATATGGTTATTATAAAACATATCCTTGAGTGAGGAAAATTTATGATATAAATCTGTGATTTGCAGGAGGGACCACAGGCATGGTGCAACAACAGCAGTAGGGGAGCATGAGTAGAGCTTTTATTGCAGGTAGGTGAATCACACCTTTACCTTCTAGGTAAATTCCATGTTTTAATATATATTACTGATGTGAAATGTCAATTACTGAATGTATGTGTACTTAAGGGGAAAGGTTGTTGTGTGAATTGCTAAGTGATGAAATTATCACTGACAAATGAAATATGAGAAGTGCGATTTAAGGCGTAAACTAACATACATTTAGTGTATGTTAGGATCCCGGGTAAGGGGATCGCAACGTTTGGACTAACATACATTTAATGTATGTTAGGATCCCGGGTAAGGGCATCACCATGTTTTGACTAGCATACATTTAGTGTATATTAGGATCTCGGGTAAGGGGATCACCATGTTTTGGCTAGCATACATTTAGTGTATGTTAGGATTCCGGGTAAGGGGATCCCCTTGCATCGACTCCTATGGGATGGTGATGATGATACCAGTGAAAGAGGTATCGGTAATGGGTTAAATAAAGGTAATCACGTTTGATCTTATAAAGTCTGGAATGGAGGTTAATAGTGAAAAAGAAAACGGTTATTAATAGTTTGAATAAGGAAGAGATTCTAATGAAAACCAGAAAGGAGTAGTAAACAAAATATGAATGCATGTTACCTAGTTGAAATTATTTGATATTCGTGTTGTTATTTTTATGTGATATTCACCTTTCAATAATATGTATTTTTTTTCAGGAATATCACATGCACGACAAGAGTAGATCCTAGCTTATGTTCCCTTCTTGTAATTTAGGTTATAGGGGGCATACCCTTATATTTTGTAAATATAAAAATGTTTGTATAACTTAATTTGTATAATTAATGTTTAAACTTGACTGAATAAACTTAATCTATGTAGTTCATGTAACCATTTTTCATGTCTAAGTATTTACTTTTTATCCATCCATAATGATATTTTGTTATATAATGTATATCATGAATATTGTAGGTAATAGGTGTGAGAATATTGTGGAAATTGAAACCCAAGATGATTGGGTCGGGATTAAGTTATGAGATGTAAGTTATTAGAAGTGTAAACAGGTTATATGTCAATAACTTGGGACCTTTCGGTATAGGGGGGACTCCGTCGAAATTTCGGTAGATTTTAATATGAAAACCTTGAATATATATATATATATAAGGGAAGAAAAAAAAATTACTCTGTTTTCGGTTGACATGAGAGTGTTGTTTTTATCCTGGAATGGGGGATGTTACAAATATGGTATCTAACTATTTGTCTAAATATATATAAAAAAGATGGGGCGCGTGTACGACATCAGGAGATGTCAACGCCTTTCCAGCGGTGTGTTCAACACCTCTTGACATCCAAAAATGCCTTTCTATTATGTCTTTGGAAGCTCTTTCATGTTTTTTTATTTTTTAGTGTGGTGCGTGTTATTGATGGTGGTCTAATTTGTTGCTGGTGAGTTTTTTTTCCTCTTCTTTTTTCTCTTATTCCTAGAAAACTACAATTTAGCCTTTTTGTTGTTTGTATTTCAACTTTCGTTTTTATTAGTTTGATTTTTAATTTTTGGTCCTGCTTTTTTGTAAAAGTTTTATTTGTTTTTAATTTCACCATTCAATCCTAATTTACCAAATATTGTATTTTGTAATTTGGTCCTTATTCTTTGAATTTTTAATTTTGTTTCTTGGCCTTTTTGTAAAAGTTTTATTGATTTTCAATTTCACCTTTCAATTTAAATTAATTGTATTATATTTTTCTATTTAGCATTCATTGTTTTGATTTCTAATTCTTTCTTGGCTTTTTGTAAATGTTATTATTCTTTTCAATTTAACCATTCAATCAAAACATTGTTTCTATTTCTTATATTAATTTTGATCCTCATTCTTTTGTTAATTTGGATAAATTGATTTTTCTTTTAATTTCATCCTTTGTATAATTAAACAAATTTTGTTATTCAATTTTGATCCTCATTCTTTGAATGACTATTTTTTTGAGTCTTTTTGTATAATTGAACTTTGTTTTTCAATTTTATCCTTTAATATTTGATTGATTAAGAATTGGACTTCATGATTTTTTCAGATTAGGTGCTTTGAGTCTAATGACCCGGGTCTTGAGTTTGAAAAATTAAAACGATATTCTTTTTTATAAAGGGCTTTATAAACCTCTTGAATTTTTATCAGGTTATTCTAATATTTTGATTTGGGCCTTGAGTTTGATTGGATATCCCATGTTGGCTCAACCCTGATTATTGTGGTTACAAGTTTGTCATGCTACCTCGAGTTGACCAAGACTATTTTTTATGTCCTTTTTACCCCATCTCGACACCTGAATATCACTGTTTTGCACAAAAAATAATAATAAAAAAACAATTCAGCGTTAGAGCGAAGCGCCAACATTAATGATAGTTAGGCCTAATCTATAACAAAAGATTAAACTAGAAATCCTCCATCTACATCGGCTTAAGATGTCTTAAAATGCCTTGTAGTCTGTAACATAGCATTTGATTAGTATTTTGGGACATATAAAAGACAAACAGTTTGAACAGATAGGAGAGAAATTAGAACAAGAGATCAAACATAATAAGAGACAAAAATAAAATTGTGTTTGGTAGTGGTGTAACAAACAATATTGAACAAAATATGAAGAAATATAATTCATGCCTTTGTATTTTATTTGATTGATAATAGATAAAATATAATAAAATAAAATAAAATAAAAATCTATTTTATATTGATTATTGTCGAATAATCATATTGAACAAAATGTAGACCTTGGAGGATGAATGAACTCTCCATCCATGATCAAAAGATCACATTTAATCCATTCAATCTTATAGGCCTTATACAAGTTTGAAATTAATAAAATTAAAACCTAGAACAATAGCAAACGAAACATGGCACTCAAGAATTGGACTGTTGATTGAGAAGAAGAGAAGGCAATTGTTGTTCTTTGACTGAAAAAGACATGAGACAATTTTGAAATTAATTTTTTTATGGAGATATTTTAAGGATAAAAATAATATTTATTGTCTCTATGGAGATATATCTCAAATGTACCTCATGTTTTGAAAAAAAAAATCATTTCAAAACTTTGACATTTTAATTTTTTTGTTTTTGTTTTTTCAATCATACATATTTATGTCTCTATTTTTTTTATTTTGAGACAGTAATTAAACGCTAAATGACTATATTAAACAAATTTCACAACATATCACTCTAATAATCATCGTTAACTTGTCTTGATTTAAGCAAATTGATCATTCTTAACTTGTCTTGGTTTGAGCAAATCAATTATAGTTGATGTCATCTGACTGCTTGATAACATGACACATTTTTTAACATCATAAGTAGTCACGCGACAAACATTTTAAGACGGCTGAATGGTGGTCTTATTATCCCTAAGCAAACTGAAGGGTTTGTGATGCAGATGAAAGTAATACAAGAAAGATAATAATTATATTTTCTGTTCAAACAGTCTATCTCTTAAGAGGTTTATAATTTCTTAAATAAACTTAACTTACCTAAACTAATAAGGAAATCTGAAAATAAAAGAAAAGTAATAAAGTATTACACAAACTAGTAAAAATATCTTAAATAAATCTAGAAAAATAATAAAAAGGTTTTATATTATATAGAAAAAAAATCCTAAACTAATTAGAAAAATATTATAAATCTCGAACAATAACTTCTGAGCATTATCCCCGGAAGCTTTCCCGATCTTCAATTGCCATGGGATTCTAACTCTAAAGAAATCATGGCCTCAAAAACTTTCTAGCAAAATTTCAATTTCATTCAATAATAATAATAAAAAATTATGTGAAATAAAATAAAGCTACATGTTAAGAAAAAATCTCATGCATCATTTTGCTAGAACCTTATTTCATATCACACAACACCACTATATCCCGGCAATCTATGCATTCTATGGCTTTGCATAACTCTCCTCACCAAAGAAGCGTCCTCCCACCTCCCCACATCTGCATATAAGTTGGATAAAAGGATTCTACTTGGCCCATGACATGGATCCAACTTGGCCAAATTTTCTGCAGCCCTTTCTCCTATAGTTATGTTACGATGTGTTTTACATGCTGACAACAACATGCCCCAAATAACAACATCAGCCTTCACAGGCATGCTTCGAATCAGTTCCTCGGCTTCCTCAAGTCGCCCAGCTTTGCCCAAGAGATCAACCATACAACCATAATGCCTGATATCAGGATCGATATTGTGTTTGGACTTCATGCTCTTAAAATAGCTCTTCCCTAGCCCCACCAACCCAGCATGGCAACACGCACTAAGAACTCCAATGAAAGTGATTGCACTGAGCTTAATATGGCGCCTTTGCAAGTCTGAATATATCTCAAGAGACAATTTTGCATGTCCATGGGTGGCCAGCCCACATATTATGGTGTTCCACGGCGAGACAGTAGATGCCTTATCTCGAATTTGATAGAACACTTCTAAGGCAGTATTGATGCTACCACATTTGGCATACATGTCGATGATTGAAGCACTTAAGTTGTCATTTAGAGGGATGGAGTTATAATGCACATATTCATGGGCCCATCTCCCTTCTTTCAATGTGCCTAAAGCAGCAATTGCTGAGAAAACACTCACCATTGTCACTTCATTTGGTCGGATTCCACTAGTTACCATCCTATGAAACAGCTCCAAAGCCATGCCAGGCTGGTCACTTTGTGTATAACCAGAAATCATCGTACTCCATGAAAAGACATCTCTCTCAGGCATCTCATTAAACAATTCCCTTGCCTGATCAATTATTCTATTTCGTATAAATCCTGCTATGAGAGCATTTCGAGAAGCAACATGGTCCTTAATGCCGAACTCTAATTGAAAACAAGCCTCATTAATCCTGCCACAAGCTGAGTAAAAATGGATAACTGTCGCCTGCACAAAGTCATAACAGTCAAAACTTGTCTTCACAACAACGCAGTGCAATTGCTGACCCTCAACAATTGCCATTGCTCTCCCACATGCAGAAATTAAATCAATCATCGTTACTTCACTAGGTCCCAACCCTGTAGAGACCATCAAACGATACATCATGAGCGCTTCTCTTAACCTTTCTACTCGAACGTAACCATCAATGATTGTGCCCCATGAAACAATATCTTTATCTGGAATCATCTCAAACACTTCCTTAGCCAAATTGGCAAACCCTGCCTTGGAATACCCATTTAACATCACATTCCACGAAACTACATTCTTCTCTTGCATCTCATCAAACAAAGCTCTCGCTTCGCCTAAACTCGAAGAAGCACAGTACATGTTTAACAAATTTGTTGAAACAAGAACGAACCCGTCAAACATCATCTTGATAACTAATCCGTGAAGCATTCTACAATCCCAAATCCTACCCACACGACAACAAGCCGATATCACACTTGCCATAGTCACCTCATTAGGTGCCACACCCACACTTCTCATTTCCTTATAAACCTTAATTGCCTCACCCCAAAAATCATTTTTAACAAAGCCCATTATCATCGTAGTATATGAAACACAACCTTTTTGAGGCATTACTTCAAACAACTTGCGTGCGTCATCTAAATTTCCAGATTTTACATACCCAGAAATCATTATATTACATGACACAGGGTCCAGCTCAGGACACGAATCAAACAATGATTTTGCAAGACCGAAAAATCCACATTTGGAATACATGTTAATCAAGCTATTTCGTATGAAAGTGTTTGAATCAAGGCCTGATTTGAAAACAAGGCAATGGATTTGTTGGCCTCGGCCTTGAGAGATAGCCAAATGGGTTGTTGCGCAGGACTTTAAAGCTGAGATTAAAGAGCGCTCGTAATTGAAGTTTTTCTGGTGTGCTTTGAGAGAGAGGAGATGTTGGATATGGTGAAGAAGGTATTGTTGTGATTGAAGAAGTGGGGCTGGGGAGGTTTTTGTGGAGACCCATTTGAGAGAAGTGAGTGTTGGAGAAGGAGGAGGAGAGGAAATGAGAGAGCGAAGAAGAGATCTGAGCTTGAAAGATTGGGTCATGGAAGGGAACCATGAGAACTTGTGTCCATTCAAGGAAGAAACAGATTTTGGAGCGAAAACTTTTTTTTCTCTAAGAGTAAGGCAGTCGGAGGTTAGTACTAGTCGATGCCACATAAAAAATTAACGTCAAAAAAAAAAAATGAGTGTTGTTATTTTTTTAAAAAAAAAAACTAAGAAAAATTTCAAATGTAAATTACATATTTATGCTTGTATTTAATAAAATTAATTAATAATTATATATGTTAAATCAAATTGTATTGAAGTTAACTTGATATAACATGTTGAACTTGATTTGGTGAGTTTAAACACAACTTAAATATTTTATTTAAAATAATCTAAAAATAAAAAAATTCAAGTCATTATTATTTTAATTTTCTTCTTATTTTTTTTTTGAAATGACTATATTTTTTTATCAACTAGGTTAATCTATCAATTATGGACCCAATTGAATTTAGTAACTTTGTTATTTAGAATCAAGTTTTTGGTCAAATTATATGATAACAAAAATAAACATACCAAAAAAATCAATTGAGATTTTTTTTAAAAAAAATACGAGCTATACAAAAACAAAACTTGTTAATATTAGAAAAATATATTATAATCCTATGAAAAACAAAGTAAAAATTGAATAATATTTTATTAAATAATATCCCAAATACATTTTAAATTAATTTATTCAAATGAATTTTAACTAAAACATTCCAAGCCCGGGCTTAAATAGAGAAAAAATTTCAATGTCGTTTCATTTTATTTTTAAAAAATATTGAGACGATATTATTTTGAATTAAGATGGGTTAGCCTAACCCACTTGTTAAACTCGTGATCTAAGTGATGAATTTGCTTTGGTTTAATAAATTTTTTTTTAAAATCTACCTTTTATTTAGTTATTTATTTAGTTATATGACACTAAAAATAGACATTCACAATAAAAAATAAAATAAAATTAAAAATAATAATAGAAATTTTATTGAATTTAAATTTAAATGTAAGAGGGACAAAAGGTTAAAGGCTAGAAAAAGACTAGGGTAAGCTTGGTTAAACTAGTGCACTTAGCCCAAGAAACGGAAAGGTCATGTGCCTGACCTTTTTTTTTATTATTTTTTTTAAATGTAAGAGGTAAATTACATATCATTTGCCTATATTTTTTTAAAAAAATTAAATAATGATGTAAATCTAATGGGTAAGAACTATATAACCTTCGATCAAAATTAAACATAACTCAAGAAAGCTAAAATCTAATTGAAAAGAACTCAACCGAATGATTACTTGAACTAGTGACATATAGTTATTGAATTAAAACTCTAACCTATTGATTATAAAGAATCAAGAACTTGAATTATAAGGATGAGCATAAAAAACAAGTAATATTTGATAAGTTTTGAATAGTTTAATGAAAAGCTAAGAGTATAAGCAACCTTGGCAAAAGTTATTTTTTGAAATAATATCAAAGTTGCTAGTTTTTCTTTTCTTTTCTTTGGCTCAAGGGGTAGATGACATATCATTTGTTTATATTTTTTCTAAAAAAAAAATCAGACGATGATGCGAATCTAAAGGGTAAGAACCGTATAACCTTCAATCAAAATTAAACATAACTCAAGAAAGCTAAAATCTGATTGAAAAGAACTCAATCCAATGATTACTTGAAAAAATTAGACATGTAATTATTGGATGAGAACCCTAACTCATTGATTATAAAAAATCAAGAACTAAAATTATAAGGATGAGCACCAAAAACAAGTAATCTTTAATAAGTTCTGAAGAGTTATTTTCTGAAATAATATCCAAGTTGTTGGTTTTCCTTCTAAAAGGTATTTATAGTTCATAAAATAAATAAAATCTTAATAAAATAATGGGCTAAAATTAAGAGTTCATTAAAAAAAAACACTTTGAAGTTTGTAAAATAAATAACAACGCTCAATTTGACTTATTTAATCTTCTTGTTGCAAGTCTTCCTTGATTGAAAAGAAATTGCAAAAATCCATCCTTGTAATAGTAGGATAGTTGTTGCCTTTTATGTTGTTCTTGAAAATTAAGGAATCCTTGAAAAATAAAAACTTCACATGTAAATCAAATCCTTACCTTGTAGGATTTCCACAATCTCTCTTATTGTAGCCTAATCCACATGCCTCAAATCCAAGAACCAACTCCTTTCTTTGCATAAATTATATTATTTAAAGTATGATCATCCCTTATTGTAATTTTGATGTTTAACTTGACTCAAATATTTTAAATTAGCCTATTGAATAACTCTTTAATCTTTTAGGCTCTTAAACTTCTAATTATTGGTGATACTTGTTGATTCTTATTAAAAGATATGTTGTGTAAAAACTTATTTTTTGACCACTAAAGAGGTGGTCGAAAGACTGGTCGATGTTATTTTGAACCTAAAATGCTATTTTTAAACTAAATTTCACTTGAAAACATCTAATAAACACCCTCATAATCTCAACAGACCAATCACTCAACTCAAAACCATCTTTAAATTAGTCATAAAAACACAAAATCAAGGGTAAGAAACAACTGAACAAAACTCCTCTCGTCAAATAAAACTTGTTGACATAAAAAATGATTTGTTTCGTCGTTGAAATTTGACAAACCATCAACTTTCTCTCTTCTTTGTTTTTTTCCGATGACCCTCTCCTCTATTAAACCAATGAATGAAAGACAAAGTGAAGCTTTGGAATAAAATGAGAATTGAAAAACCTAAAGGGACCAAAATGGAACCCAAAACAATCTTGAAGG
>Ga0325402_1007785_pt1 | contig 10189 bp, 5 predicted proteins | sample PopdelMetagenome_22_FD_207212 | JGI IMG/M metagenome (GOLD analysis project Ga0325402, IMG submission 207212) | Populus deltoides microbial communities from Bellville, Georgia, United States - Xylem-PdKOR-R3 | ecosystem: Host-associated > Plants > Phyllosphere > Stem > Wood/Secondary xylem... | reverse complement strand
AAGACATTAAAATTATCAAAAACACTTAAGAAATATTTTTTCTAGATAGAAAATAATTTAAAAATTATTTTAAAAAAGAAGTTGTAACGCATTACCAAATCAGTTAGATTGGTTGCATACAACTTATCCTTGATTGTTCTTTTCTTGGTCCACGTGTGTGACTAAACTCAACTAATTAGCAGCATTTATTTCTAAATATTTATTAATTTTCTTTTCAGAATAAAATGTTGCTTGCGATACACCGAATTAATCAAGTGTGTATGACTTAATTAAAATATAATAAAAAAATAATTTAGTTTTGATGCATTAAAATTAAGTTGAGAAAATCCTTAATTATATATATCGTTAAAAAAGAAGAAGAAGACAAGAACTACGACCGCGAGAAAATGTTTGATGCGTTACAAGTAGATCTGTTCGATTCAATTAATTCTCGTATATATATAGCAATTAATTAAGGTTCAATCAAAGTATATGTTGGATTATAAAATTAAATACTTGAAATTATTCTCTTGGAAATTAAAGAATAAATAAAAACATTAATTTAAATATCCTCCGGAAAAAAAAAAACCGTCGCAATTCAAATTTAAATGCCGAGTCATCTCATGGAAAAACAAGAAAAAACATCTTTTGGCACTTCCCTCCAAGGCAACCAAATCTATCCTCCTCGAATAAAAAAGGGAAAAAGTTTACACTTAATTTTCCAGTTCTTCAGATATTTCAAAAAAAAAAAAAATTCCAAATTAATTTTCCACAATAAATATTAATCAAAACCAAATCACCAAATTAAACTCTCTCTTGTCAATTCTCATTAATCACCCCATTACACGTGTCACTTTTCTATCAGTCACCCCAACCTCCCGCCCAATAGAACCTCAGCACGTGTACGTGACCAAATTTCTAAGCTCTTTAAATTTCTCAACATCGCGTAATCACAAGACACTGTACCAATCTCTTCTCAAAAGCCACCTCCATATACCAGGGAAAAAAACAGAAGAAAAAAGTCCAAGATCAACCCTTAAATACCCACCGCTAAATTTGCCTCTCTTTAAGCCCATCATTGCTAATTCCTTTTAGCGTGTTGTTATTGTTTTGTTTTGTTTTGTTCGATCGAACCGGCACGCAGGCTGGTTCGATCTTTAGGAAGATATTGCATGCCGGAGATCGAAAGTGTATCGGAAAATGCCTTGTTTGGCAAGTATGAGGTTGGAAAGCTTCTCGGATGTGGAGCCTTCGCGAAGGTGTACCATGCTCGAGATGTTCAAACAGGAAAAAGTGTCGCTATCAAGATTATCAACAAGAAGAAGATCTCTAACCCTAGCTTGATGTCCAACATCAAGCGGGAGATCTCCATCATGAGAAGGCTAAATCATCCTCATATTGTGAAACTGATCGAAGTCTTGGCTACCAAGACGAGGATTTATTTCGTTATAGAGTATGTTAAAGGTGGAGAATTGTTTGCCAAGGTTGCTAGAGGGAGATTTAGCGAAGATCTTAGCAGGAAATATTTTCACCAGTTGATTTCTGCGGTAGGTTATTGCCATTCTCGAGGAATTTTTCATCGTGATTTGAAACCTGAAAACTTGCTTCTTGATGAAAATGGGAGCCTGAAGGTTTCAGATTTTGGTCTAAGTGCTGTTACAGATCAGATCCGAACTGATGGACTCTTGCACACGCTTTGTGGAACTCCTGCTTATGTTGCTCCTGAGATTCTTGCTAAAAAAGGTTATGATGGTGCTAAGGTTGATGTCTGGTCTTGCGGGGTTGTTCTCTTTGTCTTAACAGCTGGTTTTTTGCCTTTCAACGATCCAAACTTGATGGCCATGTATAAAAAAATTTACAAAGGTGAATTCCGATGCCCTAAATGGATGTCCACGGATTTGAAACGATTCTTGTCTCGGCTTCTGGATACGAATCCGGAGACAAGGATCACCATTGATGAGATTCTGAAGGATCCTTGGTTCAAGAAAGGGAAGCATAAGGAAATTAATTTCTACGACGAGGAGCTCAACAAGGCTGATGATGAGATAAAAGATGAGGAATTAGCTTCTACAAGCTTGAATGCCTTCGATATCATATCTTTCTCCTCTGGTTTGAACCTATCAGGGTTGTTTGATGATTCATATAACGTGGTTGATGACGGAGAAAGATTTGTGTCGACCGAATCGCCAGAGAATTTGATGAAGAAGGTTGAGGAGTTTGCAAAGGAGGAGAGGTTGAGGGTGAAGAGAAGGAAAGAATGGGGGTTGGAGATGGAAGGGCAAAATGGTAACCTGATGATAGCGGTCGAGGTTCACCGGTTAACCGATACTTTGTTTGTTGTGGAGGCTAAGAGGAGTGGTGGTGATGCTGGATGCTTTAAGGAGACATGGAAGAATAAGCTTAAGCCTGTGATTATGGCTACTTAGTAATTAGGAGTCCTTATTAATCAACAATAGAGCCAGGTTTCTGCTAATTGGAATTTGGTCATCTCTTGTTTGCCAGAAAAATTGAATTTTTGCCATATGTTTGCTGCCTTTCTTTTTCCTGATAAAAAAAACCTATGAATGTTGTTAAATGTATTGTGTTTGTACTTGTAATCTGTGTTCTTAATAATAAAAGTTTCTTTTTTTTTGCCTTTTTTTCTTTTTTTGCCGAGGTCGATCCATTTTGCTGTGGAAATTAATGTAATTCTAGTTTTGTTGCTGGTTTTGTACCCTGTGTATATAGCTTGACAATGAACTCGTGAAGAGTAAATTAGCTAGCTTTCTTAGCTTTGGCGTGTAGATTTGACAAAGAACTTTTGCTGCTCAAAATTTGACATAAACAACTGTACAGTCAATGAAAGCTGGTTTGAATTAATGGTATTCAATATTCAAGTTATTCATAGATTCTTGTTGCTGGAGGCATTTCTTTTTTTATGGTGGTAGTTGTATTGTTTTTTAAAATGATTTAAAAATATATAAAAAAATTTAAATTTTGAAAAACATCATTCATTCAGACCGCGTTCCCAAAAGACGCTACCATGTAGCCCTGTTTTGTAAAGCAGTTGATTGACCTGGAGCAAATGATTGATGTCAGTGAACAAGACATCGCCAGAAATCTCCTTCAATGAACATGGCACAGCAGGTAAAAGCTGGGAACTTTTAGCCTCACTTCAAGCAGAGGAAGAAGTACAGAGGGACCTACCATTTTTTTAGGGTTAATTTGCAAGGGTCTAAATGAGGTTGATCCCTGATTTAGCTGTAAAGGACTAAAAATAATTGTTACAGGTTAAGTAGTGATTTTATTAATATAATGCAGCCAAACTACCCTCCTGGGTTAGGTCATCAATGGATTCAATCATTGGACCTGCAATGTTGCAGATGGTATTTCCATTTTTTATGCCATTTTCCCTCTGGATTGACATATGGCATGTGCATCAATCAAATCTTGAACAGATCATCAGGATTACACTTTTAATATATATGAGAAAATAAAAAATATGAAGAGTGTTCCAATATATGAAATTACTTGGTGAGCAAGGACCTTCAGAGCTCTCCAATCCAACTATAACTTGTTCTGTTAATTAACAATTCGCAGAGCTGTACGAAGATCGGCTACCCTTTTGAAGATGAAGATGGTAATGATTTAGGGTTAAGCTGGTTGATTAGCAATCACTCTTCTTCATTGGACAGTGTTAATGAGGCAGAGGAGTGGAGGGACCGGAGTGTTTCCAGCCACAGCACAGACAGTTGGTGATTTGTGACACAGTTAAACGATGCATAATTATTAATGATGATTGCTTTACAGGAAAGTGAATCATATGGGAAGAACCCAATTGGTGTAACTCTCTTTATCCATTGGCAGGAAAAGGTTTTTATTTTTTTTATTTTTTATTTTTATCAATAAGATTGCAAAATGCAATATATGCATGGTATACAAGGAAGAAAATAAAACAAGGGTTTTTTTTGGAAATAATTTTCCAAATTAATTTTTCAATGGTGGGCCTAGCAAAATAAAAAGCCTTATGGCATTGTTACCTTAGCTAATTGGGCCCATGAAGTCCACATTCTCCAATGCTACCTTGGGAGGGAGAGTAGTAGGCGTCCCCAAGTAGAGCAGAGATGGACACTGAGACACAGCGCCATCACAAGTGTAAACAACAAATGAAAAACAAACAAAAATTCAAAACTTGAAGTGAACCCATTAAAGAAGTTGTCGAAAAAAGGTACTGTAACTCATTTTACACTTCTGGGTTTTCTACTTTACTCGAGAATGTCTGCAGAAGCAAGTTTAAGGCACAAGCTTAGTAGAAAACTCAAACTTGATACTGGAAAATCGTAGAATTCCAAGGAAAGGAATAAATCTTACAAGGGAGGGAATTTTGGACTGAGGAATTTAAAGTCAGGAGTACACGGCAGAGAAGACTGCCGCGGTGGTCGAGAAGAGAGTGGTCATGAAGTTTATGGGAAGGGACGGATTGAACTTTTAATTCTGATAGGAAAAGGAAAAGAGTTTATGCGGACAAATATGGGCATTGGGAGGCAACAAACAACAGAAAGGTGCAAAATTGTAAAGCTTTAGCTAAGAAAGGGCATGGGAAGGTGAAAGATGTTCCTGTTAAAAGCAAAAGTGGTGCTGTTGACCCTCTTCGCTCCATATGGATTTCTAATAGATTAGAGGCTGCTACTTCAGAAACAAAACGTTCTTCAAGTAAAGCCAAGCATAATAGTGCACAAGTATCTAGCAGTAAATGGAGTACCAAGGCAAATGAGGCAAATAAATTTGATGATGACAGAAATGGTTTGTTGAACAATGAAACTAAAAACAAATTTGACTCTAGTAAACGGAGCACCAAAATGAAGGAAGTAGATAAATTGGATAATGAGAGAAATGATTTGTTGAAGAAACAAAATAAAATCAATTATGACTCAAGAAAGTGGTTGGATAAAAGTCGAAGCAAACACTCTAGTGTATCTCCTTGATTTTCTATCAAGAAAAGTGTTCTAGACAAAAAAAAGAACGCTGACAATGACTCAGAGACTCTGGATGACCAGCCAAAGAAGAGAAAGCGGATTAGATTAGATCCATAAGACACCTCGAATAAGCGATTAGATGATGGGATAATTTCTGATGGCATGAATATTATTGAGTTACTCTTGCTTATGACATGTATTGGCTTTTCCCCCTATCTATTACTGGGATTCTTCTACTAATAATATTTCAACTCTGATTTGGGAATATGTAACATGGGTTGGAAGCGCTGGTGCTTTGTAAAAGAAGTTGCCATCTTCGTCTATGATAACTAATGTTAACTATTAATTTGTGGATGTCATTAAAAAACTGGCATCTAATTGGTGGATTCAGCTTTTTCTCGAGAGGCTTCTTCTACCATTTCAAGTGAAACTGTTCAAGAGTCAGTAGGGATTAATGACATTACCATGTTAGCTATTTACATGTGTTATTCCATTCCCAGTCTCTGTTAGTCTGTAATTTCATTAGACAGTAGTTCAGAGAAGTGTAAAGCATAAGGTCAGGGCAACATATCGATCTTGCTGTTCAAAGAATGTGAGTTTCTTTTAATTCCTTCACTGAGGAAATTGCTTTACTTCTTGAGGCTCTTACACCTTTGAATATATATACTTGAGATTTGTATCCATGGTTCTAGTTGTTTCATTTTCTCCAGCGTAGATAAAGGTTCTATTTTTCTTGCATTATGGAGTGTTTGATTATAGCTGTCTTCTTTTCCCACTTTGTGTAGACAAAGGGGCATGTGGAGAAGTTTGTCTTGTATGAACATCAGCCCCTGCATCACCCTCATGTCTGTCTTGAGTTCTTCATTTCCTTCTCTGAAATTGTTTGGGAATGCCCTATGCTTAGCAACTGCACTGCTGCTCATTAAATGTGTTGGCAAATGTTCATATACACCACAACTTTTCTTTTTTGATTCTACTTGTTTGAGTCGTGTATGTTTTCTTTCTAGGGCAGTTTTCATTTTCAATCACTTTCTTTTCTTTTCTTCCAGCTTTCTTAGCAGTAAATTTTTCCACCTGTTTGTTATGAGTTATGACTCATTCTTACTTGATTTTCAGGAAGTACACCATAGAGAGGAAAACAGAATTGGAGGAAGATGCTGGAATGTCAAAGAATGCACAATTCCGAGCAATCCAACCTAGTCCTTCCATTCTTTCCTCTGTAGAAGATAATGTAATTTTCGTAAAAAAGGCTTCGGATGTTTGGAAAAATGATTTGTTTACATCATATCCTGTGTAGTAATTCAAGAATTTTGTTGGCAGTTTCTGGGACGTAGACGCTTGATTGAGCTGAAAAGAGCAGGCTACAACACTGATCTATCTGCTCCGTTAGATAACATCCCCTTCTCTACAAGTTCAGAGAGAGAACGAATTGAAGAAAATGTAAGTTTGTTCTTTGCACTTTGAGACTATGTTTTTGTTATCTATTGCTTAATCATTCCTTTCATATCAATCTAGTCATAGAAAATGGTGGGCACATTTATGTGAACCAATGACTGTTCTTTCTTCCACTGTTGTGATTAAAATCAGGGCTATAACTAACTACTTTTAACATATTTTTAGGAATAAATTGACATTTTTTGCTGCTGCAAAGGTTTCATCTTCATTCCCACCCCCTGGTCTTCCAGAGATTGCATTTGCAGGCAGAGATTGCATTTTGTCACTCTTTTAAATGTTTGTTACCTATGTTTTCGTTTCCTTATTATTTTCAATGTACTTTTAAGTGTTGCTTGGTAAACGCAAATATTCCATCAATTGAAAATATTTTTAACTCCATTTGATCATAATGGATTCATTATATGCCTATAATATGGCTACTTTGCATTGCTAAAATCTTAACTCATGCTGTGTAGTATTGATTATGCCTTTGGTTTTCTATTATCAGAGCTATCTCTGACCGTTTGAAGTATAAATAATGACATTCCTTTTTTAAAAAAAGAGGTTTAAATTGTGATGAATTACAACCTCTGTAGAAACTGAGTCTTTTCTCGTACTTCAACTATCCATTCTACATGGCCGTTTGATTGATGATATCTCTGGTGCCATCTGCAGCAGGCTGGTTTTTTATGATAATTTCAAATGGTCAACATGATTTTCTGGCCAAAGAAATATAATATATTGCACTAGATATCCTTTTTGTGCTTGTTCATCCTTTTTGATACATTTAGTGAACATTATTACCATTGCTAGGAAGGTCAAGTGTCGGGAAGTCATCACTACTTAATTCACTTACCAGACAATGGGGTGTTGCAAGGACATCAGTCATCACTACTTAATTCACTTTCCAATTGATGTGGCACGTCGTGCAATGTAAATTGAAGAGGTGAATTTTGCACACAAACACTGATGACAATTTTGTTTAAAATCTCGAACTCTCTTCAGACTGATGGGTTTCTATCCATTTGATTTTGCAGAGCCTCAAGGCAAACAGGTCTCTTGTCCAGCCTGTGGTATGAATAAACTTTTTGTTTTGAAGGAATCCAAAGGGTTTACTTGCCTTTAAATGCACGGTGATGTAATTAATTTGAATCCGGTTTTACAATAGATGATGGTGAGCTCAAAATCTGGAGCCGGTCTTCGAGGCTTAAGGACAGTGCTTTCAAAGGTTGCTCGTATCGCCAAACTATAATCCATAGTCAGGTATGCACTGCTTTCATTGGTCAACATGTTTTGTACTCTCAGAATCTTGAGTTTGGCATGATCTGGCCAATCAACAATGTCACGTATATGGGCATGGTAAACTAATTTGGCAATTTCTTCTCTTCATTTTAGTTTGATGGAGCAGATAGGTTGGTTGATTATATGGCAGCCCCACCTTCTGCCTTTTCCATCTCTAACTCATGGTTGAGTAGTTGAACAACTTATTTTATCTTTGCAGGACGTGCAGTTTGCATATCTGCATACTGATGTGAACAGCCTGTCCATTTCAGCCAGAAGGATGAGGCTTTTAGAATTGAAAACTCGCAGCAGAAACTGCTTCTTTATATCACAGCTCGTATGAAAAACCTTGATCACTCACAGTTCCGTAGTTTGATACACCATGAGAAGAAAACGTTTTGTGGATCCAAAGGGTCTTCTCAAACTCCCTGGCTTGCTAGTTGAGGAAGAAGTCCCAAAACAATCAAGGATATACGACAAAGAGAAACTGAACTGTATGGTAGTTGAGGGACCTATGGTGTTGCTCTAAAATGGTGCCTGTGCTCATATTTAACTCATCGGACTGGCTCGTATTTGAGAACTACAATCAGGCGGCAGCTAGTGCTGCAATTAAATTATGCATCTGATGATACTGATGGGAACATTAAACTTGTTTATGAGATTGTGGTAGAATCCTATGTGGACCACTAGCTGCCTATATAGTTTATAAGTCGGGCACGATTACAGGGTGAATTAGTGAAGATAGCTGGTAAAGTTTTTCTCAGATTCTAGAATGAGAAGCACATGCTGGAGTGGATAGGTGAGTGAAATGTCATAGGGGTAGCGAGTTCTGGATGTAACATGAGCAAGATTCTCTTGATGAACTCGTCAAAGGGTGACAAAAGATGGCCACCAAACCAAAATGATTACATTTTACTCTGTTAATTTGGATGAACAATCCCATGCAAAATCTGGTGGCAGAGACAGATTCAAACTTGACCTTCATATCCACTTTAAATTCTCTTGTGGGAAATGTCTCAATCTCTAGCATTAACAGCGAGGGGTGGAAAAAATGGGATCCAACCCTAGGAGCACCATGTTTGACTTTCTAGTTTTTTGCTCCATTAAAACTCGTTTGAAGAAATCCAAGTGTTGAATAGAACAACGTGCCTAAGCCACTCAAGGGATTGCCTCATCTCATCTTGTAACCTATTAACTTATATTAAACACTATCCCCTCACAACCCACCACCGACTTTTTTGTCTTTTCTAATATTTCTGACAAAATTCCCTACTTTCTTGATCTGATATTTCTTTAAACCTTTCATTACTTATTTTCAATGGCTCTATGCACTTAACACACACAATCAACTATGTGTTTAACCCTCTAGGCATCAAAAATGATGGTTATAAAACCTGTGTTGGCTAGCAAGTCCTCTTGGTGAAACTTGGCTCGAACTGTTTTTTAAGAAAATATTTGAAACGATATTGTTTACTGAGTTAACTCTCGAATTGTAAAAAAAAACATTTTTGCTTTGAAGTGGACTCTGTTTCCATCTGCATCGAACACTTGCACATTCACAGGAATGTTAATTATTACAACCTCATAAATTCCAATTACAAACATGAAATATGAATCAATTTATCCACTTGAACTAAAATGATTAATTAATTATAACTTTGTAAGGAGATCACTATTGACTATTCAAAACTAATCCAATAATTTATCATAGATCAAGGATTAGGTAAAATGCGACAATCACATGCAGCAGCCCCTTCATTACACATTGGACCCCACCTCTACCTTAATTATTCTTCTATCCATCCTCTCTTTTCCTTTCTCTAAACCAAAATTTTGACAAAACTTAAACCACACCCCACCTTTCTTCTTCTTCTTCTTAATAATAATTATAGTACAAACAACCAAAGGTTATTGCTTTTCTTGTTAATATCTTGACATTTCTCAAAATTTACAAGTAATACCAACAATGTGCCCATTGAGGCTGATTCTGATATTCCTCTCCGCCACTCTTGCCGGTTTTTTCGTCATCAGAAACCTCAAATCCCCGCCTTTCTCCACCACCACCGACAGTGGCGATGAAGACTGTTCCATCACCACCGACAGCGACTGCAACCCTCCTCAACCATCTGATTATTCTTCTTCATCTCGATTCTCAAAGGTCTGAAGTAGTCACACATGCTGTGTCGTTTTTTTGGTTTTTCTTGTTTTGGGTAAAGTTTTGATCTTTTCATTGAAAATGTGCAGGTAAAGTCAGGGATAGAAATGGGGTTTTGGACATTGGTGGACATGGCAAGTGGAAAATACTTGTGGAGGCAATTGGGTTATTCTTCAAAACGTGAAAGCTGATTGCTTTTGGAGTTCTTGTGTGTCGTAGGTATTGGAATTTACAAATGGGTTTTAAGGTTTTCCTTTTAGTAATATTGATTGTGAATTACTGTAATACAATTGAAAAAACAAAACCCATCTGGAAATCATTGTTGTTGTAATGTTGCTTTTGTTGTATTGGTGGTGGAATTGTAACTTGTTAGCATTTAGTAAGA
>Ga0325402_1007783_pt1 | contig 10189 bp, 6 predicted proteins | sample PopdelMetagenome_22_FD_207212 | JGI IMG/M metagenome (GOLD analysis project Ga0325402, IMG submission 207212) | Populus deltoides microbial communities from Bellville, Georgia, United States - Xylem-PdKOR-R3 | ecosystem: Host-associated > Plants > Phyllosphere > Stem > Wood/Secondary xylem... | reverse complement strand
TTTTTTTTTATTGTCTTCTCTATATCCACTATCTTTATTTCTTCTGTTTTGGGATAGTAACCAAACAATATCAATAATATTAGTTGTTTCTATGTGAAAGTAAGAAAATACAATCTTATCATAACAAATAAATTTATTGGATATTTTTTTAAATCAGCATTTATTTTTAGAAGTATTATTAAAATAATATATATTTTTTAAAAAAAATAACAAAAAAAAAACATCTCACTTGTCTCTGGTAACAAGTACTATGACTCATTTCATTCATTGTTTGTTAATTTTTTTTGTATTTGTGGATTTATCTAGTAAAGATGGTTATAATAACATCAATGGTGTCATAGTCAATTCTTTTATATACTTTTAAAATTATTTTTTTTATTTTTTATTTTCTTTTTTTTTTTTATATGCAGCTCATTTCATTTTTTTTAACGTCTCGAACAAACTTAAATTTTGTATTTTTTAATTATGTTATGAACAGGCTATTTTATTATATATATATATATATATATTAAATTATGTTATTTTGTTATTATTTAAAAAAGTGCATTTTCAAAAAAGTTCTTTTGTTAAAAAAAATCAAATTTATTTCGCGTGATTCACGAGTTAATTAAGTAATTGTTTCTAACAGAAGGTCAAGTCAACAACGCAAATGAAAGTAGCCCCCAAAACTATAATGCAGTTGGACCGATTAGAGTTTATTTGATCCAATATATGAGGCCACCATTCCTTTTTTCTTGCTGCAGCAAAGCCAATATCAGCAAATCACACACACACCCTCGACCTCGAGCAAGGAAAGAGAAAAATGGGGAAAAGCCTAGCAATGTACATGTCCTTGTTGCGTGTCCTATTAAGGCTAGTCGGCGTGAGATCCCAAGTAGTAGAGATCGAACCAGGGACGCTCGTCCACTTTTGGGCGCCAGCTGAAAACCCAAATAAGACCAAAATCCACAACCAAGCCAAGAGAAAACCTGCTGTGGTGTTTCTTCATGGTTTTGGATTTAATGGGATTTCAACATGGCAATTTCAGATGCTAGCTCTGGCCAAGGACTATGCTATTTATGTTCCAGATTTCCTCTTCTTTGGGGGCTCATTCACTGATAAAACCGAGCGGTCACCGGCTTTTCAAGCAGAATGTATGGCTAGGGGTCTCAAGAAGCTTGGTGTGGAGAAGTGTACTTTGGTTGGGTTAAGCTATGGAGGAATGGTTGGCTGAGATGTACCCTGACTTGGTTGATTCAATGGTTGTGACTTGCTCTGTTATGCCCTTGACTGAGTCCATCACTCGTGCCGCCCTAGAAAGAATCGGCTTCTCATCATGGGCAGAAGTCTTAATTCCTGAAACATTTGAAGGTGTGAAAACAATTGCAGAACTTTGTACCTACAAGTCCTTAGCGATGCCTGATTTTTTCTACAGAGACATTTTCCAGGTAATATCCTCTGTCGTACTTCTTCTAATACCAACAACTAGTTTTTCACTGGATAAAATCTCTGAGCTAGAGGACAATCTTTCTATCATTGCCTTGTCGATTGCATTCAACATCCCCCGAGTTTTTGTCTTTCCACTGAACTATGTAAAACATTTTTGTTCCCAGTCCCTGGGGAGTTTAGCAGTGCAATGCTATCCTAGATTCAACTAACAGTACATTTGTTTTAGATATAAATCAACTAACAGTCTAACATGACATGTAATTACTAACTTATGCTTTTCAAAACAAAAGAAACTAATATACAAAATTATATATATAAAAAAAACACAGGAATCAAATTATAAATTACTTGGAAACTCATGCTGCAGGACATGTTTATAAATCACAAGAAGGAGAGAGGTGAACTTCTGGAGGCACTTCAAGTGAAGGACAAGGACTTCTACATCCCTCATTACCCACAAGCACAGAGGATACATCTCTTATGGGGCGAGGAGGACGTCTTTTTCACCATGGAAATCGCACGCAACTTGAAAGAGTTAGTAGTCTATTACACAGCGAGACATTTGTACAATTAATTTCTTGGCGAGGTCACAAGTGTAATTGGAAAACTTTTTAAAGAGGTTTAATTGAAATTATTTTAAATACAAGGATGGAATTAAAGGATCCTAATTGAAGATCCTTCGACTCAGGGCTGGAACCGGATCGGGTTGAAAAAATAAGAGAAGAAAAAATTTGGCGTGACCCGACTAACCCGGTCAAAAACCCGGCTACAACCCATTAACTTTTAGTTTTTTTTTTTACTAAAACGACAACGTTTTAATTTTTTTTAAATAATTGATCCAGGTCGATCCGGTTAAAACCTGAAATCTGAGCGTTGAACCGGACTAGATCTAAAAAGTATACTTGTTGCTTTTCATTTATGTTAAGAAGCAATTAAATAATTACACATAAATATAATTTCTTATGCTGCACACTAGATTATTTATATGATGAAAAATGATTACAGGAGACTACTAGGGGGCAAAGCGACGTTGCATTACGTAGAGAAGGCAGGTCATGTGGTTCAATCGGAACGACAGTGCGCTTACAAAAAAAAAAAAAAAAAAAATCCTTGCCTCTTTGTATGCAAATTGACGGAAAGCAAAACCAGGGAGATCTGATTCTGTCCATCAATTGTTGTTTGAACGGAATAAAATGGAGCTCTGCATCGAAATCAATGGTTTATAACTGGTTTGGATAAAAAATAAAAAAAAAAGGAGTTGCAAAAATGAATGTCGTGTATGTTTTATTAAGGACTCGATCCCTAATTAATTTAGTTTTTTGACATTAAAATGTCGGGTTGAAAATATTTGTAATTTTTAAATTTAATAAAACATAATTGAAATAATGATTAATCTTTTTTAAAAAAACTTGGTTGATAAAAAAACCCTCAATGATTATTATTTTTTTAGGCCTATTTAATGAAGAGGGCCCAAATTGTAATGACGGCCCAGTTCAAGAGGCCTCTAAATGATTCGGAAATCTTGATCTAAGTGGAATTAGGCGGTGGTTGGGCTCTTCAACAAACTGTTTTATGTTGAGAAGTCCAAAGACAAGGTCAACTTTCTGGTAAGCGGACATCACTCGAACCTCGAACAGGACTCAGTTTCTTGCCGAGGTTTTCTTTGATAACCTCTCTTCCAGGCAACCTTAAGAGTATACGTGCACAAAACATGAACCAGATCTGGAAGGAAGAACATAGGACCGCATCCCTGAATTACTGGTAAAGATTAAGTTTGCAGCCTGTGTCATCAGTCTATTAATGTGTTCATTTTATTTTCTTGTTAATCAGAAGAGCGATGGTGGAGCAATGAAGAACATCTTACTAGCATGGATAGTTTCATCACAATGGAGCTAATGGAAGATGATATGAAATGAATCATAGTGCAGAGAAGGACAAAGAAACAGAGTTCATCTCATGATGATAGGAGCATCCACTTTCCACAAACTTGCCTTCAGGATGATAAATAGGTAGCCTGTCCGAGTCTTGGACTTCACTGCAGGTTGAGATACTTCAGAAGCCTATAAAGCAAACATGGTTAACTTGATTTTATTTATTCTCCTCTTCTTAGAAATAGGACTCTATATTCCAAGTGACCTTTTTATTAAAAAAAAAAACTATTATTTTTCTCCTAGTTTTTTCTTCCTTTTTTATGATCACAAAAAAAAAAGTAAATATCAACATAAAGAATAAACAAAAAATACACCTATAAAATTTATATACAACATAAGATTTTTTAAAAACTAGAATTATTATTATATTGGAATAATTTCTTAATGTTAATTACACCTATAAAATATGAAAAAAAGTCAAAAGGATCAACACAAAATCCTATTTGTGCTTGATTTTTAACTAGGAACAGGTTGAAGAAAGGAGTTTGAGGAGGTTGGCTTTTTGGAACGAAGACACACTGATGGACCCCTTTAGAGCTAAACTTTCCCTTTTCACTCTTAGCACATGGACCTACCCTGCCATGAAATCCTGGAGGACTCTCAATGAGTCAATATGGAGATTGCCAGTTGCTATCTGCAGTTTGTTCTTATTAACTTCAATAAATGGGCATAAAGATTTCGACATTGTGACTTTAAGTTTTAAAATTATGGTTCTTGGTGTTATTTTGGTAATGAACACATGTTGGATCCACTATCTACAGTGCCTGACACATTGTAGGCGTTCTTTAATATAACAGTGCATATGCTTAAGAAAACAATGCATTACCTTTCCTCTTCGTTTGTGTTATTGCAGCTTCCACTAGACTTGTACTTAGGAATAGGAATGCGGCCAGACTCGATATGTTGAAGATCTTCAATAAGGATTTCATAGTGTTTCTTCACTTCCTCGGCAGATTTCACACCACCAACAGCTTTGGCTATGTTTTGCCACCTATCCGGTGTGTCCTTATCAAACAAGGCTAGTGCCTTTTCAAACAGTTTGTTTTCCCTTGGTGTCCAAGCGGATCTAGAATTTCTGGAAGCTTGATAGCTTGAAGACATGTTCTTGAATGCCAAGTCTAAAATTTTGATGGAAAGAGAGGGCGGGACTCTTTGCAAATACAAAAATAGGAGTGCTGATCACCAAACAAGTGAATATAAGAGAGCAGGTTTTAAATGAAAAGGTGATTTGTGATTCTGATTGACTAGGGTGCGGTGCTTATAAATGGTGGAGAAAGAGGTGGTAGCGGTGGTTGGTTGGAGCCAGTTGGAGAATCTATGTTGCCAAGAGGTGGCGTAATGAGTGACAAGTCTTCTTTGGAACCACTAGATGAAGCAGGACAAGATACAGACAGGGGAGAGAGGAATCGGTTTCAATTTCAATTTAAACTTTTCCCGATGCTTTTCCTTTCTTTTATAATATCCACAGAAGCTTTCCTAGGTTATGAACAAACTAGTTTCATTACAAACAACCATGTAACTACTACCTAGCTATTAACTAAAAGCATATAAGAAGAAGCAAACCCATCTCCTTGATGTTTAAGTTGCATTTCATAACTGTGTAGCTGAAAATGCACTTTCATGGACATAAATTGGTGGTATTAATGTTGAAGCATGGATAAAAGGAAGGCGAAATGCAGAAAAGCCGAAAGTAGAAAAGGGATTGAGGGTAAAAAAATTAGTGTTCAGGACATAACACCAAGTAGTACAAGAAATGGCGAGATGTGACAGTTTTAGAGGAAAGCAACAAAACATGGAAAAGCCAAATCTTAGACAAGAAAGAAAGCAAAAGAAACAAAGAAGGGAAGACCTATGCAAAATTTTATCGGTCAATTTCACTATTTGGAATAACTGGCCATATCGTTACCTTATATTTACCCATTGGTGATTTCTGATGGACATAACTGGCCATATCTTTATCCTATAAGAGTAAAAGATGAGATCTTTTTAACAGTGATGATGATGACATAACAAGAAGTGTGAAAAATAGCAATCCAGTAATGGCATGCTATCAAATACTGCAATTGATTTCTATGAAGAAAATGGATAGCTATATTTTATCGTGTCAGGCTCGAACTCTTGGCATCAGATGGCAGGAACCTGGCATAATCTTTTGTATCACTGATGACTTACTGCCAAGATATAAAGAGAGCAGCTAGCTAGAGGTACCCTGCTGGATTTATATTCATTCAGTTTTGATTCGTTTCAGACCTTTGGAATTGGAGTTTCGGATTTTTGCTGGTGAACAGCATACCACAAGGTTCTGGGTGGCTACTTGACACCGAACCATGACATGTATGTGTGTGATCACTCTCATTGTTTCGCTGCTGGATCCCTTCAGGTGCTGCTGGTTTCCAAGGGGATTTTGCCCAGTTGGCAATTCATTTCTTCATATTTTGTCTTGCTAAAAATTTTACTTGTGTTTTACTCTCTTCTTTTTTTCAATTAATTTTCAAGATAATTAACAGAAGGCTCCCTTGGAGTGATCACACATGTAGCTTTTATCAAAACCAAAATATTCGGGGATCTAAATGTGGTTATCGTGTGTTACCATGAACAAAGGCAACATTGATGTGTTCTTCAACGAGGGCCATACAAATGATTGTTAGGTCATATTCTTGAAAATAAAAAAGAGAAAGAAAGTTCGATCCATGTCTTGGTCCATGCCATTAATCATTCGTCTCATGATGGAGAAACTTCACCATCATTCATTACATGATAGAGAGAGTTCATAGAAGTGCAATTTTAATTGAGCAAGGAACAGCCCCAGTGGGTTAGAAACAGAAGGCCATAACATTCCTCTGATGATTCATGCATATCAAAATAAGAACTTGGCACTTCTGTTTGTATAATTGAATTCGTAAATTCATATTTTGTGCTAACAATTCACATCAAGCTAGAGGGGCTAGCGATGCTTAGCACATAAATATCATTCCCAAAGCCTGATGAACAGGTTGTCAAGCTAGTTATTGTTGGTGTTGAATAAAAAGGAAATATTTCTATTAAACACTCTCAACTGCTGGCCCAGTTCATTCGCTTTTCTCAATTCTTGCAGTGGGTTGCTCTGTCGTTGTCAAGATAAATTAGGTAATGCTGTTCTGCACATAAAGAATCCTAGTACATGTGAAAAGGGAAGGATTATTTCAACAAGTTCATCACCCTCGGCTGGAATGCCCTTGGTTCCAAATCTTAAAGTTAACCTCGCTTAATGGCTTCGTTTCAGAAGTCACAAAAACCCAAGTTCTATATCAATATCAGTATTCTATATGATTGAGAAAAACCACCTTTTTTGTTGTTGTTGTTGTTGTTGTTGTCTCTATTTCCTCGTTAATTGGAACATCCTCTCTATCAGTAATCAGCTCCTCCACAACATTGAAAAAGTCCTATGTCACCAGTTCCTTGTTCGCAAGAGCAGTGTGACTCGGGTAGCAGACTGGGGATATATCTATTAAAAACATCTCTACGGGCTAAATCAAAACCTGGGTTTCCTACAATGGGCTTAAAGGAGAACATTGTTCGCCTAGTCCAATTAAGCTAGTAGAGATGAACGGGGCCTGGAACAGCCTTAATTGGTGGTATCTATGCCCTGTCTTTCGTTCCCTAGTTCTTTGGGACTCTGGCCTCCTGTACAGTGAAAAACTGGCAAACGAATAATCGGGTCAAAACTCTTTTCTAAGAAAGTAAAATGAAACAGTATTCTCTTTTCTTTTTAATGTTTAATCCTTTTCTTTGTGACAGAGATGGAATTTTTCTACAAACAAGACAGTAAATTCTCAAAGCAAAGTTATTAAAGGTTTACAATCAATACACTTTTGAAAGTAAAAAAAAGAGTGAATCCCAGAAGATTTTGATGAATTAATGTAGAACTAAAGCACTTCAATTGTGGAAAGAGTAGCATCCAAAAAAGTTATATCATCAAATGTTAATTGAGGTGAATTGAGCAGAAGAAAGATAAAAGTTTAACTGTCAAGTTGTTAGACTTGCCATCATCATGGACTCCATGTTTTCTCTACAGCTTTTGCCTAAAGGAGTATAAATCATTTCCATGACGTCAATAACAAAATTTCTTCATTTTGTCTTTGAAATCCTGCGGCTTTTGATTCTTTAAGAAACCATTTCACACTCTCAAAATCTTTATCCTTTTGGGCAGTCCTTCAAAACCATCATGTAACCAAAGACCATTCCTAAAGTGTACTTTCCCCACGCATGAATGCTCAAAAAGACACACAAAAAGTTACAATAATGGTGGTAATAATAGCAATAATCTAATAGCTCAAACTTATCATCATATTCTAATAACAACTCCATACAGCTGGATCTCTCAAAATCATATTGACTTTGCCTACACCCATCATAATCTTGAAGGACTCTCGTTTCCGCACCAGCTTTCCGGTTGGAGGAACCCACAGTTTTAAGTGCCCAATCTTCGCCTAAAGGCCTTTCTGCTGTCAAGGTAATGAGTCCACACTTTCTCATGGGCCTCAATGCCATCAACATCAGTATTATAATGCTTGAAGTGATAGAAAGAAATTACTCAAGAAGGTTCAAAATCAAATACAATATCCATCGAAAGTCCACTAGGTGTACAACGGGTCTAGCTTGTATGGACAGATTAATACCAAGCCATTATGCTCCTGTTCTATGCAGCTACAGAGTTGTATTAATGGCTAATCGGCGCGTATATTATGTGCTCATGGGGCCACTGGGCCAAATTTGTCTTAAATCTTAATGCTCATCGCAACTCTAACATAACAAATTCCAATGGCAATTATTGCCTCTCAAGTGCCTCACGTAGCTAAGGATTGTTGAATGTTGCTCATAGAAAGGGGAAAAAAAAATTAAAAGACGGTTGAGTGAATTAATATTGACTTTCCCATTATTTTGTTTTAAAATTTATTGCTTGCAGCTAGTATTTCATAAGAATTAAGCAGCATTAATCTGGAAAAATGTCAAACCTCATTATATAATGTGAGCTGAAAATAATGAGAGTGAGAAACATGAGCTGCATTTGCAAACAGCTGGAGAATTAAATCAAGCAATTATTCATTTGGTACGACATCTGTCCCCATGTAAAATCCTGAAACGATGCTATAACACAGCACCTCTTTTGCATGGCCTCCTTCTGTTCTTCATTACCCACTGTCCCATAATGATGCGAACCCTTGGATGTGACATCAAGATTAATGTTGCTGAGGAATGACCTCCATGTATTAATTGTACTTGAAGACAAATCGGTGAAGGGCGGTCTAGATCATGCTAAGTTGTCTGTGATTTAATATCTTAGCGATAATGTTTTGAGGCGAAATTTTGGTGTTTCTTGTGGTAAAACCTTGAACATTAATTGATTTCCTTTCAGTAGAGTTGTCGATTCAGAGCTAGCTACTACAGAATGTGCACTATATATTTCGAGGACCTTTCCTTTTCTTATCTTAATGACTGCAACTGAGCCCCGGAATCTTGATCAGTTTTAAGGCTTGTCAAGAACTCTCTAATAGTCTAATCAAAGGTATACATAGAAGCAAGTTGCATGACTTTCAATTTTATATATCAAGTTGGAATTCTACGAATAATTGGTAGGTATTGAAGGAGATTGGAAGGGGACATATATAGACAAGGCGTGAGTTAGTGCATGCAAGGAAAATATAGCTGTGTATTTAGAGATTATTTGATTTAATATTTGCCTTAAAATAATGGGAACACGCCCATATGGCCTTGTAATGGTGGCAAAGATCCTCCAAGTTCTTGCTTAGTCCTTATGGCCATCCTCATCACCGGTCACTTGTCCTTTTCTCACCCTAAAACATTCTTTAAGATGCCCAAATATCCCAACTATAAAGATCTCTCTTCAACGATAGAATATATAAACTCAAGCCCTTCATGTTGCTTGTTCTTTATGGAAACCCAGGATCTCTCATGTGATATTGTCTCTCTTGCTTCTAGCTATTTTGTTGTACCACCCAGCTCTTCTAACAAAATGGGTTTCCTTTTCCTTTTGTCTTCGATCCTGGGAACAAATAATTAAGGTTTCTCTTAGCATTCCTATTTAAATACTAATGGATCTAATCCTTTTAGTACATCTTGACAGAAACAGTACTTCTATTCATAGTAATATCTCAATTCATTTTAAGATTGACTAATTAGTTTCAAGCAATGATATTGCTTAACAATCATATAGAACCTACTGCTTGCAATAACGCTTCAAATGGGGCGATGATGGAGAATTTTGATCACCAGTTGTTGAAACCATTAGATGTTCTTGTACTTGGTCCATGCTTCTGGTATGGTTCCACATATGTAACAGCCAGCTAAAGCACATACAAGACATTTTAGCTTGGTAGATAAATTTCCAAGCTGGCTGGAATCTTTGCCTAAACACGTGACGGCCGCATCTTGGATAAAATTTAGCTCTGGTGTTCTTGTCGTGAATATGCAATCGTGAACGCCTAGCTGTAGCTAGCTAATGGTGTCCACATTGTTCTTCTCTAAAGAGGCTAGATAGCCAGGACTGGAAGTGAAGTCAGATTAGAGTAGGATAGAATTGGCTTTATGATCATCTGAAACTCTGAAAACTTGGTCCAGGCATGTCTTGACCCAATCCACAGAGAGTGCTTGTGGCATGTGGGTTTGGTTTCATGTGAAACAGATTTGGAACATGGGGCTTGTCTCTACAGTTGTCTTTTGATAATGCAACTGGCATTTACTGTCTTTGACCGACCCTTTGATGTTTGACTAGACTTGTTTGCATACATGCATCCCTTCCATTTATCTATGACTTCTTCCAAAAAAAAAAA
>Ga0325402_1007779_pt1 | contig 10191 bp, 7 predicted proteins | sample PopdelMetagenome_22_FD_207212 | JGI IMG/M metagenome (GOLD analysis project Ga0325402, IMG submission 207212) | Populus deltoides microbial communities from Bellville, Georgia, United States - Xylem-PdKOR-R3 | ecosystem: Host-associated > Plants > Phyllosphere > Stem > Wood/Secondary xylem... | reverse complement strand
ATAAAATACCAACTATCTTATATTGGGTTGGACTCAGCCTAGTGGCGTGGACTGGGTTGATGATCCAACCCGGATTGGTAACTGTGCCATGCACAGTAACCAGTTAATTATAATTAGCCAGTTACTGTGCTCATTCACGCTAACAAATAGAGATAAAACTTCTTTTTTTGACTGCCACCATCGTTTCTTGCCAACGAATCACATGTATAAAAAGAACAAAAAGGATATCTTTGTTGGTAGACTTGAAAAGGATGTTGCACCCATGTGTCTTTATGGTGAAGAATTGCATGATGTTGTATCAGCATATGGTGATATTGGGTTTGGTTTCCAATCTGGTGGGCAGAAGTTTTCTGGTTTTGATTTATCCACAACTAGGTAAAGCGAAACATTTTCTAGCAGCTTCCTTATTGAAAGACCAATCTCCTTTGCCATAACTTTGATTTCATGCACATAGAAAAGAACATGTTTGAGAACATTTTCAACACTGTCATGGATGTGAAGGAGAAGACAAAGAACAACATCAAGGCTAGAATGGATATAGCATTGTTATGTAACCGTAAAATTATGGAATTGGTTTTTGATAGGTCACGGGTCGCAAAACCTAGAGCAAGCTTCATGTTGGAAAAATGCACAACAACTAGTCAACTAATGGCTTAAGAGTCTGCGTTTTCCTAATGATTAGTACTTAAAAGTGCATTTTTATTAAGGTTTTATATCATCATTTTGCACTTCAAGTATCAATAACTCCTTAACTAGAGCATGTTTTATAATAACATGTCTAATAATATAAGATACCTTTAATTTATGGTAAATGTTCATCTTAAAGCAGGCCTATCACATAAATCAAAGGATTGATTGATGAGTTTAATTGAGAAGACAAAGAGAGGGCTAAGCTTAGAAAAGAGATGTTGGTTCAGTTCAAACTAAAGCACTATTTAGTCATTGGGTCATATCTGGAGCTGTAGATCTTGGATTTCTGTTTGGTTTATATGGATAGAAAGCTAAGATATAGGCCTAAAACTTTTATGGGAGTCCAAGATTCAAAAAAGTAGTTTTCAAGTTCAAATTGCATCAAGTTCAGTGTTCAGCCCATATATCTAGTTCTAGAAGTCCAAATGCACCGATTCTTTTTTTGTTGGAAAGATAAGACAATTTTCTAGAACTTTCATGAAGACAATATGTTCAAATTCAAATGTTAACAATAACATTTTGTTCAGACAAGAAGATAAGGATTGTCACTAAGTCAAGATGTGGTCACCCACTCAACAATTAGTCATCAAATCAATAGTTTCAAATTTTAGCCTATAAAAGGAGGTATTTTTCATGCATTTAGGCATCTTGGTTTTCAAATTAAGATCATGTTCTTGCTCTTTTTCTTTATATTTTTGTAATGCTTAAGTTTTGTTTATATTAATCTCTTGTTTATGCTTTTCATTTCCTTTACTTAGTTAACTTATATCTTTTTTATGTTCTTATCTTGTTTATTTATGTTTCTCTCTTTTATTATGTTTAGCTAAGTTTATTATGTCAAGGTGAAAAGGTTACACTAATGGTGTAAGAATAAGTGTAGTATAAACTCAACATGAACTTTAATGTTTGATACTAACATGTTTTGTATTTTATTATCTTGTTCACTTTTAATATTTTGCTTGTTAAATGCTTAATCTAGATTTATGTTTTATAACCCTTGGTACAACAAATACTTGGCACTTTCATAGCCCAACTGTATGGTATAACCGACACCTATGCTATGAAAGGAACTTGATTTGTTGTTAACATAAGTTATAATCATGAATACCTGACAACATTTACAAGTATTAGCATTATTCAAATAAGACAACTAATTTAATCATGTTAACAATTTATAATCCGATTGGAACCTCTTTTGTGTGTGGTTTCTAGTTGAGTAATAAAAAGAGTTTATACTATACTTGTTTGAAATACCATTAGTGGATCCTCTAACCTTGATAATTATTTTATCCTTTTTTAATCATTATATCAACATCACATCCCAAAGCTCTCTTCAACTCTCATTATATCAATATCTATTTCTTTATTTGTAGTTTATATAGTTAAGCTCCCTATGGTTCGATTGTCGGGTTATTTATTACTTCGACACTTCTACACTTAGGAGAAGACATTAACTCTTTGGTCGTGTCACCTGATGGACATGCCTCGAACATATCAAGGTTGGTTAATCTGGAGGAATACAGATTGTATGGAATGAAGAGCCATTACTGCCACATGTTTATGCAAACACTCATTCCATTAGCTTATTGTGATTTGTTGCCAAAGCGTATATGGGATGCACTCACGGAGATTAGTCATTTCTTTAGAGATATATGCTCTAGCAAGTTGCTGACAATCACATTGAGCGGCTTGAAATGACTATCATCGAGACAATATGCAAACTTGAGATGATATTCCCTCCCTCATTTTTCGACCCGATGGAGCATCTACCCATACAATTAATGTATAAGGCAAAAGTTAGAGGATCAGTCCAATATAGATGGATGTATCCATTCGAGAGGTTAGATATTACAGATGCAATGTAATTTATAAAGTATTTTCATTGTTTTTCTTAATTGAAAAATATCTGTTTAATTTCATATAGGTACTTGTTCAATCTTAAGAAAAAGGTTAAGAATAAGGGGTATGTTGAAGCGTCGATATGCGAGGCCTATATTGGTAAGGAGATCTCAATATTTATCTCATACTATTTCGAATCTCATTTGGAAACGAGAATCAACTGCGTTCCACAACATGATGATGGTGGTGAAATATCTTCCAATGGAAACTTGTCAATATTCTGCAATTTTGGATGACCCACACCTAAAAATATTATAAGGAAAGATATTTGTCTGAGATAGAGTTTAGATAAGCACACAATTATGTTTTATTTAACTGTGATGAGCTGAAACCTTTTATTCAGTAAGTATATGTACTGCTTAAACTTTCATTAAAAATATACTATTTATATATTGTAATATCATAAACTCATATAATTTTGAAAACCTTGTAGGCAACATCGAGAATATTTACTGTTCAATAACTCACAGCTAACCGAATCCCAAATCTTTCAATTACAAGATGAACAATCTGCCACATGGTTCAAAACACATGTAAGTACTATCACAAACATACCCCTTGTTTAGTGTTCATTGTTGTAATTGATATATAAGGTTTATCAAATGGGAAGAAGTGTTGTTATTTCATTGTCTTTACTACACTTGGGTCCTGAAAGAAAAGTTAAGTGCTACAACAGGTATTTTGTCAATAGATATGTGTTTCATACTGAAGGATACGGGCATGAAAGAAAGATATATAACAACGGTTTTTATGTTAAGGGATCGACTTGTAGTGAGTTTGAAATTGACTATTATGGTAAATGAGAAGAAGTCGTCGAATTACAATATCATAGCGAGTAGAATGGAGTGTTTTTATTCAAATGCTATTGGTATGAAACCACTGACAGAGGAATCAGAGTGGATCTGTAATGGAAATGATGTCTTTGTTCGCAAAGCAATGCCAACAAGTTTATTACACATACACCCTTTCTTTTAGAAAGGACCAATCAAGAGTTAATTGGTTATTTGTTTTAAAAACAAAACCTATAGGTCGTGTCGAGGTTGTTCAAGATGAGAACAAAGATACAAGTGTGCGAGATAAAGTCTTTCAAGTTAGTGAGTTGGTTGAACCATATCAAGTTACTCCTTCGATTGACTTAGAAGAAAGTTCAAATTTTCATGTTTTCGATGATAGTCTTGTTGATGTTGACACAGAGGAGATGCATGTTATTTTGAGCTCTAGCGAACAAGCACATATCGATGAAGATGATGATGAAGATGATATCCACATCGAAGATTGCGATGGAGCTGATGACGATTGAATTGATGAAGAAGAAGAAAAAAATTATAACTAACTATTAGAACACGTAAGTGTAAAGAATATTTAATAATGTAATATTATGGATAAAATTTTGTACCATGAAATATTTATTTTATAATTGTTCACTATTGTTATTGTGTTTTGTGGGAAGTTTGCAATATTTTAAGTGTTTGTAGGGAGGATATATAGGTAATACAAACACAATCTGTCAAGCATTGTGCACATCACCGACAGATCTACAGACGGACTAAGTCCGTCGGTATTACACATAGATTTGCAAAATATTTACTACATATGACACATTAATCGACCTCTCTACCAACAAAATGAGTCCATCAGTATTTCATATAGAATTGCAAAATATTTACTGCATATGCCACATTAACCGACGTTCTACCGACGGAATGAGTCCATCAGTATTTCACTGAAAGTTGCAAAATATTTATTGCATATGCCACATTAACCGACGTCTCTATAGATGGAATGAGTCTGTCGGTATTTCATAGAGAGTTGTAAAATATTTACTGCATATGCCACAATCACCAACGTCTCTACAGATGGAATGAGTCTGTCAGTATTTTCAAGAGGATGGGAAGTGTTCACCTCCTATGTCGATAAAGTCATTTGAATCATCGACGACCCATGAATTCCAAAGCACAAGTAATTAATGCATCTTTGACCGCGTGAACTTATTTCACAATACTAACTGACTCACTTGTCGCACGTGTGCGGCATCACGGCGATCGTCCACTCTCGGGTGTATTTATCTAGCAAATATAGGGAGATAAGGAATTCTTGTCTTTTATCAGTGGAAAGTGGGAATGGGAGTCGCCACCTAGTATTTTGGTCACTAGGAACCCTCTGGTCTTAGAGATTCGGCACGGGGACTGGTTGCATAAATGGAAGGTATTAACACCCCAAATACACCCTACCTAAGATAGGCTGCATTGTTTTAATTGTCTGATGTATGCTAAGGTGTTGTTTGTATTTTTATTTGCTAGTCTGTCTATGATTTAAGAAAAGTCCTTCTCGGTAAGGAGATCTTTATCTTATTGGGTAAAACCTAACCGTTCTAACATCAATACAAAGAACTACATTTTTAATACCAGGCATACGTTTTACGTATAGATTCATAATCCTAGATACTAAAAGAAAACAAAATGATCTTTTGGAATTTTTAAAATATTGGCCTAGTTCTCATGACTTTAATAAACTGGTTATTAAAGCCAAAATGCATGCTAAAACATATTTTTAAAAATTTTCTTTGTATGAAAATACGACATGATTTTTTTTTTAGAGACTTAGCCGTATGCATGAAAATTGAAAACTGAGTATCTTTACACTATAAAAATACAAACCAATACTAATCAAAATACACAAGAAAAATCATAATTTTTTTGAAAAGATTTTTTTTTTTCTGGGTCGGTGTTGTCCGGCCTAGTGAAAAGTGAAGAACTCTCCACTATTGACATGAACAGTGGAGAGTGACTTAATTCTTTCTCCACTGTTCACGCAGAACAGTGGAGGAAGAAACTGAAGAAGATGAATAGGAGGAGGAGGAAGGAAAAAGGGAGGACCTGCAGTGGCTTATGGTGGTGTTAGTTGCGGTAGAGAGGAAGAATAGTGATGGTTTGCGGAGACGAGCAATGGTAGTTGTTGCGGTGTTATGGGCGTTCTTTCTCTATTTCTTCTTCCTTTGTTTTTCTGTTTTCTTTATCTTCGCTTCTGCTCCTCCTCCCAAATGTCGTCCTCTGTGTTTCTCCTAGTCGTCCCTCCTCTTCGTTCGTCCTCTCTCTATATTCCGTTCTTCCTTTTGTTCCCTATTTTCTCTATAACGTCTCTCGTTCTCTCTTCTTTCACCTTTCAAGTCCCCCTCTGTTTTTTGTTCTCCCCTCTCTTCTTTCTCTCAAACCTCCCTTGTCTTTCTCTGTTTTCTCTCTAATTTCCCCTCTCTGTTTTTTCATTTATTTCCTCTATAATCTCCTCCAAATTCCCCCCCCCCCGGTTCTTTCTTTTCTTTCCCCTTGATTTTTCGGTTATCTCTTCTCTTTCCCTCTGCTTTTCTATTGTTTTCTCTTTGGTTTCAAAAACAATCTCCCTATTTTCCTTCTCTTTGTTTTCTTTCATTCGTTCCTCTCTTTCTCCCTCTATATCTCAATCAATTCTTACTTCAATCTCTCATCCTCCTCCCCTTTTCTTCTCTGCCTCTCAGTATTTATAGGCAGAGGAAGAGAGGCTCACCATGTTCTGTCTAGTCATGGGACAGGGTAGGGTGGCTAGGGCAGCCTCTATGCAGCCGCCCCAGATCCGCTCGTAGGGCATGGCTCCCCTATATCTTTATAATGGTTACAGGTGAGGGGCATGGGTTATGTTAGGGTTTGGGCAAGTGGGAGAGAGAGGGTGCTGGAAAATACAGGGGTGAAAATCTTCTCCTTCCCTTGCCTCTGCGTGCCAAGGGGAGAAGAAGACCCACTGTGCCGTTCAAAATGACATTGTTTTGGTTTTCTTTTTTAAGTGAACAATGCAATGAAATGGCGTCGCTTCATTTAAAAGAGAAAGGGCGCCAACACGTTAATTTTTCAAATCAATCCCTTTATTTGCATGTTTTTTTGGTCCTTAGTTTTAGATTTCTTCAATCAAGTCCCTAATTGGCCATCAAACTTCAATATTCATGCAATGAAGCCCTTGATTTGACCAAATTAACTCTTAAGAATTGTAATTTGACCTCAGAACTTTAATTTCTTTCCATTAAAGCCTAAATTAACTTTAAAATCATTTTTTCTTGCAATCAAACCCTTCATAAATTCAATTAAACCTTCAATAAAATTCAATTGAGTCCATAAACATATGATTTTGGACTTTTCTCCTCAAATTGATTTTTGTTTTCAACAGGGTTCTCATCAGTCAAATATATACTGTCAAATTTCAATATTTGTATTTTTTAACCTCCTTAACCAATTTCTGACCATTTTCTAGGCACTCTGACATCCTATTCTCACTATTATAATTTTTTTGGATTTCATCTTACTATATTTTTTTATTTTTTTGTATTTTCTTTTTTTTTTTGTGGGAACCCAAAAATGGATAACAACATCACCGACGGACTGCAAAAAATCTGGAGGGTTATTTAAAAATTTTAGTGTGAAATTCAAAATTTTAAAGTGAATTCTCCGACAGACTAATTAAAAATAATATTATTTAATATTCCATTGGTAAGTCCGTCGAAAAAATTGCAGTATAACTCCCACCGAGAGCCCCTTCAGTTTATTTTTTTCTCTCCTTCGTTTCATCTGTTTTTTTCCTCTTTTTTGTTTCAAAACATCTCGTTTTTTTTCTTATAATCCGTCTCTATAGTTGTATCTTCATCTTCAACAAATTAAAAGGTATGTATTGTGATTCAATATACTTAATCATTTTCTTCTTTTCTTTGTTTTATTAACAATATATTTTTGTTTTGTTTTTGTTTTTTTTTGTATTGTACGTAAATAAAGTCTAGAAATAAACACACTATTAAGGTAAGCATTTTTCATTTCTAAAGTCTATAGTTTTTTTTTATTTGTTGTCTATTTTATTGTTTGTATTGCCATAATAATTGAATATTTTGTTGAATTTTAATTGTTATTGTTGAATTTGCATTGTAAATGTTAATTAAATATAGAGGATTAAATGTAATAGTTTTATCTCAATTTTACTCTATTATTGCATAATAGGGTGTTTGATTGTTTCCATGAATTTTAATTGTTATTGATGAATGTTTATAGATGTTAGTTGAATATATAGAATTAAATTTAATTTTTTTTCTTCATTTTATTGTTAAATTTGTATAGATGTTAGGTTATATATAGGATTATTTTTTCTTTATTTTACGGTTAGAAACATTTTATTATCATTTTGAAAATGAGATGAAATTGAAAAATATGAAATTTCAAGTATAAATAAAACAAAATCAACTGGATTGTGGCATATATATTGTCAATATTTGTAGGTTTGAAAATTTTGGGTAGTCTCTAGTATAGGGGAGTTGTTGCTGAATTTTTTTTAAATAATCGAATTTGATTATGTAATTATTTGTTAAATTTATGTAGATGCGTAGAATGAAATCAACAGCATTTCATGAGTATAAAGTTGCAGCTAGTTCTTCTAGTAGTGAGGATGACTTGTCCTTAGGTGCCGATCAAGAAGAGGCACCTACACTGACTCACGATGCTATCTCTTCCAGCATAGTTTCACAGTGCAAAAGTGGTGAGCCGATCAAGAAAGACGACCTTTCAATGTAAGTTTGTTTTGGTTTTGGTATTTTTTTTTACTTATAACGTAATTTGTGAACAACTAATTAATATTAATTAATTTTATTTATTTTCAAGTTCACAAACATTGAGGTCGCCCGAGTAATAACATCGGCGTTTAAATCATCGATGGAGATTCCATTATTTCAATGGAGTCACATTTCTAGACATCCTGATTGGAGACCTTATATCGATGCATGGTTTCGAAGATTTGAGGTTGGTGTTAACTTCTAGTTTTATTTATTTTTAATAAATTATTATTTTTATTTTAAATAAGTTATTTATACATAGCACAAATTCGAGTGGGATAGCACGCATGATAATGTTGCGAGGAGGGTGTGGGAGAATCACGCGGCACCTAGGTAACATCTAAAACAGTATGATATTTTTTTTTAAAAAAATATGTTTTAAAATCTAATTTGTCATTATGGAAATAGATTGTGTGATTTTTGGTATGAAGCGCAGAAAAAAGCCAAAACATATGTCAAAGATAATGGTCTACAAGGCTGGAATGACATGACGGTTTGAAGGGATTTCAGGCTGCCATACATCTCGGAGGTTATATGGCCACAATATATCTTGCACGTGATGTCTAAGCGATTCACACGACGCTCACAGTCTGGTGCTAACAACTAGAACCGCCAAATGATCATGGACATGAGATCACAGATGGGTGATATGTGTGCACTCTCTTTTTGGCCGTATGGTCCCGGGAACGACATGCCTCCTCCTCCTCTTCCTCTAACATCACCATTGTTCTAGTTTAATTTTTATTTGTACAAATAAATTTGTAATGAATATTTGGATTTTATACTATTCAAGTTTATTTTTACATATTTCAATTTTATACAATGGAATTTTTTAAATTATTTTCTTTTTTTATTATTCTATACAATTTTATATTAATTATTCTATAGAATTTTATTTTTAAAAATATTTTTTAAATATTACAGATGAAGTTACCGACGGCCTGAATCCATCAGTGTTTTCTAGAGAGTTGGAAATCATTTACTGCACATGTCACATTAATGACCAACGGAATTAGTCTGTCGGTGATTTACCTATGGGAATACCGACAGACTCAATTTGTCTCTATTTTCTAGAGAGTTTCAAAAACATTACTGCATATGCCACAATCACCAATGAAAATATGCCGACGAAATATTCCGTCGGCATATTTCTAGTGGGTAATTTTTTTTTTCGCGCATTTTCCATATGTATAACCATCAGTTTTTATTTTTTTTTACCGACATAATTAGCGATAGATGATGGAATTACTAACGAATGGTATACCGACGGACGCATTCCGTCGGTGAATTAGTCGGTAAACTTTTCACCGACAGAATAGTAATCTCACACTGATGGAAAAATTTTGTTGGTAAAACTGTTAAATATTATAGTGTCATTGGTAAATCTGTTGATGATTTTTATACCGACAAAATTAATTTGTTTACACCAACGTAACATTCCGTTAGTGTTGTTAAATTTTCTGGTAATGAATAAACATTGCTATCTAGAAAAAAAAAATCTTTATTATCTTAAATTGAGAAATAATTGTCAACTTCGAATTTAAGTCTCCGACTTCTTGCGGTAATTATTTTATGGTATTTGTCATTTTAGAAGGAACTGGTCAAACTTCTCACGTACCTAACAAAATTAATGGAAGTTGGTTTCGAGATGTAAAGACATCTGCGTGTACATAAATTGATGCAAAAATGCATTAGCAGTCCGATAAAAACCTTGACGAGGTTTTGAATGGATAGTTCTTGCTCGTTTTTCTTCGAGAATGATGAAAACATATATATCCATGGAAATGATGTTTGTTCTAGTATATTAGTCACGTACTTAAAAAGGATATTGTAGATTTAGTGACTCCAAGGAATTTTTTTAAATCCACCTCTGTTACTCAGTCAGAGTAAATCTTTATTTTTATTCTTTATAGTTTCAGATGTAGCTCACTATAAAAAACCATATAAGGTAGGCACAAAGAAATGCTAACACATAAGAAAAGTTAATA
>Ga0325402_1007778_pt1 | contig 10192 bp, 2 predicted proteins | sample PopdelMetagenome_22_FD_207212 | JGI IMG/M metagenome (GOLD analysis project Ga0325402, IMG submission 207212) | Populus deltoides microbial communities from Bellville, Georgia, United States - Xylem-PdKOR-R3 | ecosystem: Host-associated > Plants > Phyllosphere > Stem > Wood/Secondary xylem... | reverse complement strand
ATGGATCACGTCGTTCCTTTTACGACAAGAACGGTGAGAAAGGCCAAATGTTTCCTCGAGTTGATGATTCTTCAAGGAAAAAAAGACACTTACGCTTTGATTTTCCCTAGAATTTTGTTCTTATCAAGAACAAATATGTATCTTGCTTGTTAGAGAACGAGTTCATTGGACGTCATGGTTAATTTGGATGAGAACCCACCTGGTATTTACCTTCTATCTATGGAAATCTCATGAGTGTAACTAGTTCTTTGACTTCATGCTATCAAATTATCTTATATTAGAGACCTTATCAAATTATCAAATTACATGCAGAGCCATATGAAGATTTGTGAAATTTTAAGATAGGATTTGTCTCTTCTGGTAAAGAAAGTTAATGTCATTGGCCACTCATTAAGTGGATGACTGCAAAATCTATACACATAGTGGGAATTGATTTTAGAAGGGTTCTCAAATCATAGGATAGTTACATTCCAAGCTCTATATATGTCATGGCAGTTATGATGAAGGGACCGAATAGCATGGTAAACCATATTTGGGAAAGGTTGTAGGGAATCTTGATTGATTTTTCCTAGACACTTTGAATACCATTGATGTGCTTATTTTTATATGATTTTTATCTATAATAACTTTTGATTTTATGATAATTTATCTTCGTTATATCCATTTTATTTAGCATTTGCTTTTATTTATATGTAGAAAGAAATAAATTCATGAAATCATGAGCTTTAAAGTGAAATTACAGCATTTATTCCTAGAATTCTACTTATACAATATCTCTAATTGGATTGAGACTTAAGGTATTGAGAAAGCCCATTTAAAAGTTAATTAAATGAGAAAATCTATTTGAAGATATCTGGTTGACTTGTGTGCATGTTTTGGAAAAGAAAATTTGGATGATTTTTTCTTATTGGTCATTGGTCTAGGGGTGAAACGCAATGCTCATATCTAACCTTGATCCTAGAGCATGTTGTATGCTCGGCCAAAGGCGAGAAGTGAACCTAAGATCCCGATTCAAGACAATTGATACCAGAATTCTATGGAGCCATCCCACCTCATTTATGTAAATCCTAGCAAGTTTATTTACCAAGTTTGTCATCTTTATCGGTAGAAATAGAGCAGACTTTGTTAAGCGATGTACAATGACCTATATTGCATCATTTCCTTTCTTTCCCCTAGGTAGCCCCGACACAAAATCCATAGTGATCATTCCCACTACCATTCAGGGATTTGTAGTGGTTGCAATGGTCTCGTTGGTCTTTGGTGCTCTTCTTTAACTTGTTGACAGATGCCTCACTTCGACACATATTCATCTATCTCTCTTTTCATGTTGGGCCACCAATAGTGTTCTTTTAGCAAACTTGGATTCATGTGTTTCTTACAAAACCTTCTGCTTGACCATCTTGTTGTTAGGTACATACAAACGTTGTCCCATTATTATTATCCCATCATCTATTACTCGAAACGGGGTTTCGATCCCGGTATCCATTTTACTTCTTATCTTAGACCCCTTAATATTACCGAGATGGGCTTGTAATATCTATTCTTGATGTTTGTCGTACTGTTAACTGAGCCATTAACACCCATCCAGAGTCGATGCCCAACCGGGTCCCCATTTCCCCCCAGCTCTGTTAGTGGTTGTTCCTCCATACAGATGGCTTATTTAGGGTTGCTTTATTTTTACGATTAAGGGCATCTGCTACAATGTTTGCCATTTCGGGAGGGGGGTACTCTATGGTGCAATCATAGTCTTTGATGAGTTTTATCCATCTTCTTTGTCGTATATTTAACTCTTTTTATGACATCAAATATTTCAGACTTTTTTCATCGGTGAAGATTTGAACTTGGGACCTGTAAAGGTAATATCTCTATATTCTCCAAGCATATACCAGATCGGCCAACTCTAGGTCGTGTACTGGATAATTCTCCTCATATGTCTTCAACTGTCTTGATACATAGGCGATTACCTTCCCATGTTGCATTAGGACACACCCAAGCCCTTTTCTTGAGGCATCATTATAAACCACAAAGCCTTCGGTTCCTAAGGGGAGTGTTAGAAAGTAGTGATGATTAATAGGTTGTCCTTAATAATATTGATGAATGCAAGATATCGTCATTGAATAAGAACATTGCATACCACTTTTACTTCGTAAACTTTGGATGTGATTTGGTTGTTTTCTATATCCAAACTAGGTTGAAGTATGTTTGTAGAGGAAAAAGCTTGGCATAGACCTTATGCGTAACCTAGGAAAAAGTAGTGTCAGAAATGACTTAGTTTTCGTTGATGATTTTCAGCGTTTGAAATGACTTAGTTTTCGTTGATAATATTTAGCGTTAAAAATGACTTGGTTTTTGTTGATGATTTTTAGTGTCAGAAATTACTTGTTTTCGTTGATGATTTTCAGTGTCAAACTGACTTAGTCCCATCGATGACTTTTAGAGTCAAACGATAAAAATTTTATGGATAGCCTTCATTAAAATTAAAGATAAATGTCTTGTTGTGATATTATCATTATACAATTATACAAATATGAGAGATGTTTGAATGTATACATGTGTGTTTTAGAATACGTGTGGAAATAGTCTTTGAAATTATCTGAATGCAAGTGTATTGAATAATGATCACTTGATGTATCAAGAGGTGCGACCGGGATTAAATCTTTGACCGAACGAGGACACCCTAAAGGAGGAGCAGATAGATGGTTTCAACTTTTATCTATTTTATATTAAATCTCTATAGTAGTTTAATATAATGTTGCCACTCGGTTATGATTGATTAAAGTTACTTATGGAACAAATTGATTGAATGATGTGATTAGCTTCGGCTAATGGTATCCATATTGGATAATCGGGATTGAGTGATGTGATTAGTTTTGGCTAATAGTATCCACATCGAATGACCAGGTTTGAATTGCATGATTAAATTCAATTTGTAGTATCTTAGGTTGACAACCTGAAAGAGACCAGGGAGCTAGTCTCAGTCTTTAATATTCGAGTTGAGTGATCAGGATGAATGAATAAGATTCACATTGGTCAACAAGATCAATGATAATTGTGCTTTTATAAAGTAAAGGATATGCCAAGTAAAACTAGTAACGTATAAGTTAAACCTATGATTAAAATATACTAAGGACTTTTAAATAGTAATGTATGATAATAGGGGTACATTTATGTACCCATAAATAATATAATGTCGAATCATAAGATGATGTGAGGTGAAATCTTGAAATTTATAAATAGAAATACAATGACAAGAATTTGTCTACTTAAGTTGATAGTGTAATTTCAAACATATATTTCTGTTGCTCAATTATTTTATCAGATTGTTTTTTTATGCTTACATTGAACTTGATTTGTAAAAAGGAAGTCACATAGTCATGGCGCTTAGAAACTTCATCCTACATGTTTTGGGATAAATTATGTAATAGCATGATTAGGCGTTATGCATTTTGTACAACTATCACTATGAATTGTCGATCGACACTTTTGTAAAAACTTACAAAGATGACTTTTAGAAAACAAGAATGTGGATTTTGTATGCATGAAAACATAATGCTATAAATGTAATGACTATGTATTCTCTCTCATGATGAAATCGGGTATTATGATTATATGAACAATGTGCTACACCAACTAGTGATGCCTATTTGCTTAATTTTATAAACAATAGTGTGCAATGCATCGATGGGATGTGACAATACAGTATGTGTGTGTGTGTGTGTGTAATTGATGAGAAATGCGAGTTTTTACAATTCTAGCTTTAGTTGCCAGCATGGGTGGCCATATTTTTCCCCTTCGATCACTGTGTTTTGTACCTGATTCAAGAGAACACTCACACCATTTTGCACCCTAACACTTTCCCTCTCTTAACAAGCCAAAAACAAACATTAATCATCCTTGAAATTGCTACAAAACAAATCTAAAAACCATTGTCCTAATTGGCCAAAATTACAAATAATTAGGACACTACCCTCAGCCAACTTGCAAGCCAAGCAAAAAAGGAGCATGAGATGCAAAGAATGTTGTGATTGTTCCCTAAAAATCAAGGGTATCCATCTTGCCAGCTCAAATGCCTAAAAACTCCCGTCTTTTCCTATAAATAGAACCCAAAACTCACCTAAAGGGCTATGGGGGGAAGAGGAAGAAAGAATCGATATAGATAAAAGGGAAAAAAGGCAACAAGAGTAAGAAAAAAAAAGGAGGAAAAAAGACTCGATATAGATAAAAGGAAAAAAAATGCATCAAGAACCAAGAAAAAAAAGGAAGATGAGGAAAAACACAGTGTGGAAGAACAACATCGCAATGGAAAATAAATATAAGGAAGAGATAAGAGAAGATAAACATAGTGAAGGGGGGGAATACAATGTGGTTTAGGTAAAAACAAAAGGAAAATGAGAGAAGAGAGAAGAAGGAAAGAACGAGAGGAAAAAAAAGAGTGAGTTTGTCTGTGAGTTTTATATATGGTCCTCTTCATGTTATTATATGTTTTTATAGCTCGTGTTAACATGTGGTGAATGAATGGGGTTTAAAATAAATCATAAGTTATAGTCATACAAAACTTAGTAAATTGAACTCCACTTGAGTGGGGTGAATTTGATGATAGTAAACATGATTTTTCTACTTTGAATTTATATATTCATAAGGCAGGAGGAGCATGTTTTGGGTATGATTTCAATGGAGTGAAGGTTTGTCAAGTTATTATGTGTTTCCTTCTTATTGGCACCATGTGTTTGCTTTTTTAGTATGTAAGTCTGTTTTAGGGATTCCTCGAGGATCTGTAATTGAAAAAAAAATGGCTTTCCTTTTCCTTTAGTTATATTTGAAACCTATTGCATGAGTTGTGCACATAAGAGTAGGGTTTTAGGAATATTTCTTTTCCTTAAAACATTGTCATTGCAATTAAAGTTGAGAGTTTTGAAATGTATTGAGACAATGTATAGGTGTTTTTTTAGGTCAATTATGGACTAGTTTTTTCATGAGATAAGTTATGTTTTGTGATGGAGAGAAAAGGAAAGTATCTATTGGTTTTGTTTTTGATTGCACATTAATAACACCTTTACTTCCTTGTTTTGAAATATGTCTCCACTTTTAAAAAGAAAAATTATTCTGACATTCATTAATGGAACCTGAGTGTCAATCAGGAGTATTAATTTCCCTTTCATCTAATATTCATCGATAACATATAGTGTCAATGATGAGTATTAATTCTTTATTCTACCTAATAAAAACCACCCAATTATTCTCTTGTGTGGCTTGATAAACTATTAATAGTCATAAATCATGATCTGGAGTAAATGGGCATAGACACGCCAATTCACTAAACAAATTGGTAGTGGCAAAAAAACAAGATTTTGGAATGGATAGACATAAAACTTACCCCAAGTTTAACTCATTGCAGTACACCCATATAGATAGACCATCAGTAAATTAGGCACAATAGACTATTTAGAATAGAATACAAGAGTAGCAATGTAGCTTACCTCAGGTAGGTTGCTTTAGGATGATAATATCTTCCCTTTAGAATAATCAGACCCTTACCTTAGAGCTTTGAAGATCACTTAGGGTTCCTAGTAACCATAATACTATATGGTAACTCTTTTTTTTTTCATTTTTACCCTATTATACCCATATATAATGCTCTTTTTTTTTAGATTTCATATGATTTCAGATGTGACAATTAGTGAATAGCATTATGAGCCTATATGGGGTCATAATGACACAACTCTAAATAAAGATAATAAGAATGTTAGAATAATGACCTATGATGGTTCATTTACCCTAATGAGAATTCACTCGTAAACTATTGTTGAATGATTTTTATACCTCCATCCCCTATGTCCAAGCAGCAACTACTAAGGATTCATCTACTCGAGGGCTGGATCTAGAGATGCCTAAAATGACATAAGTAGTTCCACTAGGCATGCCAATATTGATCGATTAAATATTAAGTTGTTGATTGATCATTGACTTCCCTGTCCATATATTATTTGTTATTTATTTCATCCTTTTAATAAGGACAAACTATAATTAGAAATTAAAAAATTTCAAGCTGAGGTAAATAGTAGTCTAACAAATCAAGTAGAGTGTAGAAGTTTGTTTGTAAACCTCAATAAGCTAAAAAACCAATAGATAACATGAAAAAAAATAAACAATTGTGAAAAAATAAATGAAGTTCTAAAAGGTGAAGAAAAACTGTAAAGAGCAGCAATAAAGAATAAAGATAAATTATAGAAAATCTTATTAATAAAATTGTATGTATAGAATTAGCCATCATTTCTATTAACAAGATGATCTTTTTATATTTTATAAAAATTGAGTTTAATATAAACTTTTAATACTAATCCTATATATATTGTTTATAACAAATAAAAAGTTTGCATTATGAATTCTAATACAATTTAAACTCTAATCTATGAGGCATGTCCTTCTTCGTAATCATATATATGAACCCTAACTATTGTGTAATACTTGTTAATTTAATCTATTGAGAACTCTTGTTCATAATAGGATTTTATCTTCTGGTTAATCACACAAACTTGTATCTTTGTGATTGATTGTATTTTCTTGATTGATCATGACTTCTAATTATCCTAATCGATCATGACTTATAATTTCTTTGATTGACCACTTCCTATCTTTCGTCGTTAATTTGAAACTTTCCTAAATTTAGTTAATTTTATCCCTTTCCTATTTGGTAATTACAACTATTATTTTTTTTAGTTCAGCAACAATGTTTGTTTTTAATATAAACAAGATCAAATTATTAAAACTAATCTACAAATTTGTACGAATAATGTACATTAAGGATATGAACTCAATTATTCAAAAGTTTATGAACTCAATTATTCAAAGGTTTGCTTCTTTTGAAATGTTAATTAATCCTTGAAAACAACTCTAATGTTTTTTAAGGAATAGCAGTATAGCTTTGGAAAACCATACATTTCCCATCTTACTTGATCAAATTTTAAAAAAAAATACATGTATGAATTAGTTGGCAATTAATAATACTAGTGACAGCCAAACGTTAATATCACTCTGAATTTGATGACTTAGAAAGATCAAGGTTATTAAAGGTTCCATAAAAGGTGTCCAAGAGGACCTTTGTCCCTTTCAAAATGACATTTTAATTAAGATTCAGCCCATCATTAACTCGAAAAACAATTACAATGGGGTTAGGGTTGGTTTAGTAACATGTCCTGGGAATGTTTGAACTTAATAAGAAACAGTAAATGTGATATTAAGTTGCTTTATCGAAAAAGCTAATTAAAGAGGGAAAAACATTATTCATCCTCTCACTATTTATTGAAATAGTGTAATTATTATTTTACTAGTCTAAAAAAATGAACTATTTATTAGAGGTAATATGGTCTTTTCTCAATGTTCATTAGTCATTATCAGATTGAACATGGTCGTCTCGATCTTTTCACATTTTCAAAGCACAATGAAATGAATAAATTACTCGTAAAAGTAAAAACTTATTTAACTGGCGTCTATGAGATTTTTTGTATCTTCATCCTTATTTTTTTAGTTATAATCAAGTTGACTTAGGAATAATTTAGTGTTTTAATGAATATAAAATATTATAGTTTAAAAACCAAAGTTAGTTGGTATCGATGGTCTTCTAGTGGCGTGTGCGACTTCTTTCAGCATCCAAATAACAGCTTCCATAATGGCTTTAGAGGCGTCAAGGCATCTCCTTTTGCGTGGGGTGGTGCATGTCGTCGTTTATACAATGGTGTGTCAATAACAACCTATTCTTTCTTTTTTTTTCTCTTCTCTCTCTTCTCCAATCAAAACTCGCACTGACCATTCAAAATTTCAGAGTTGCCCTGTCATTAACAACATTTCAACTCTGGTCCTTATTTTTTAATTTATAATATTTGTTCTTGGCTCTTTTGTTAAATTTCAATTTATTTTCAATTTCATCCTTGAATCCATAATCGTGATTTGTTATTTTTTTCAAATATAGTCCTCATTCTTTTGAATTTTATTTTTTTTGTTTTGGATCCTTTTGTCAATTTGATTCTTTTTTCCAAGTCCCCCCTTCAATTCAAAATACTATTTCTTCTCATTTAATTTTATTTTAAAGCTGGTCTTCATTCTTTTAATTGCTATTTTTTTATTTTGGATTTTTTTGTATAATTGATTTTTTTTTCTCAATTTCACTCTTCGACATTTGATTTGTTAGGAAATAATCTTCATGGTTTTTCTAGATGAGGTGCTTCCAATTTAGTGACTCGGGTCATGGGTTTGAAAAATTAACATAAGTTGACATCGTTTTTATCTCATTTTTTTTTATCATTCAACGTTGTTTATTTTGAAAAATGAGCTTCATGATTTTCTTTAATTTTCTTTTAATTAGGTTATCTCGATCTCATTAGCTGCACAACAGGTTTGGCTAGTTAATTCGAGTATTTTTTGGGGTCGCTTTTTTTATTTCCTTTTTAGGTTTTATCTTTTCATTTTTTTTTCATTTTTTCTTCTATTATGTTATCTCTTTAACATGATCTAGCTTGTGAGATTTGGTGGTCTTATCTGGGTTTGCAAGTGCTTTATTTTTTTTGAAATTCTTTTTGTTAACTAATTGTTTTTTGGATTTCATCCTTCTACACTTAGATTGTTGGGATTGGCCATTGTTATTTAAAAAAAAAATTGCTTCCTATGAGGTTTCTCCAGCCTCACGACCTTGGTTGGGAGTTTGTCATGCTAGGTCAGGTTGACTCAAGATGCTTTATTATTTTTTTCTTCCAATAATGTCCTTTACGCTGAGTTATCTTGGAATTCAACTTTCTAATTTTTCTCCTTTTGACTAGCGTTCTTTTTCTTATAGTTATCACTTCTAAAAAAATATTGATCCATTTACTATCATTATTTTTTCTATTTTATAATTAAACAAAATCATCTTATTGGATCTACTAGGTCTATGACTCGAGTCATTGATCTTTTTTCCCTTCTTTAAAACACATTAGCAACACTTGAATATTATTTTTTTACGTTACAAAAAATCAGTCCGGGCAAAGTAAATCACGTTCAAGTTAATAATGATTGAATAAATAAATAAAATATTTTCTTTAATCTTAATTGTAGCTTGGATTATGGGCACATGATTGTTTTGACAAATATAAGATAAACACATGTTATATAGTTTTCTCTTCTCTTTTCTTTTCTTTTCTTTTGTCTCTCCCATCTATTAAAATTATTGAGCTATATATACCTATACTTGACTCTACAGCTGCTTAGTTCATCATCAGTGTGTGTAAGATAGAACAAACAAATTAATGAAATGTTATGGCTCCTTGCAAGTTTCTCATAAGTAGCTTGTGTTCTCTTGTACCTGATTGCAGGCTATCACCAAATTACTACTCAACAACGTGCCAAAAGCGTTACCTATAGCTGAGCGAGGGGTTTCTGAAGCTATAAAATCCATATGTTGGCAATAGAATGACTTGTATCGAGCGTCTAAGACCATTAGCATGCTTTGATAAGAAACACCAGTCAACCTCTTCCAGTATCAAAATTCATATGCAGGAAGCTGTCCATCTTTAGGCTTAACAGGAATGGCTGTCAGCAGTAAATATGCCATAGCAGCTCTCGTTTCTTTTGAAGGAACTGAAGTAGCAGAGAAAAATCATTACCATACCATCCCAGGACATAGATCGAGAAAGAAAAAAGAGCAAGGAAATTGTGAAAGCTTTCAAGATGTTTTGCCAGTCTCAGAAGCTGGAGCTGCAACATAGCTCCACTAGAAATTTGAGTGTAGGAACAAAGAATAAGAAACTCAAATGACCAGCAAAATGAAATACATCTGAATCTTTACACATCTTGTAAGCAGAAAAATCACGCCCATCAATTCAACTCACTGCAAAGTAGAGCATGGGAAATTGCAGAAAAATCAATCCAATTTCGTTTCCTCAAACATTTCCCTGTGCAAAGGATAAAGACACTCTATTGCCTAAGAAATCTCCCCTTTGTACAACCCGACATTGTCAAGCATTATCAGTAGAGGCATTTACAACAGAGCACATGAATTAACTATTATTCTATCTGCACATATAAAATCCTTGGTAATCAGATCCAATCAGTCCAACTCATTGCTTGAATCAACCTCCACCTCTGACAGTTCAAATGCATCGATCTCAGCAAAGTAAGCTCTCTGCTGCTCAATAAAATCTTGTGGCAGCGCATGTTTCTTCTC
>Ga0325402_1007777_pt1 | contig 10192 bp, 7 predicted proteins | sample PopdelMetagenome_22_FD_207212 | JGI IMG/M metagenome (GOLD analysis project Ga0325402, IMG submission 207212) | Populus deltoides microbial communities from Bellville, Georgia, United States - Xylem-PdKOR-R3 | ecosystem: Host-associated > Plants > Phyllosphere > Stem > Wood/Secondary xylem... | reverse complement strand
TGTAGCATTTTAAAAGCATAACATTTAACAATGTTGCTTTTTAAAAGTGTGATATTTGATAATGCCATGCTTTAAAAGCATGTAATAATCAAATTATATCAATATCTTACATTTACCGTACTAATTTAAAAAAATATCCTGGAAATGAACATAACGGAAGAATATAGATAGAACTTAGAAGACTGAAAAGAGAGTACTCACGATAATTAAAATGTATGAAGGAGATTGATTAAACACTCGGGCAATGATTCACGTCGAGCTCATCCTGGGTTGAAATTTCCTAAGAAAGAGGAGTAAAGTGAAAAGAAATGTGCCATACAAGGGCCAAATGTACAGCTATTTCAGCAAATTGGAAAGAGTAGAATGTCAGAACTCGTGTTCTATTTGAAGTATACTAGTGGAAATGTACAAATTAGTTTGTCAACAAAGGATTATCTCTTGAGTCGATCGCTACGCTTCTTTTTCTTGGGGGTCTGCTCGACAGGTATATTGTGTTACTTTTAAGATATTATTGAGATAATTATTCCCCGTATATATCGAGTGCAATCTTCTTCTTTTTTTCACACCAAACCTCTTCATATATATATATATATATATATATATATAACGTGTATATTTTATTTAATTTTTATGCATATGAAAATAATGATGATATTGAATAAGTTAATTACAGTTAGAGAATAATATAAATCATATTTTATGATCTTACTTAACAGTTTAAGCTATTGGGTTGAGATGATTTTTTGACATGATATCAGAGTCTTGATGACCAAGCAGTCAGGTAATGTGGGTCTGTGCAAGTTTCAAGCTCAAAACGCTTTCACTTGAGGGAGTGTGTTAGAGAATAATATAAATTATATTTTAGAACCTCACCTAACAGCTTAACCTATTGGGTTGAGATGGTTCTTTGACAATAAACATAAATATAAACTCACAAACACAATCTTTTCCTTAAACTATTTGATTATTAAAATTAAATAATAAACAAGAAATTATTCTTAAAGAATCATCTTATTATTAGGATTTTTAAAATATAATTTATATTATAAAGATTCGTTTAATCATTTCAATATATAATATTATTTAAAAATTTAACGTATAATTTATATTATAATTTATCTCATTTTAGTTGTCTAATTAAAATTATTATTTCTTTGATTGAATCTTAAGCATGTATTATCTATATTGATGCATTCATGAAAACCACTTTAATGAGCCAATAGCTACAAATTAAATATTAAGTGTACGTATTGATCTAGAGAAAGAATTCCATTTAGAAACTCTAGAATCTGGAACAGAAAAAAGATCTCTTAAACAAACAAGGCTAAGTGTTAAATCTTGAGTTAACTAGATAGAGATTAGTGAAAGGAAAGAAGTGATTACAAGAAAAAACTTGAAAGGAAATGTCTTGACAAGGAAAGGGAAGGGGAAGAAAAATGAAGCCCTCGCCACTATAAGTTGTCTAATTAAAATATTATTTTAATATATTTTTAAACTAAAAAATATTTTAAACTATAATTATTATTGAAAATATGAAAACTATTAAATCAAGGAATATGGGTCGCATGGAAGGAGAGAAAAAGGGCAATGCAGTCAACAATGGCTGTCCTATTGCACATTATTATTTTGGGGGTATAAATCTCATATCTTATCTGATCGATACTGCGAGCAATAAAGAAGAAGAGTGCAAGCAAGTTGCAGCCACTAATAATTGGTTCCTTTCTTCATTTATTGCTTTCACTGCTGCATAGAAATTGAACTGTGGCAAGTGGGTCCATGAAAGGAAATATAAACTTTTGAGAATTATTTTATGGACCCCCACCACTCCATCCCACTAATCAATTTCTTTTCCCGACGGAGGCCGCCGTGTAGACTCGGTGTTGATTCACCCGTTGGTGCGGCGAATCGGCCTCGTTGATGGACTCGAGAAACATAGCAAGCATCTCTCATGTATTTATTCTTGTGTGCACGGTTCTATACATCTTCCGAATCATAAATAGTGTCCTAACAATATACAACTTCTCTTCGTATGAGCATGCAGATCAATCGAGCCTATGGTGTAGCTCCAGACCAGGAGGGGCAATGCCCTCTTAAACTGGTCAATCATGTTGATGGGATGGTCGAACATCTCCAAGACTGTAATTTGTGGAGGTGAGAGTGCAGCCCGAGAATAAAGAACAAAATCCTGAGAACAGCCTCTAATTGGACCATGTATATTATTTTATGGGCTTAATGCTTTATGTCAATTTTGATTACCATTTGGACCATTTTGCAGGCTTGGATATGTATCGTTGTTAAACTTCGTGGTAGGTGCATGGATATTCGAAAGGTATTGAGATATAAGTGAAATTCCTAATGATATGCTTTAATTTATCACAACAAATCCGATGCTCATTCATTGTCTAGGTTTTGTTCGTATTGGCCAAAAAGAATTATTTTTCTAGAAGTTATTTTAATTAAAAAAAGTTTTGATATCAACAACTCAAGTCCAGTGTGGTAGATATCAATCGAAAATCGATCAAATATATTACATCCCTAAATATTTTTGCTTATATTATTTTGTTAAAATCTTCTTTTAATTGTGTTAAGTCTAAAAAAAAACTAGAAAAATGTTTTTGATAATGGAGTCCTAGATTATAGATGGTTTGTATTTGTGAATCAAGTGTTACGAATACTAGTTATCATCAGGATCACTCCAATACTTGTAGTGTTCGCGATCGGCTTACTCAACTGTATATCAATCAAAACGCAAATTAAGTATGTTATTTTTTTCTTTAAATATTTTTTGTTCCCGTGTTATTTTGCTAAAATTAATTTTTAATTGTGCCAAGTTACAAAAGGCACGAAAAACATCCATAGCAAATTCGAATTCCCTCGTCTTGGAACCTACTGATGATCGACATATAACGAATCTTGAATTCAGCATGCCACTTTATAAGATACTTAATAATTAGCTTTCTAGAACTCGCACAATTTTTTCACATGCATGCCAACTTTTGGACCAGGAAAGTTAGGCGTGGACTGGTGGGTGAAGATATCTACGAATTCTATAGTTAGAATTAAAATCAAAACAAGAAGCACACTTGCCCCCCTGCATGCCTTCCAAAAAGTTGCAAAAGGGAGCTGTGGTAACTAATCTGATTGCAATGCCACCCTTTCAAAAACCTAAAAAATTGTATCGCTCAGTTGCCATCCAGCTGGTAAGCTTATCGTCCATACAAGTGAATCTGTCACCATAGCTTGCATCATCTCTATTTACGTCTAATTAGTTAATCAACGCACTAATATCACTTATGCTACCCGTGGGAGATGCAAATATTTGATAGGGTAAACTATAACTTGACCCTCTCTAGCTTAATTAGAAATGATCCACTTTGCCCCCTATAGCATAAAATGTCTATCCTGATGTTTTCAGAGATTTCCAAGATCATTAAATAGAACACCGTGGGCCTCCGTGCCTTTAGAATTATGGTTTTTGTTGGATGTTACCACATGCATACGAATTCCGGAGGAAAGGCAAGAGAAAAACAGGGAAAAAGTGAACGAAGAATATGGGAAAATGCAAGGTATTCAACAGCCAGGAACCATATTCGATCTTTTTTAAAACATTAAAGTTTATACTAAAATGTTTTCAAACTATGAGGGCGCAAGTGGAACATTTCTAAATCTATAGGGGCTAAAGATAGGTTACCCTACTTGTCATTCGAGGAGCCAGATTTATTATTACAAGTTGCCCACAAGGAACAAAACAATTAAAACATGCAGTATATTCAAACAAAACAAGAAACGATTTGAAAGATTGCCATCTGCTTTGAGTGGATGCTGAGTTACCCTTTCCGAAGCCATTCCGGATAGGCTTTTTTTATGTAGAAAGCCCCGAAAGTAGGTATTTTATAGCTGACACAAAACTAATGTCATGAGTAAGAACAGTTTGTTCGGAACAAGCATCGCAGCTTATAGAAAAAATCAATTACTAGACTAGATTATGAGTTGAGTGCAAGTTTTTGATCGAATCTTGACTAGGTCTCAGCATGTCTGTTCATAAAGAACATGTCAGAGAATAATATAAATAATATCTTGAGACATCATCTAATAGTTTAAATTTTTAGGTTGAATTGGTTCTTTGATATAATATCAGAGCCTTGATAGCTAAATGGTCACGAGTTCGAATCTCATCATCCTCATTTATTTGATAAAAATTAAGCACAAGGTAATGTGAGCCTATACAAGTTTCAAGCTCAAAGGACTTTCACTTGAGGGGATGTGTTAGAGAATAATATAAATCATATCTTACAACCTTACCTAACAACTTAAGCTTTTAGGTTGAGATGATTATTTGATAGGATAGAAAGACTCGGTCATAGGAACTTGAATGGAGCAGAGAAATCATGCATTTCCTATTTACTCTGCTTTGTTTGTTTGATGTGTTGAAAGCAGCTAGAAGCTTGTTGTTGAAAATAAGATTGTTCATAGTTCAATAGATCTAGCGAGTGTGTTAGCAATACACTCATTCCACTGTAGAGCATCAACAAGAACTATAAATTGATGACCCGTCCTCTGGTATACCACTTACAAACATGTGATTGATATGGTATACCACTTGTTTTAGTTTAAGAGTGGAGAATGTTGAATAACAATTACAGTTTCTTGTAAACCTTCCTATTGCGTGCGCGCATGTGTGTGAGCCGGACAATGTGTGAGTCTCTTTGTTTTCTTTGTTCTAGTGTTTCTTCCTCCAACAGGTCCCCTGCTATAAAGTTAAACACACAAGAAAGTGTTAGCATCAATGATGTTGAGAAAACAATTCTGAAAATACATCTCAGAATTTAAAAATAAAGTCCTGCTCTAAGTTCTCATAAGTAAGAAACAAAAGTACTACTGCCATCCAATTTATTATCTCTAGCGTGCAAGGAAGTCCTAAGAGGGACACACCGATAAATTTAAATATCGCACAAGTCATTGATGTCCTTTAGAAGGGAAGCTATGTATAAATATGAAGAACCTAAAGAAAATTTATTCTTAATGTCTTATTGAAAAAAAAAATACAGATATATAGCAAGAACAGGCTTGAGAATACTACCAAACATGGGAATCATAGTTTTTATTACAGTTGTCACCCATCACATAAACATGACCTTCAGGCAGGCATATACTGCAAAACCAGTAGTGGTGAGAAGCTAAACAAAGAGAATAAAGAGCATCTAATCATAATTGCATTGCATGTAATCAAGTGAAATTGTTGTGAAATAATATATATTTATGTGGGGGAAATGACTTTTGAAAGAATTGAATTATTTGAAATTTTGATTGAAATGTCATTGTGTAGTCGAAGATTTTGTTAAAATGAATGTTATGTAAATTAACTTTAGACGCTTGAATAAAGATTTAAATGAGCATGAAGGGTTTTAGAGAATTGGAATTAATGATATTTCAATATATGTATATATTAAAAAAATGAAAATGAGAATTTATTTGGTGACCAATATAAAAAGAAAAATTGATATACATGTTGATACAGGAGAGGCTTCGGAAGCTATGTTGCAGCAAGGAGACACCTGAAATCTTTGATCGCGGGTAAGTGTTCCACACCTTAACATTTTCTTTTGTAAGATTGTTGTTATAAAATTTTGGATATGTTATGCAATTTTATTTTTAATTTGTAAAACATATAGTGGAAGAAAGAAATTTTCTTATGGTGGGATTAATGCCTAGTAAAGGGTAGTGGAAGATTAATGTCCGATAAGGGGCATTGCAATTAATTTTGGTGATGGAGTTAATGTCCGATAAGGGGCAGTGAAAATTATTCCTGGTGATGGGATTAATGCCCAGAAAGCAGCAATGGAATTAATTTTGGTAATGAGATTAGTACCTGGTAAATGACAGAAGAAATTAGTCCCAATGAAGGGATTAATGTCCGATAAAAGGCAAAATAAATTAGTTTTACCGATGGAAATAAGGTTCAGCAGTGAACATGAAGAATTAATCTTTCCCGGTATTAAGATTAATGTTTAGTACTAAGAAATGGAAATTTGATTTCAAGATGTAGGAGTTTTACCCGGTAATGAGTAGAGAATTTAGATTATTTGTAAGTGGAAATAGCATATGCACCTAGGCGAACCAAGAATTATTTAGTATTGGATATAGGTTAAAAAGAGCTTAATATGAATATTATAGTTTAAGAAAGAGAATATATATTAGAAATAATGATAAATAAGAAATACTAACATAAAAAATAAATCGTGTAAGTTAAAAGTAGATTGTTTAGGTAAATTATTGTTACATACTGAATGTCAATCTACCTTAAATTATGAAATTATAAATTTAACTTAATTATGCTAGTGTGTGATGTTATACTTATGCTTTTTTTGTAATTTACACTAATAGTATCAAATAATTTATGATTATAGATTTTGATTTGAATCTTGAATATTATAACTACATACATGATGTGACATTAAAATGAATTATAATAATTGTGATGAGATGTGTTGTGAAATGATGAGTCCAGGATTGTTGAACAATAATGGGGTTTGTTTGATGGGTACATTAAAGTGTTACGGGTATGTTGATAATTTAGGATCTCTCAATGCATAGGAGACTTTACTGAAATTTTGGTAAATTATTGTAAAGCTATATAAAAAAGTCACCTCGAAAATGGTAATTATTTACAAGAAATAAAGCTTAAAGTGCATAAAAATATTAGGGTGTTACAGTTGGTATCAGAATCCTGACTTAGGTTCAGGAAGTTTAATGGAAATTGATATATGTTAAATTGTTGCAAGATGGCTCGTACGAGATATGGCACGAGTACAAATCTCTCTCCAGTGAGAATAAGGGATCGGGATATGGACTCGGGTGGGAGTCAGGGGGAGGATCCCCTGGCTAACATTGCATCTTATATGCCACCAGCTTATACTCAGAAGTGATAAGATGAGCTAGCTAGACTTCATGATGACACTATTTCGGGATGTGCTAAGGCATTGCAAACAGAGAATAGCTCGACAAGAATAGACGATCGAGATGTGGACTCGGGTGGGAACTAGGTGGAGGATCCCCTAGTTGACATTGCATCTCATATGCCACCAGCTTCTACCTAGAAGGGACGAGTTGAGCCAACTAGGCTTTATGACGATACTATTTCGAGACATGCTAGGGCATTGCAAATAGAGGATAGCTTGGCAAGAACAAATGGTTGCGCTTACACGACCGACACTGATGGGACTTATACCCCGTATGATGATCCTATTTTTATAGCAAAGATAGTGATGTAAGTGATGAAGACCATGTGGCCTCAGCAGTGCCACCAACTTTAGTGGTTATGACACCTACAGATAGTGTAGTTGCCTTAGTACGGATTATGAAGAGCATGAGAGAGATGGTTGTGAACCTTTTATTGGAGATCAAGATGCGGAAGTTACAAATAGATGGATCGGGAAGATAGAGAAGATCATGATACAAATAAAAGCACCAAATGAACTGAGGGTAGACTGTGCCACTAAAGTGTTGACCGACAAAGCCCAATCATGGTAGGAGATGATGCAGTCAAGGAAAGCCATGGGGTTATAGACGTGAGGAGATTTTAGAGTTGAATTTGAGAATTAGTTCTACCCATGGTATCACCGCAAAATAAAAGAGAAGAAGTTCTTCACATTGAGGCAAAGTTATATGTTTGTATTGGAGTATAAAAGGAGGTTTAACAACCTCTCAATTTTTTCCTAACTTTATGTGCCCACTGAGCAACACATGATAAAGAAATTCAGAGATGGATTTAGACAGAAACTGAAACATGGGTTGATAACTCTGCAATTTGAGATAATGAGGGACTTAACAAAAGCAACTCAGGCCTTAGAGGCGTGCATTATATGCTTTTATTTATATGTTACAAAACATTATATGCCTTTAATTGCAAATTATAAAACATTATATGCATAACAACCATTTTCTTTTAATAATGGTTATTAAATCTTTAACGATTTAAAATTTAAATACTTATACTCTTCTAACTATATATAAATGTAAAACAACATCTTAAATATCTATCATTTTATTAGCTATAATTTTTTTCTCCCAATAAACAAAAGCCATATAAAAAATTTTATTTTGTTGTTTTATTTGGGCAAAAGTGGTGTTATTCTTTCTAGAGTTTTAATTATTATAAGTAATGTAGAGTTGTGATACTAGACAAGGTGGCTAAACTTATTGTATTTCTCATATAGCATGCAACACTTTCTTGATCTATTAAATTAGAATTTCTACAGACAACATGTATCATCTCAAGAAAGCAATCTGGTTGTGCCTCAAGTCAATTACCTATATGATTTTGGTAAAGTTATTTTTTAATGTTTTCCACTCATATTATCAAGTAATATCATTTTATATCTGACAATTTGACACGATATCGATTATGGAGAATACTAATATTATCAATGGGCAAAGCTCCGCTAAAGTGGTTGACCTTAATAAACCATTCTGCTTTTATGGAGAAAACTTCAAAAGATAAAGGAATAGAATTTGTTTTATCTTACTTTATTAAATGTTAGCTATGTCTTAATTAGAAAAGAAATTCTAGAAAAAAGAAGAATGAAAATATGAGTAAAGAAAATTAGCTTAATATAAGAGAAAAGTTAAGAAATGGGAGAAGGATAACAATCATTGTTGCAATTATTTACTAAATTGTCTTTCTGGTGAGCTTTAAGATTATTATGATAAAGGTTTTACTTATATCAAAATGATTTAAAAGATGCTCTATAAAAATATAATACTGAAAAAGCTGGCTTCAAAAATTAAGCTTGTAACTGGTTTTTTAGGTTTAAAATAAATGAAAAAAAAAGCCTATGAACTCTAAATGATTGCTCATGATATCCGTAACGAAGACATCCAAATAGATGAACAAATGCAAGTAGTAGCCATCATTAACAAGTTTATTGAATCTTGGAAAGCTTTGAAGTATAAATAAATAAAAAGCTCTCAATTGAAACTCTTATCACCTAGTTTAAGAGTAGAAGAAAAAGTAAGAATCAGGACAAAGTCATTTAACTTAATGAATCAATTGGTATCAAGGTAAGTTTAATCACATCTTATAAGAACCCCTCTTACATGTCAAAAAAACTCATGGAAATTTTAGGCCAGAGAAAAAGTATTACAAGAAAAAACCTTATAAAAACCATTTTCATTCTAACCAAACAAGAAATAAGAGACCATATCTTAAACCAACATCAAATAATAGGCAACCACAACTAAGATAAAAATAATTTTGCTTGTTTTGTTTATGGTAAACTTAGGCATAATGCTAGGACTTGTCATTTCCAAAAACATGGGCATGTTGCACAAGTTAATGTTAAAGCCATTTATGGCTATGATTCCCGAGATTAATATTCTTAAAGGCATAGGTGGAAGGTGAATTGGTTTTAAAGCTACTAGCCCTGTCTTTTATAACAAAACCTTGTTCAAAACTTATACCATCTTGAATGAAAAAAAGAAAGAAGATCATGTTTGATGATTCATACTCTTCTAATATATTGGGGGTTGGAGATGTTCTTATTAGATTTATATTTGGAAGAGAAGTCACTCTCAATTATATGTTGCATGCTCCTGAAATTCACAAGAATTTGATTTATGGTTATTTTTTTTAACAAGGCTCATTTTAAACCAATTATTAAGTTTAATCAATATGCATGTGATGAAATGTTTAAGCTTGATATTTAAAAAAATGAAATTCCTACTTCTACATATAATGTGTCTTGTATGAATGTTTAGTATGGTATATCATGTCATATAAATTCAAAATGTGAAAAATTCAAGTAATCTTGGCTTAATCCCAAAACTTGAAAATGAATATGAAAAATGTAAATCTTGTAGCATGGATAAAATCTCAAGAAAACCTTTTAAAAATGTTGAGCATAATTATGGATACATATACATACTGATATTTGTAAATTTAACGGTATTTAAAAGATTATCTTTTCGAATTGTTAATTTATATACTAAACAAGCAAGTAAAAAATAAATTTTATGAGCCAAAAAATTATTTTATAACAAACTCAAATTCAGGTAAGTAATAAATTGGCAACAAAGCAAATTAAATTCTAGCCAAGAAAGCAAATATATAACCTAAGCCTTAAAAAACTTTACTTAAGACTTATTTTTAACTCTTCAACTTCCTACCATATATAAAGTAAAAGACAATCTTTTT
>Ga0325402_1007776_pt1 | contig 10192 bp, 4 predicted proteins | sample PopdelMetagenome_22_FD_207212 | JGI IMG/M metagenome (GOLD analysis project Ga0325402, IMG submission 207212) | Populus deltoides microbial communities from Bellville, Georgia, United States - Xylem-PdKOR-R3 | ecosystem: Host-associated > Plants > Phyllosphere > Stem > Wood/Secondary xylem... | reverse complement strand
AAATCATCAAGTTCTCTTCAAGAAAATTTCTTTTGAATGCATAAATTTTAAAATCTAGACAAAATGAAAATGTTATATTAATAGATATAGATGAGAGCACCCAATTGAGAATTTTCAATATATCGAGGATCTGATTGAGAAACAAAATTCATATGGAAATCCAATTGAGAATTAGTGTATAACTTGGAAGACTTGTATAAGGTTTGAACAAAGAATTAAAGTACCTTCCCAAAGTGATGATCTCGCATAGTAGAATAGCAGAAAAGAACATTGTAAAGACCAAAGTGACTGGTGTAGACATGGCTAAAAACACTGGCCCTTTCTTCTCTATAATCCATGCTTGCAAGTAGAATGTAACACCAGTCACCACAATTCCCTATCACAAATTGAAATTATCTGAATTAATAATATATAGGCATTTTCTACAACATGTTCGGATAATGATATTTGATCTTTAAAGATATTTTTTTCTAAATGGCTAAACAATAACATAGAGATCACCAATCAAGAATTTAAACTTCTTGATCATTGTGTTTCAGCCTAGTGGGTTGATTTGAGATTTGGGTTGGACTAGATTTTATAAAAAAATAAAAAGAAATTGATAAAATAAAAAATTTAGATTAATCAGTAACCTGATTAATTCAATTAAAATTTGTTGATTTGAAAAAAAAAATATTGTTTTGATTTTAAAAAAATTAATTCAAATTAATCTAAATTAACTTACTTAATTCATAACCTAAGCATTTACCTGAGTTAATATGTAAATTATATTTAATAACTATGCCGTAATAACAACGAATTAATGGTTCATAATATTATAGAAATTAAATATGAAAAGTCATTTTGGCAACTAAATTAATAATGAGAGGCAAAGAAGTATAAAGAACAGAAAAGAGAACTTACACAGTAAGCCACAGCAAGAAGTCTAACATTCCAGCCCAGCTCCCACTCACGAGGATCTCTTTCAAAGCCAATGGCAATGGCAAATAATTGAATTGTGCTTAGAAAGCACTGAAGAGTTATGAATAGAAGCTTTGATGGGTAATCTTTCAGAACCCGTCCCTGTCTCAAAACAGTAGCAAATTAGGTCATCATTACTAAAACCTCATACATGTTAGAGTATTCTAAAACATTGATAAACAGAAATTCAAAAGGTGGTCTTGGTGTTAGAATTTACAAGGGTTAGAATAGTTTATTCAATTATAGAATCATAGACACATAGAAGTGGCTAGACTAGATAGAGCTACCTGCAACACGAGCCATAAGCCCCATAAGATGTTGGACACGAACAAGAGGAAGCAACCCTTTATCCTGGTTTGGCTAGAAGGAACATGACTTACAATTCCATGGCTGTTATGGCTCTCAAAGAGGTGATGAATACACAGAAGATTAAAGTGGGGACCCTTGTATAAGGCAAGGGTTATTGCACCGGCAATACATGCTATTATCCCAACAATCTTCGCAATCCCTGAGACTGACCTCAATTTCAACACCTCCATTCTATAATCAAAATTTCATAGTTAAGTTTAATCCAAAGAAACTTTAATTTTAATCACAAACAAAACGTTTCAACTAATTTACAAATATATAAAATCGTAATTTATATTTTTTGTTAATTTTAAACTATAGTGTGTGTGTGTGTTAATTAATGTATAAGGTTCCTTAGTCCATCCACGCTATATACATTACGTTACCAAGGTCACCATAATTAATTAAGTGTTAGCCTGTTAATCAGGTGTTCATTGTCAATGCCATGAATAATGAATGATTCTTAAGAGATTACTTGAGTTTTAGAGGGAGGGAAAATGAGTAGTAAAGCTATTTTTATTGGTGGGCTATAGTATAAATATCCTATATTTAAAATGGATAAAAGCAAAATTGACGAGAATAGCTGGTGATTAACATATTAATGAAGACGAATTTTGATAATTAATTGATATCATAAAAAAAAAGATAAAGTTAAGATTTTGAATCAAATTTAAGAAACATTTGAATCAAATCACTTTATTAATTATCGTTCAAATCACTAATTTATCAGCAAACATTTGAATCAGATTCCACTGTATATATTCGTATGAAAAAGTGCTTATAATATCCATTAGTTTAATGAGTATATTGTACTAATTATTAGCCATTATTTATTTAATATATGTTCTAAGGTATTCCTACAGAATTTATACCCATCAAGTTTAGTGGTAGGGATAAATTCGAATAAAACACAGCAAAGAACTCGAACCAAATTGGGATCGATGATGTCATTGCTCATTTTAGATGCATGAAAAGCAATGATGTGACTAGTCTAATAATTGTTTGAGGAAGCACTAGGAGATCATAAATCTTCCAAACACAAGCAAAATTCTATGTTATTAAGTAGGTATCTATGTGTGAAAATATATTCAATTTTAGTAGATGTATTTGGAAAAAAAGAATTAATATTGTGTCACGCTACAGCTGTGAACATCAAAGGGGAGACACAAAACCTAGAGCCTCACCCTTCTTGCTTTTGCAATAATATCTCTAAACTACAAATACTTTAGTGTTGAACATCAACTTGCTTGTACTTAATAATGGGAGTTTGCCACTTACCTAAGTAGGAGTGCCAAGAAGAAAGTGACGACAGGAAGGCAGTTTGAAATTGCAGCAGCCAAAGTTGCAGATGCATAGACGATGCCAATACCAAATATATCCAAGCACAAACTAATCCTAAAATGGAAACCACAAAATTAAAGAAAATTCTCGAACTCTATAGAGACTAATTAGTTGATCATAAACACTCAGAATGAATATATTTTTTCTTAATTCTTTAGCCGGAAGAAAGTAAAGATCATGCACGTGCTCATGCTACATAGCATGAAGACAGTACATGTATCCTGGAGAAGGAAGAAAGTAGTTGTAAATTGAATTTGAATACATACCCAAATAGAGAGAGGAAGAAAATTTTGCAGAAGGTCACGAAGGATAGGGTTGGTCTATTTTTCCTATAGAATTCAAGATAAAAGTAAGGGTCAGCTTAATTTCAACATTATGATTAACTAATAAAGATCAAGAATTAGTTCATACAGGAGGGGAAAAAATGATAAACAGCATGAGAATTGAATTGAATTATACCATTCGAAATAGAAAGCAAAAGGGGCTAAGAAAAGAGTTGCTGCTGCCTGTCTATAGAAGACAAACACATAGTTGTTCATGCCACCATTGAAAGCAGCCTTGGATAGCATGAACATACCACCATAGATTGATTGCACTAAAAGCACAGCCAAATAAGGCTTCTTTTCACCCATTACTCAAATAAGATAGGTATATATGAGAACTACAAGTTTTTTTTCTAAGATTATGGTAGCTAGAACTTCAGTAATGTTTAAAGCTAGAAACAATAAATATACGGTGAAAGCTAGCTTACATGTTTGGTTATGATCATCAAGGTTTATATAAGTTCAACATTCAAAGGGCAATGATGAGAATATCCAATGAAAACTACTGGCCTCTTCTATTGGGATGTGTGTGGCCAAGATAGGAGGCTACTTTACTACTATAATAAGGGACCACCAAAAGGTTTTCTTATAATGGTGTCTCTATTCACTACTCATGCAGTCATTCATTTTTCATTTGTAACCCTTTTTCCATGAGAGGGACTTTGGTGGTATATCCAACTATCATATTTAGTTTCTTATCATGTGAGTATATACGTTCCCAAAATGGAATTTTCAACCACTCTGCCTTTGTATTTTTTTTTTTTTCCAAGAGGTCAGGACTTCTCCTTTGTTTTCACATAAAATAAAGAAATACAAAAGTTTTTGCTAGCTGTGAAGAACTTCTTTAGGGGGTTTGTATCCTTTGCAATTTTTTTTTAATTTTTAAATTTTTGGAAATAAAAATAGAAAACTTATTTTTTGGATTTCAAATAAAAAAACAGCAACCACTACAATTAATGTTGGATTTAAGGATTAGGTTTTAATACTAAAAAAGTTAGTGAATTTTAAATTTGAGGGACCATTATGATGGTAATAATATGATGAAGAATAAATAAAGAAATAACAGCAAACAAAACCTGAGACATATACAAACACTATCTTTAAAGATATTTTCTCCATACAATATTATCCCTTGTGATTCAAAATGTTCTTCCTCCAAAACAAGGGATGTATAAACAACAAGATAAAAATCATAAGGAAAAACCCAAAAAGGTTTAAAAAGTGTAAGAGAAGTGCATGGTATATATAAGTTGTTAGTTTGTAACAGTTAATGAGCAAAATAAATCAGGAAATGAAAGAGGTGTAGCTGTTATAAAAGTTTTTAAAGTAAAACAGTTATTAGGAAAATGTAGTTATTATCGTTAGGGTAATGTCGGGGTTGCCGCACTTTAAGATGTGAGCCTTTTGAGAGGTATGTTGTTGGGAAATGAGATAGTATTGGGTTTAATCATAAAATTATGATTAAATTTCAGGAGTCGCCACATAGTATTAAGGTTACTAAGAAACCTATAATATGTGAGAATCTGAGTAAGGGACTGATTGTGCAAAAGAAAAACGCATCACCCCAAGTACATCCTACTTAAAGTAAGTTGCATTGTTGTTTGATTATTTTTCTAAGTCAAGTTTCTATCTGTTGGTCTTCTTTTAAGGTCTAAGACAGATTTTCATTCATGAGAGAGTCTCTATCTTATTAGGTGAAATCATTGTCATTCTAAAGTTCAAATTTTAGTATCGCATTTATTTTTTACTTTGCATCTTTAATACCTGAGGGTGCCCTCTATTGTGTAGTTTTACACCCCTAAATATTAAAGTCTACATCTAAACCCTAATAAAAAATAAACAAAATGATTAGTAACGGGTTTTTGATATTTTGATTAAATCCTATTGAATAATCATAAATCGGTTACAATATCTATTTTTTTGTTTTTATTAAAACATGAGAAAGATGCAATTTTTTTTTATGAAAACATGCTTGGAAAACGTTTTAGGATTTAAGTGTATGCATGAAAACAAAATATTATTTTTTTTAAGGGGAAATTAATTTAAAAGTTTTTAGATTTTTTAGATTTTTTTAGAAAAATATTTAAGAGAAAACCGGGTATTTTAATACCAAATATATATCTTTCAGTGCAAATATACAGCATAATATTATACAAAATTGGTAGGAAAAACATGTGAGAAAATCATAATTTCTTTAAATGAACTTTGGATTTTTTTCATTTTTTAAAATATAATATAATATTATATTATTATTATTATTATTATTATTATTATTATTATTATTATTATTATTATTATTAAATATATGGGTTTGTCCCGGCCCGTCAAACAGGTTCGAACCTAGTCGGGTTGGGCTGACTAGAGGCCCAATAGATCTGCGCTCCTTTTTTTTTCTTGTTTTATGCTGGACCTGACCCAGCTTTCTAGTATAGGTTGAAACAGGTTCAGCTCGAGGCCCACATGGTCGCTGGCCTAGCCCAGCTACCTCGTGAATTATAATTTATGCTACATGCAGAAAGAATTATGGTTCTGCAAGCAGTGACTCTACCATAGGTAGTGGATGAAGAAAAGAGAGGGCAATAAAGATTACTTGATGTTAGGGCGGTGCAACTACTGGTCTGACTAAGCGGCTACCGTGAGGCTGGTGGAGAGAACGACGATTGGCATCAATTGCTAGAGTAGGAAAAAGATGAAATTTATAGAGGAGAGAGAGAACTTTGTGGTGGCTCCTTCTAACATAAGGTGGTCAACTAGTGGTTATACTAGTGACTTATGGTGGAGCTAGTGGTGGAAAAATTGGTGGTGATGACGGTTGGTGGCTGAAACGGTAGAGAGAGAGGGAAAGAAAAATGGAAGAAAAACTAGGGGGAGAAAACTAGTTTTTTTCATTTTTTTTTTTCACCCAATTTTCTCCTCATTCCAACCATGAAATCTATATCTATTTATAGGGGGTGGAAGAGAGACGTTTTGTCTCCACTGATGCCAAATCTTGGCCCTTGGTTCGACCCAGAAAGATCCTACCCATTGATTTCAAGAACTTATCATAGGCTGTCAGTTTTGTTGCAGGAAAAGAGCTGGTCAAGTTGACTACTTTGAAGCGGTGCCACAACCACTATGATGTCCATTAGTAAGAAGGGATTACACCGGCGTGTAGTCAGATGCCATCTGATTATTTTTGTGTAAGTTTTGTTCAATTTAGTACGGGGATGAGGCATAAAATGCCTTGAAAATGAGGTCACTTAAGCAGCCTCTCTAGAGAAGAGCATGAACAATCATCAACTCCAAAACAATGTTGTTTTGGTGTTTTTCACTTTAGTCTTTTGATTTCTGATTTCTCTTAATCACACCTCTGATTAGCTTTAAATTTTTAATTTTATGCAATTACACTCCTGATGAACTTCGATTTAAGTCCCATAATTCAACGCCTTTTTTATTTTGATCATTTGTCTCGAATTTCTTCAATTTAACCCCTAATTGGCCATTAAACTTTTAAATTTCTTTAATTTTACCCTTGATTTTAGCCGATTGGGTCCTTAGAGTTCGACACCCTTTTTTATTTTGGTCATTGACTGTGAATTTCTTCAAGTTAGCCCTTAATTGACCCCCAAAACTTTAATTTTCTTGCAATTTTACCATGTTCTGAATCAATTGACTTGGTAAAAATTAAATTTGATCTCCTAAAATTCCAATCTTCTCAATTAAGTTCAAATTGGGCTCTCAAACTTAATTTTTCACCAATTAAACATCTAATAAAATTAATTTGACCTATTTAAAGTATAATTAAGTCCTTGCACCTAATTAAATCCTTTTATTAGATCCAAATTAATTCTTAAACATAATTAAACTTTAATTTAGCTCATGATTAAATCAAATTGGCCAATTAATAATCTAATTGTATCCTACGGCTTAATTTTTATGCAGATCCATCCAATGATGATTTAATTTGACCTTGAGTCGTCTAATATTTAGGCTTATAATTTGTCCAAAATTGCAACTTAATCTTTCTATATGTTTGAAATCCTCCCCAGCCTGCTTTTCCAAGTCGCTAGTCTTCTTACTTTCTTTATTTTATTTCTTTATTTTTATTTTGGAAAGAAAAAATGTGAATTTGAGGAATAACCTAAAAATAGGTTATAACAGTCAAAATTGCACGTTCTTTATTGTTGTCTGCTTCTGTTCCTAGTGAGTTTTAAAGAAAAGTTGTTCTTAGTATTGTAAGTTTGATTAATATAATTTTATCTTCTCATATTTCTAGTTTTTATCCTTTTAAAAAGTTGTATAGGTATGCCCCTGATTATTCCTCCTTTATATTTTTTTGTTGTACTTGTTTCATTCTTCGTTCTCATGTAGAACACAATAGTTGTCCTCTCAATCTGTTATTTATGTCTTTCTTGGTTATGGTGAAGCTAAAAAAGAGTATCGTTGTTTTGATCCAATAACTCAGAAACTTTATGTGTCTCGTCATGTTATCTTTCTCGAGCATATACCTTTCTTTTATATTTCATCCACTACTCATAACTTGATTAAGTCTAATTTTATTTGTATAGATCTTTTTTTCTGAGGATTCTGGTAGTTTATCATCTCAGGTTTCTAATACCTCAAATACCCCTCCTCATGTTCGACCAATTCATACTGATCATTTTGCACGGTATTGACTCTTTACTCTCTAGCACACCTGAAGCTTCATTCTCCTCTACGGCCCCTCCAACTCTGTATAAGATTGTGGTTCTACCTCTACATCAATCCATACGCATTCGTAAGTCCATAAAGTTACTAGATTATTCTTATTCTTCATTATTTACTTCTTTTTTAGCTTCTATTCATTGTCTCTCTAAACTTTCTTCTTATAAAGAGGAATTCTTGATTCTTTTTAATAGCAAGCTATGGATAAAAAACTTTCTGCTTTGCATAAGACAGATACTTAGGATTTGGTTCCTCTACCTCCCAGTAAGAGTGTTGTTGGTTGTCATTGGGTGTATAAGATCAAGATTAATTCTGATGAATTTATTGAGCGATACAAAGATAGGTTGGTTACAAAAGAATACTTTCAACTGTATTGTATGGATTATGAGGAGATATTTGCCCCTGTTACAAAAATAACTATTATTCATACTCTTATTGCAGTAGCTTTGGTTCGTCAGTGACATATCTCTCAACTTGATATTAAAAATGCTAAATGGAGATCTTCAAGAAAAAGTTTATATGGCGCCCCCTCCTAGTGTTTCACATGACTCTAGGCATGTTTGTAAGCTCAAGAAAGCTTTACATGGTCTTAAACAAACACCTCGTACTTAGTTTGAGAAATTTTCTGTTGAGATCTCTTCTCTTGGATTTGTTTCTAGTAGTCATGATTCTGCTCTTTTTGTTAAGTGCATTGATGCATATCGTGTCATTTTATCTTTATATGTTGATGATATGATTATTATTGGTGATGACATTAATGGTATTTCAGTTTTAAAGACAGATTTAGCTAGATAGTTTGAAATGAAAGATTTGGGTTATCTATGACATTTCCTGGGTATTGAGGTAGTTTACTCACCTAAAGGTTACCTTCTTTCTCAGTTAAAATATGTTGCAGATATTCTTGAGCTGGTTAAACTTACTGATAAGCAGACTGTAGATACTCTTATTAAGGTTAACGCAAGGTATTCTTCTTTTGATGGTTTACCTTTGTCAGATCCTACTTTATACCGTACTATTGTTAGGAGCTTAGTATATCTCATTATTTCTTGCCTAGATATTGTATATGTTGTTAATGTTGTTAGTCATTTTGTTGCTTCTTTTACTAGCTACCAGTCATTGGGCAGTTGCTCTTTATATTTTGTGATATCTTTGAAGTACAGTCTTTTAGAATCTTTTATTATCATCTACCTCTTCCTTGGAGCTGCGTGCTTACTCTCATACTAATCATAATAGTGATTCTACATATCGCAAGTCTATTACTGGTTTCTATATCTTTTTAGATGTTTCTCTTATTTCTTGAAAGAATAAGAAATAATCTATTGTTTTTCAATCTTCAACCGAAACAGAATATCATGCTATGATATCTACTACTAAAGAGATTGTTTGATTATATTAGTTACTTGCAGATATGAAAGTCTTTCTTTCTCATTCTACTCTTATGTATTGTGACAACTAGAGTTCTATTCAGATTATTCACAACTCGGTTTTTCATGAACGAACTAAGTACATTGAGATCAATTGTCATTTTACTCATCATCATCTCAAGCATAACTCTATTACTTTGCCTTTTGTTTCTTCTTCTTTGCAGATTACAAATTTTCTTATCAAGTCACATTCTATTTCTCGTTTTCATTTTCGTTTTCTAGTTGGTAAATTATCGATGCTTGTAGTTGTCACATCGTGAGTTTAAGAGGAAATGTTAAGAAATATATTTTATTTTGTTTTATTTATTAATAGTAGAATATTATTTTTATTTTAACTTTTATATAATCTCTTTGAATGGAGTTTAAGATAATTTTTCTTAAGAATAAAGTGATTATGCAATATCAAATATGAAACCCTAGCCTTTTTCTTTTTTTCTTTTTTTCTTTTTCTTTGTTTAATTTGGATCGTTGAATAGCATGGACACCAAGCTACATTATTTGTTTATGTAGTGTTCTAGTTATGTAGCTTTTCTTGGTTTGGCATATCTGCATATCCATAAATTTTGTAGATTCGTTTTTGTTTTGTTTTTTCCTCTCTTTTTTTTAGTGTTTTAATGCAAATTATTGCCTATAAAAAAATTTAATAAATAAGATTTCATTGAGGTGAACGGTTCCGCTTTATAGATATGCGTAGACCTTGATATAGATATGCGTATTTTGTGGTTACGTACGTGATTGATAAAGTAAAGGTTAACATTCCTGGTTCTCATTTTTCGTCCGTTTATTTATTTGTATATGATTACTTTTTCTAAAGCATGATAATTATTATTTTTAATTATGTAATGGCCAGCAAACATTACATAAAGAGCTTTTTAGTATTACTCAAAGAATAAAGAATTCGATGATGCCTAGCTATTTCAAAGGCTTCAAGAACAAGAAACATCCTTCTATTAATTTAATCGATTATAACCATCCAATTTCAACCATTCTCATAAAATATGGCAAATTTTTAAATACCCATATCCCTATATATATATATATATATATATATATATATATATATATATATATATATATATATATTAAAATTTTTATTATAAAAATAATGTGTAT
>Ga0325402_1007774_pt1 | contig 10192 bp, 5 predicted proteins | sample PopdelMetagenome_22_FD_207212 | JGI IMG/M metagenome (GOLD analysis project Ga0325402, IMG submission 207212) | Populus deltoides microbial communities from Bellville, Georgia, United States - Xylem-PdKOR-R3 | ecosystem: Host-associated > Plants > Phyllosphere > Stem > Wood/Secondary xylem... | reverse complement strand
TCTTACTTTTTTGGGTAAGTTTCGAACACTACGGGCTTTGCCGACTAGGTGATTGTTTGGTACTGGTGTTTAATGATTTGTTTTTTTGGTTAAAATTTAATTTTTTAATTTTAAATTAATTTTTTAATATTTGTTTTTGTTATTTTGATGTGTTAAGCTGTTAATGTCAAAGATATATTTTAAAATATTAAAAATATATTATTTTAATATATTAAAAAAAAAACTTTAACAAACAATTTTTACCACGGCTCACAGACACCATAATTCTCCCTAGGACAAGCTACACGGTTACGTAAAAGAAAAATACTATTAAAGGATTATAAGCAATCATCGAAACCTTGCAATTCGGCATTCATGCTATATTTTACTTTTAAGTTTTCTTTGAGAATAGATCTACTTGAAATTAGAACCGTAACAACAATAAAATTAACTATTCTAAAAAAATAAAAAAAAATAAGTAAAATTAATTTCATATTTATTTTGTGAAAACTGGTACAAAGGATCGTTAATTAGATATTAAAAAAATTATTTACTGATAATTAATATCTATGTTCATCATAACAATATGATAAATGAAGCTTCTCTTTCATCTTTTTTTTTTTTGATTCAATCCTTTTTTTTCATTTTTCTTACTTTCAATCTCATCATTTTTTTCTCTCAATTTTAACATCAAAATTTTTTTAGCAATCAATCAAATTATCTTTAAACCAAACAAGTCGATTGAATCATACTGAAGCAACTTCCACATAGTTTAATTTTAAACCCGAGCTAGAAAATTAGTAGAGTCAATAGATTTTTTTTCTTGTCAATTTTATCCCTTTTTTCACCTCAACTTCATCCTCAAACTTTTTTTACTGTTGGTCAGGTTATTTTTTTACTAGTCAAGTTGATTAGATATCGTCTAGTCAACCCCTACGCGGTTTGATTTTAAATATGATCTGAGTAAGAAGCTGTTGAGTTAATAGATTTTTTTTCCTATCAATATCATCTTTTTTATTCAATTTATTTTCAGATTTTTTTTACGGGTTGACTAAGTTGTTTATGGACCAACTAAACCGACTAGGTCATGTTAAATCAATTCTCACATATTACCATAATATTTTAAAATTAACATGTTAAACTAGATTTAATAACATTATCAAATAATTCTTTACAGTTTTAATATGCTTTTGTTACATTAATTTTTTTTAATCCAAATAGTAACATAAACGAGTAACTGAAAACTAGTTTAAACGTCCATGTAATAACACTAATTGTCCTTTTTTAAGAATCAACTTGACCTTCGAACTTGTCATTATCGACGAGTTGAGTCACCAACCCCATACAATATCATAAGATAATAAAAACATATATAATAATTGAATCTGATCAAACCAACATTACACTACAAAAACTTCACATCAATGATATTATAATTCAATTCGATTAATCCAACTACTTTATAGACAAATATTATTAAGAAAATGATGTTTTATAAAAAAGAATAATTAATACTTTGGACACAATACATGAATGATTTCTTTGATTAATAAGATTTTTCTTTCAAAACATGATTGATTTGGTATAAATAAGACTGATATGTGCAAATATTAAAAAGAAAAATATCTAACTACATGGTAGATGTCCAATGATAAAAACTTGAAACTAATGAGTTTGTTTATCTGTATTCTCAGGTTCGAATTTTATGATTGCTAATATGATGACTACTGGAAACTTATATAGTTGTTAATTTCAGGGCTATGAGATTAGTTGAGATATGCACAACCTGACCCGGACACCCATATTAATTAAAAAAAATACCTTTATTTGAGAATATAATCACCCTCAATATCCATTCTTTTAATTATTTAATAAGATTCCATACTTATCAATTATTAAACGACAACATCCATGCGAAGCTCCAAAAACGAAAATTTCAAGCATTGTGCCTCCAATTTTTTGTCGCAATAAAATAAAATAAAATAATAATAATGAAAAAAAATACAAGCACAAAAAAAATTAGAATACACCTGAATTCTAGTTTCCTAAACGAGACAAACTTGTCCAACTGGCAAACGATCGCCCCCTTATAAAACCAAGCCTCTGCACACCATTAAAAGCCTGTCCCATACCGTTTCTTGGGTTGATTGCTGACCACGCCCTTCTTTCTCCACCCCACCCCCTCCGCCCGTCAACCCAAGGGACATGGAACCACCACCACAAACCCTGCCGCCGCCACCACTACAAAGAACCTCCTCGATCCCGACCACACTTCTCAACAAATACGAAGTAGGCCGATTATTAGGCCGTGGCAGCTTTGCAAAAGTGTATGCAGCCCGTTCTTTATCCGACAAGACACAGCTGGTAGCGATCAAAATCATCGACAAAACAAAAACCGATGCTGCCATGGAGCCCCGCATTATCTCCGAGATCTCAGCCATGCACCGCCTCCAACACCACCCAAACGTTCTCAAGATCCACGAAGTTATGGCTACGAAAACCAAAATCTACCTCGTCATGGAGCTTGCCTCGGGAGGCGATCTTTTCTCTAAGATCCGGAAGATGGGCAAACTTAAAGAACCAGCCGCACGTCGTTACTTTCAACAACTTGTGTCTGCCATCCACTTCTGCCATCAAAATGGTGTCTCTCACCGCGACATCAAGCCTCATAATTTGCTCCTTGACGGTAAAGGTAATTTAAAAATATCTGATTTTGGACTCTCGGCGTTAAAGAATGAAGGTGTTAATGGTGGTTTTTTGCTTCAAACGGCTTGTGGGACTCCGGCTTTCACAGCACCGGAAGTTATGTCGCGGCGGGGCTACGACGGATCTAAAGCGGATGCTTGGTCTTGTGGGGTCATTTTGTTCTTTTTATTATCGGCTTCCTTGCCTTTTGATGACAGTAATCTTGCAGTTATGTACAGGAAAATTCATAAAGGAGAATATCAATTGCCTTCTTGTTTACCAAAGTCGGTTAAATCGATTATAAACCAACTTCTCGACCCAAATCCTAATAAAAGAATGAGCATAGAAGCGTTAATGAAACATCCTTGGTTTTTGAAGAAGTTTGAATTACCAACTAAAAGTAGTGTGTTCGGGTCGGATTATAAAGAATATTGTAAATTTGATAAAAGTGCGGCTGGGGGCATTAATGCGTTTGATTTAATATCTCTGTCTTCAGGGTTGGATTTGTCAGGGTTGTTTGAGGTTAAACATGCGAGGGATAGAAGATTTACATCAAGCGAAACGGTGGAAAGAGTAATGGAGAGAGTGAGAGAGGTTGGAGGGAGATTGGGATATAGAGTGGAGGAAGGAAAGGTTGGGGGTGCTATAGGGTTGGGAAAAGGGAGGGTGGGATTGGTGTTTGAGGTGTGGGAAATAGTGGAGAAGCTGTTGGTGGTGGAAGTTAAGGTGGTGGAGCGTGGTGGGGTGGAATTTGAGGACCTTCATTGGGGAGAGCTGAAAGAAGGGCTTGGAGATGTTGTGCTTCAATGGAATGATGATGCTATGTGAAGAGAGGTTCATGTTGTTCTTCAATGGGATTTGAGGAGATTCGAGCATGTTTCTACCAACAGTGAGCCTAATTACCTGTTCTCGGTGGATGCTTGTATGGTTATTATTGCTCTATTTGGGAATGGAAAACATTAGCTGATCTTTGTACATGAATTTTATTTTTTTTCAGTTGTAGAATAATTTTCACTATTTACTCGTGTGTTAGCTTGGTTTGTGATCTTAATTTCCTGGCTTAAGCTAGTTAACTTGTAAATGTGGTGATCTCAATTAAGTTGGGTTTAATTCTCTTTGTTTGCCTTTCGATTCTCTAATGTATATCTGTGTTCTTTGATTTGGCATGGCACAAAACCAGCGCTTGACAGTATGCAAGATTTCTTTTTGTATCAGGAACTGTATAGACGGCGCCTGCTATTTCATTATTGGTGGCATGGCGTCATCTTCCATTTCAGTTGATTTTCCTTTCAGTTGGCATATCATTGTCAACTGTCAGTTCTATGAGACTCGAGATTTCTGTAGCAGGAAACAGATTCTCAGATTCCAAGTGTTAGCATCATGAACCCTGAAACTTCTACTGCTAACACCATTGGTTGTTGATTAGACATTCATCAATTGAATTAAATGCCAGGTAAGGTCACTGGCGAGAAAAAACAAACACCGATGAAATCCCTGCAAGTCATGAGTCTCCCGCTCATTGAATGTGACACCTTCTAAAAAACAAGGGAAAAAAAATCACATTTGTTCTAAAAAACTAATAATTTAAATTTTTTTTTATGACATCCTTCTTTTTGAAGAAAGCGAGGGTGCAACCTGTGACCGCAGCTTAATTTTTCCACCGAAATTTTGATGAGATGTTAATTATCATCAATTATCATCTACCTCGGCTAAAGTAGAGAGAGCTATCATCCAAGCCTGTAAACCACTCTGATGATCCTTCTCCGTTGTTGCTTCCCACTTGTCAGCAGGCTTCTTTGATGTTCCACGTTTTATTTAAACAATTTAGTAATTTGAATTGACAATCATTGGTTGAAAGGCTGCTTCTGCCATTTCCTTGAAAGTCCCCACTGCCAATTTGAATCTTCTATCCAATCCCATGCATACAACCCAGGCACGTTACTATAGCTCAAGAAGTAAGAGGTCCCAATTCTTTCACGTGTTTTGCAATTTGAATGGCTTCCTCGGACCTCGGCCCTCTCAAGTCTTCTACACAAGCACAACATGGTTGCAGAAGAAAACTCATTAAAGTCCCTTTTCTTTTCAAGTTTTAAAAAATATAAATATTGCGCTTGTTTTGACCATCGATAGTTTGCTGCAGCAATCTATCGCACAATTTGAAGAGATACGCATCAGGACCAGCAGCCGAAGACGGAAGCAGTTTGCTTGTCTTCTTTTGTTTCTTTCAAAGCAGCAACCTCTGATAGAGGGCTTGATCGAGGTGCTATGCACGATTCTATTTCCAGGCAAACCAGCTCTTATTCTCCTTTCTAATTTACCTAGTTTACAAAGCTTGAGACCACAGCACAATATGGGACGCCATCACTAACCAGTCGTGCCTCTTGCATCTTCAGAAAATGTTTGGCTTTGGGTGGCAAGTCAGCACCAGTCGAATCAATATCTGGATGATTGGACTAGAGCTAATTTGTTTGGGACTCCTCCTTGATTCTCCATGCTGTCAAACAACAGAGATTCGGCCCCAACCCTTGAGATTTAATCACCATATTTAACCGGAGGATACTCAGCTTCTTCCTCTCACGGCAGATCAGATTCAAAAACATTCACTCCCCATAAGCATCAAGGTAGACAGAATAGAACTCTGAACTCATATCCCTCGGAGATGAAATCTCCTGAAGACCTGAACCATAGCCACGACTTCTCAAACATCAAAGGCTGAAAACAGGTCCAACTTTGGAACACTTGCCCATATAACATCAAATACATATGCTTGAATTTGTTCTTTTGTGTTGCTGAACTTATAAAAAGCATCAGCAGCCTTTTCTGCGAGGGCTCGGTATTGAACAGAAGCAACCACAGTAAGAAAATCGTTGTCCTTAGTTTTGGTTTCACAATGAACATCGAGTTGTTTCACAAGTAAAGAGAGGCGACCGGCTAGCTGACAACCAAAACACCAAGGCAGAAAGTGCCATCCAGGTTCCAGACATCATTATATTTTCGAAAGATTTCCTTGATGACAACAGTATACTGATCGACTTGAACGCAGCTAAGAACTTGTCCCATATTCTTTATAGAATCTTTTCTGAAACGGAAAGAAAATTGAATTGAACAGAGAAGAGCTCTAGACACAGAGAGGTACAGATGTTTATCAATGTACAAACAAGCTAGAAGTGCATACTAGGATGTTGTTAACATTGTTTGTTTCTGAAACTGAAACAGACTGTGTTGTGTGTCCACAAATGGAGACACGCAAGTTTTACAACAAACACCCACAGAAAAGACGCGACTGCCTGCTAAAAATAATACTGCCTGCCATTATACAGTAACATTCTCTAATTGAAGGCAACAGAACCATAAATTTGATGTAACGCTTTTGTTTTTTTGTCTTAAAACAATGGTTGTTATGCTTGTGAAAAAGAATTTTTCATTGTTTGATGTCACAACTCACAACTAATGTTCAGAATGCATTTTTCAATATTTTTGGTAAGGTTACCACTTGTGGTTCATTGATCTCAGTCGATCAATTTCAACTGTTGTAATTAAGGTGAAGACAATAGATATACCTGAAAGGCTGAAACTCTCCCTAAAAGATGAGTTCTAGAAATCAATACCTTAATAAACGTAAATGGAGCCAACTCTCACGCATGCCGCACGTAGCTTAACTCACATACGCAGCACAGACACTGACAGTTGAGGTCAAAGGCACCAACCAGATGGATGATTTGAAAAATGATATTTAAGGTATTTATAAATTTCAGACGCAGTAAACTAATGCAGCTGATGTGATAAATTCTATTTCTTTACCTCATCTCTGAAACAGGAAGGATCCATTGAATTAGAAACCTGATGAGGTCACAGGCACTGACTTGCAGAAATTCCATTGCTCTGTTTCCCAGCCAAAATGACTACAGATGGAAACCCCATTGAGACGTCATCGAACTCTAATTGAATCACACCTTGTTGAACATTTGACATATTTTATCAACACAGTAAAAATACAGAAAGTACAGGTTTTATACACTTTACACTTTTGTTGATCTTGCCCGTTACACGTTACAACAGTATGCAACTTCCACTACATTAGAAGCAAGAGAAAAGGAATACAGCCCATAACTACAACTTAATTTACTCGTCATAATCATCATCTATATCAGCTACAGTGGAGAGAGCTAACATCCATGCCTGCAAACCTTTCTGATAATCATTTTTCGTAGTTGCTTCAAGCTTGCTAACAGCTTTCTTTGATATTCCACATTTTACCAGAACAATTCCAAGAGATTTGAATGTACAATCATCGGGTGGAACGGAAGCTTCTACCATTTCCTTGAAAGTTTCCACAGCCTCTTTGAATCTGCCATCCAATGCATACAACCCAAGCACATTATTATAGCTTAACAAGTCAGTCAAAAGTCCCAAGTCTCTCATCTGTTTTGCAATCTGAGTGGCTTCCTCAAACCTCCCAAGTCTTTTGTACATGCACAACATCATTGCAAAAGTAAACTCATTTGTATTCCCTTTTCTCTTCAAGCTCTCAAAAATCTTTTCTGCTTGCTTGACCATGGATTGTTCGCTGTAGAGATCTATCATACAGTTTGAAGAATATGCATCAGGACCAGAATCTGACGACTGAAGCAGCTGATATGTTTCTTCTGCTTCTTTTAAGTACCCGACTTTGGTATAAAGCTTGATTAAGGAGTTGTATATGACTGTATTTCCAGGCAAACCAGCTCTTTTCATTGCATCTACATAACCAAGAGCTTCTTTAACACTTCCAGCATCAGCAAACGCGTTTATCAGTACACCATAAACTATAACATCTGGCTTCACATCAAAACCTATCATCTCGTTATAAAGCCCCTCAGCCTTTTCCAGTTTACCGAATTTCACAAAGCTTGAGATCACAGCACAATAGGAGATGCAATCACTAACCAATCCTGCCTCTTGCATCTTCTTCAGATAATGTCTTGCTTTGTCTGGCAAGTCAGCACCAGCCAAAATTTGTATGATAGAACTATAGCTACATCTATCTGGAAGTACACCATGACTCTCCATGCTGTCAAACAACTGACATGCTTTGTCATATTTCTGCGCTAACCCATATGCTTTAATCATCACATTAAACACGAGGACAGTCAGCATCTTCCCCTCTTGGCAGCTCATGAAAACTTTCTCAGCTTCCAAAATATGGCTGCGCTCCCCATATGCATCAATGCTGGCAGAATAGCACTCAGAACTCATATTCCCCGTGAGATGAAATCTCCTGAACCAAAGCCATGATTTCTCAAGCATCCCAGCTTCTATGTACATTCTAGTCAGAGCAGACTGGGTATACTCATCAATCTCCAAACCCTTTTCATCCATCTCAGACACCAGGTCTTCTGCATCACTGACCATATGCCTTATTGAGAAGGCATACAAGAGTGTGCGGTAACTCACATGATCTGGCACTAATCTAGCCTCCTTCATCATTTTAAAGTAGCTAGCTGCCATGCTTATATTATCATGCTTAGCATGAAGGGAGATGAGAATATTATACGTCCTTGTGTCTGGTGGGCATCGGAGCTCCTCCATCTTCTGCATAAGTGAACCCGCTTCTTCAAGCTGGCCATGGTTACCACAAATGTGGATCATGGTATTAAAAGTTACAGTTGTTGGCACAATACCTTCTCTAAGCATCTTTGCAAAAGTCTCAGATGCTTCTTTAAGTTGCCCTGCCTTCCCATAAGTGTCAATCAACGTATTGTATGTATATGAGCTCAAAGAAACACTGACCTGCACACCATTCTGCACCCCAGCACTTGCTTTACTGGTTCCTTCATGCTTTATAGACTCACCTAGTGTCCAATTCTTGAAAAACTCTTCCGCCTTTTGAAACTCGCCAGCTTTCTTGTACATTTGTATAACAATTCCCATAGTAACCTCATCTGGTACCATTCCTCGATCATTCATCTTCTTAAGCCAATGAAGTGCCTCTTCTTTGAGGCCACCTTTGCTATAAACATCAATCAAAGTACCATATGTAGAATTGACAGGCAAAATCTGTTTGATTCTCATTTCATTACACAAACATTCAACATGGCTCCAATTTCGCGCTCGCCCAAGAATCCTGAGCATAATATTATAGTGAATCACATTCAACTCATAGCAACCCTTTCTCTTAAACCACTCAAAAATCTCCAAAGCTCTCTCCCAACTAGACTGCTCCTTCAAAATTATGCTCCTCTCTTTGTTACTAAGAGTATCCTCCCATGGCTTCAATGCCTCGTCAAGGTCTTTAATCGTATCAAGAGCTTCCAAAATTGATGGAATACAACCTCCATAATATGCCCATTTCTTCGAACATTTGGTGTGCGCTTTATCAACCGAGCCATTACCATCGAACCTCTCCAAACCAACCCCAAAACTCTTCTTATTTTCAACTCGAGTACTATTCCTTGAGTTACTTCTCGGTTCTCTATCTTGGTTTTCATTGAAGCTAGGTTTATTAGGAGTCTGTTTGTGATCTGTGTTGAACTTCTTGGGAATTCGTCTATTGGGGATTTCAAGAAGGCTTTGCTCTCTGCGTTTCTTGACAGTTTCAATCTTTTCGAGTGGAGAAAGTGATACTCCTGTGTTTGTGGAGACTGAAGCTCCTGTGATGGGTGAGGTCCTGGGGGAGCTCAATATGTTAAAACAACGGGCATCTAATTGCAGTTTTACAAACATTGTTTCTTTTTGACAAAAGATAAGCACTAAATTCTATGAAATTTTACAGAGCAAGAAAAATTAGTAGTAAGCAATACGGTGGGGGTGTTGGCGGGATTCAGCGTAGTGCTTTAGCAGGATTTTATCTTTACAAAATCGGAATTTCTCTGACAGAGAAGGGAAGGGTAAGATTTTGAAGTTGTAGTCGGGTCTCTGGTCTGGTGCTGATGCTTGACGCATTTACAAGTGGCCCATTCCACTATCTGGAATACATTTGGGTCTGGGTAGCCCATCAAGCAAAGACATGGCTCACTGCTGTAATTTATCTGAAGACCCAATCACCCACAGTACATAAAGAAGAGCACATGTGGGGAAGAAGAGTAGAGTTGTGCTATCAATCCATGCTTATGGTAAGAGTTGAACCCAAGCAACACGCATTGAACGATGAGAAAAAGATCTTTGCCGATGAACCAAACAGTCGTTGGCATTGGTGTGCAAAACCAGCTGAATAGTTCATAGTTTCCTTTCAGTGGGAAATTATCATCATCATCAAATTGTTCCTTGCTTTAGGATAACTACACCTCTCAAGTGTATTGGCACCATAGGATTGCAGCTGCGTTTGTATCGTTTAGATTATTTGAGCTTGACCTTGTAATTTCTTACCTTCTTTCAGTCTTGCCATGCCTCCAAAACCCGAAGATCACGTTAGTGTATTCATTTAGTGATTCGATATCGCCACTATTTCTAACCGCTCCAGAACAGGGTTATAAATTACGTAGGGATGGAAATGGGCCGAAACCGGGCCCCTTAAGTCAAACCCTTGCCCGATCCATTAAAAAAACTTGTC
>Ga0325402_1007772_pt1 | contig 10193 bp, 6 predicted proteins | sample PopdelMetagenome_22_FD_207212 | JGI IMG/M metagenome (GOLD analysis project Ga0325402, IMG submission 207212) | Populus deltoides microbial communities from Bellville, Georgia, United States - Xylem-PdKOR-R3 | ecosystem: Host-associated > Plants > Phyllosphere > Stem > Wood/Secondary xylem... | reverse complement strand
CCAAGGTGAGAGTAACCAAAGCTTGTGGAAGGTCTTCGTGTTGATTTGATCGTTTAGGCACCCACCAGCATATCTTTGCAATATGACATGCTACACCATAGTACTGATAGGTTTCTTCTCGGTATAGCTCATGTTCTGCAGGAGTCATGCGATGCTCTCTAGATGGAGGAGGTCATTTCTGTTTTGGATCTAAAGTGGGTCTGACAGTGTAAGTATGAGTTTTCTCTTTAGGTTGTTGTGCATGGAATCCTCTCCTAGTAGATATAAAGCTTTGTCTGCTAACATGGTTTCCTGAAAAATGATGTTGAGGGCGCTGGTGGTTTTGCCCATAGAATGCCAGCTGAGGAGTGAATGAATTATTTGTCTGATTGGGGAACCAATTTCTTCTTTGGTCTAGGCTCTGCAATTGAGAGACCAACTTCGGGTAAGAAGGTCTTGGTGGTTTCAGCATTGTGGTAGTGAATGTTTCATATTGAGGGTCAAGACTTGTGAGGAGGCAAAATATTTTTTCTTTGTCTGAAATTGGTTTCCCAATAACTGCAAGGTCACTGCATAGTCCTTTGAAGATTCGAATGTGTTCTCCAATGGTTCTGTCATCTTCTTTGCAAAAATAGGTGACTTGTTGTCTGAGGGTGAATTCTCGTTCTTGGGAGTCTTCTACATATTCATTTTTTAGAGCACTCAAGACAGTAAAGGTTGTATCTAGGCCTACTGCAAGGCCTAATGTCTGTTCTGAAAGAGTACCAATCAACCAGCCACGAAGAAGCCGATTTGCCTTCCTCTAGACAATGTATTCTTCTGTTAGTTTTGGTGAAGAATCTGTGGTGGTAGTAGAATCTGTTACAATATATTTGTTTGGGATTGAGTCTTCATTGATGAGATGATCAACCAAGTCTTGACTTTCTGCAAGAGCTAAAGCTTGTTCTCTCCATAGTGGATAATTTGTGGGGATAAGCTTGAAGATAATGAAATTACCAACATTGAGTGATAGAGTTAACATGTTGTGTGGTTCTGCTAAAATGTATATTCACACAGGCTCTGATACCAAACAGAAATTTAAAGGAAAAAAAGATGTTTCAATGGAAGAAAAGTTTTCTCTGTTTCTTTGAATTTTAACATGAATATACAACTTGCTATTCTACACGAGCTGCTGGTTTTTTTATAACATTACAAGTTGCTTAATTTGGATACATTGACTTGCCTAATCCTTAGCTGATCTGTTTCCATAACAATCCAACGTCTCTTTCTGTTTCTGGTTTCTATCATAAAGTTCATTGCTGCTGCTATTGATTTATTTTCATAATAAGCCAACGTCTCTTTCTGTTTGTGTTTTGTGACCATGAGAGTTGATTTGTTTCCATGTTGCTGGCTTACTGCTGATTCGTTTCCATGTTGGTTTCCACGTTGCTGGCTTATAGCTCCAGTTGAATTGTTTCCATGAGCATCTATCTTATTACCATTAACGCATAGGAGATGAACAATATATAGCTTCTATCAACCCAACCGTAGGCTTCAATCTAGTCCGACATGAGCTTTTTCTCTGCACCATAGCAACAGCAGGAGACTTGTTTCAGTAGTTTCCATCAGCAGCATCCGGTTGGGAGAGAACTTGAGTCTCTTTCTTTTGATAGCAGCAGCACTTAGAGTCTTTTTTTTCCATTGAAGCAGCGACAGCAAGTGCTCCAAAGCCACACCTTTCCTCAGTTACAGTGGCAGCAACCTTCTCTTCCCAGCAGCGGCAGTACTGGTTTCAACAACATGGTACCAGTCACCACCGAGAAGATCTTCCTCCAGCAAGTAGCTCTGCACCAGCCGTGAACGGCAGCAAGCTGCAAGCTCCAACATGCAAACCTCTCTCCCCATCGTGCTCCTCCGGCCAGTGTCCATCAGTTCCTCAGTCGTGAGAAGCTCTTCTCCACTGGAGTCAGCTTCCTCTCTTCTCCCTGGGACTGCTGCTCTAATTCAACAGCGCCAGGTGAGTCTCTTCCCCACTTTGCAAATTCTGTTCTGTTGATCTAGTGCGAAGGTAATTATAATTACCCTCACATTGTACATAGCATGCAATAATTGACGCATGTACGCAGTTTTCATCGTTTTAACTAGACCAAGCCAGGTCCAGCCTAATAAAAAAAATGGGTTGGGTCTGGGTATCAGCCCAACCAGCCCAAATCACCTGTAGATAGGCGTGTGTAAAACACACCGTGTGCCTTTAATTCTCATGTATTTTATTTTATTTTTATTTTGATATTTGATTAAATGAGTCTTTTTTTTTATACTAGAAAATTTCAGAAATATTTGGAGATCTTCATTGATTTATTTATGGGCCCCATATTTTGTTTTATTTTTTTTCTTAGCGTATTTTTTTTTGTTGCATGCTTAATTTATGAACCTTTACAGGTTAAATGCTTCATTTTTTTTTCTTCTTGTCTAAAAAGAGCAAAAAAAAAAAAATAGAGAAAGAGAAAGAGAGAGAGAGAGAAAGGCATAGAAAAATTGTTTCTTTTTCAATTAAAAATCTAAATTTTTTGAATTTATTCACTGGTGTCAGAGTTAGAAATATCACACCTTTTAGGTTTGTGCAATATTTACCAACGCCAGAGTAGGAAATATTCGTAGGTAAATGTTCATTGACGCCATAGTCAGGAACATTATAAGAAAAAAAAAGGAGAAGAAATTCTTAACAATTTTAGACAAAACCAGTAATGCAGTTTGCCTCATGTATAACATTTAAGGGGTGATAATATCTTTCCTTTCATGTAACACGTAACCAGTTCCGTACCATAGAATCTTTGTTGACCAGTTAGGGTTTCTAATAACCATAATACTAGGTGGCAACTCCTTGAACTAGACCTTTCCCCAAAGAAAAAGATGTCAAATATTTGTTTCTTTTTCATTAAAAATTTTAATTGGTCATCGCGATATCCGTGTGTGACAGGTATATTTAGCTAACCCTCAAGTTCTTGGCGAACACTGCACTCCACTAAATTGTTTGGCTACCAAAGAGGGTGAGTAGTTAATATAACCAGCTAAGTCAATTAATGAAACCTATGCTTTGTCACCACAACTCATGAGATAAGTCGAGTTGTTTACCCAAGAAGCTTTCCATCTGAAATTACTCTGAGGGAGTGCTTGGTATTTCTTTACCCATGCCTTTTCATCTTTGTCGTTCCATTCTTCATTTAGTACCCAACCCCAAGAGGCCTCATGTTAAACCACTAGAAATTATTAAAGACTTGTTTTGACGTTTTCAAGTGGCTAACTATCCATTTGAATAATTGAGGAACACAACACCGCATTGTCCCTTTTCCGTGCAGCCTACAGTGGCTGAGAGATAGGACAGTTTCAGCTAAGATAGCTGAAGCGAGGTTATTCTTTGTCTGTTCGTACTCAATAAAGGTGTTAGTAGCTTCAATGCTGATAATCCGAGTAGTTTTCGAAGGAAACATAACTAGCCCAAAAATAACGAAAGCAACTATCCGATACCTTTCTTCGCCCAACTTTCCTTCTTCTTTATCTGTTTTCAGTTTATTCTCAATCATCTTCCACTTAAACCTTCCATTAGACGTATTATACTGATCAACTTGGTCTAGATGCAATAGTTTTGCAACTGTTGTAGTTGTACTCTCAAATCTTTGCCTGAAATACACTTTGTGAGGGTCATTTGGGAAACTCAAGATCTAGGCATACTCTTCAAAGGTAGGGGTCATATCAACATCCTTGAAGGTGAAACATCTATAGCTCGGATCCTAGAGGTGTATCAAAGCTTTAACTGTTGAAATCTAAACGAGAATCCTTATTAAATGAGCAATTCTCCCTTATTTTTTCTCAAACAGATTCTCATCTACGTACCCTAAAATTGACGCCAACTTCTTTATGTTGTCTATGGAGTAGTTTACTTTAGTTATGTGCGGTAATTTCTCAACCTTGATTTTCGGCAATCCCCTTCAACTAATTGTATCATCTCGAATCTTTCCCTGTGTTCCGAAAAGGTCATGGTTTTAGCTAAGGTCCAAGGTAGATCTTCCTTCGTGAGGAAGTCTCTACCTTATCTATGATATCCCACATCGAAAGCGAGTGTTCAAAGCTAGGGCTTTATAAGTAATGCTGGTCGTTGACCTGTTATATGCGTTTTAGGGCGTCGGGCTTAGAAGTGAGTTCACGTCACCAAGAACAAAACCATGAGGGTGAAAGGCTTAAAGCGAACACTATACGACAGGTTTGGCTGAGTTATTACATTTGGTGTTAAAGCCAAGGACGACTTATCTTAAGATGAGGGGATTGTGATATCCCACATCGCAAGCGAGCGTCTAGAGCCAGGGCTTTATAAGTAGTGTTGGTCGTTGACCTTTGTAAGTGTTTTGAGAAGTCAGGCTCAAAAGTGGGCCCGTGTCACCAAGAATAAAACCATGAGGGCAAAAGGCCTAAAGCGGACAATATACAGCAGGTTGGGCCAGGCTATTACATTATCAGACTAAATCCTGATTATTTTAAAGCCCAAAATTTAGCCCACTTTGTTCATCATTTATGATCTTCTTTAGTGTCATTGGATTTATCTTGTCAAGATCTTTCCAATAGTACCTGTGATGTTATTATCAGAGTTTTGATGTGATTTCAACAATGAATTGACTATAAACAATAAAGAATTACAAACTTGAAAGGAGCAAAATATAAAAAAAAAACGCGTTCAGAAAGAAGGAAAGAAAACACTAATGCTTGGTTGATATTAAGTCTAAATCAAAAATCAAATCTCCAAGAATCAAGTCCTAAAACTCATTTTAGACTGCATTAATTTTAGATTCTCCTTAAAAACTTTAAAAGGATGAAGAATAAGCTTATGTTCCGCAAGAACCAACACCAACACAGGGAGAATAGAGAGAACCAGAAAAGACATTACCAGCCCTCAACCTTCATTCAATACCATCACTAGCTATCCTTACACCACCACCAATCCTTCACCAAAATCAAACTGAAACCTCAAGCCATAAACCATCCCTTCTGCAACCCTTGATTCAATAGCCTTCACTGAAACAACTAGGCTTAACCCGAGATCACTATCACACCCAGATATCGTGACAACCCGTTAAAAATTATCACTCAATCGGAAAAAATAGGTATCTGACATCTTGTTTTTTGGGGAAAAAAGGTCTTGTTCAAGGAGTCACCACTTAATATGATCGTCATTAGGAACCTTAATTGATCAACAAAGATTCTATGGTACGAGACTGGTTACATAAAAGGAAAGATATTATCACCCCTTAAGCATTTTATCTAAGACAGGTTACATTGCTGGTTTTGTCTAAAATCATTAAGTGTTTGTGTTTTCCCCTTTTTTTTTTATTTCCTACCATATTCCTAACTCTAGTGTTAGTGAATAATCACTTATGAATATTTCCAACTATGACGTTGGTAAATAGTGCATAACCCAAAATATACGGTATTCCTTACTTTGGTGTCAATGAATAAACCCGTAAAATTTAAATTTTAAAAAAAACTATTTTTACTTTAATATATTTTTTTGGGCTGGATCTAACAGCCCAACCCAGTTACTAGCCCAAGCCAATAACCAGCTCCCTAAATGTTACATGCATGCGTGAATAATTCACGCGTGCATGCAATAGTGTCAAGGCTATTAAGTTTAAAAGGATGAAAAAGGGGCTCACCTGGTGCAAGGACTGGCGAGAAGAGTTTGTGCTGGAGTTGTTGTTGTTGCCGGTTGAAAGCTAGTGCTCAGCTGGAGAGGGGAACTTAACCAATGCTACCCGCGGCTGAGAAGTTGATTCTGCAGTTGTCTATGGCTAGAGAAGAAGGTGTTGTTTTTTCTGCTGGAAGGAAGATCTTCCACCACTGTTACTGTGTTGTTGAAGACAACACTACTGCTGCTTGGAAGGGAAGATTGCTACTAATTTCGACTAGGATGATGAAGGCTCCATTGCTGCCATGACTGGAAGTGACCAAGCCCTACTGCTGCTACTGAGGGGGGTTGTTGTCTTGAGTTCAGACTTTGGAGAATGAGAGTTGCTGACAGGGTGGTTTGGTCCCCTTTTTTTGCTGGTGGTGGTCGGTGAAGGGTCTTGTGGCCGATGGCAGTGGTCCCAGGCCAAAAAGAAAGGAAAGAGGGACGGTAGGGATACCAAGCTTCTTCTCTGTCCAGGTCCTTGGAGGCTGGGGAGCTTAAAGAAGAAGAAAAGGAGAAGGAAACTAAAGAACCGGGGGAGGGGGAGCCGCCTAGTCTAAAAAATAGGTTTTCAGTCCCCCTCCTTTGTTTTGTGTCCTCCTGATTTTTTTTTAGGGCTCATTGTAATGGTCTCTCTTAGGGTTTCTTTTGTTCTCTTTTCTTTTTAATAATTTTTTTTTAATTTGAATTTTCTTAAGAATTAAATTTGAAAGTAGATAATTCCTATTATCTTAAAGATAAAAATAAGATGACAAAAGTACATTGTAGTTCATAGTTTTCACATAAGCTATTAAATTATATTTTTCATCGAAATAAATCTATGATATTTTAATTTTACATTTTAAATTTTAAAATTAAAGTAAAAGCTAATTGACCGAAATTTGGATTACAACCATACCCTAGACGTCATCCCCAAATCAACTCGGTAGCCTCTCAATCAACCTGGAGACGAATATCAACCTCTAGAATTCCACAAAAACCAATATCAGCCTTCATCCCCATTGAAAAACCAGAGCCTTAATATGTTTATATTTTTCTTTTCAATCACCAGAGATTAAATAGACTTCCATATATGTTCTTTGGAGATTAGTATTCGGCAACTTTTATATCTAGGTTAATGTAGGTTTTCAAATCTGGTCTCTCTCTTTTTTTTCTTTTTTTTTTTTATCATGCTTAAAGCATTAGGAGATTAATTAGGTTTTTCTAGCAACCGGAATGTCATGGTGTCACTCTCTCCTCTTCCTTTGGGCTAATTAATTTTAGATGGCCCTTCTTTTGGCATGGAATCATGAATAATTATTGACCATCTTGCTTAATCATTTCTGGATGTGATTAAATTGCATCCGTATGGTCTATAATTGTAATAAAGTAAAGATCTACCATAAATAAACATGTGCTTGGAGGAGCTTTTTCGTATTTATATTGTAATTCTGATCCAAGCTCATGAATCCCATAATTCAAATAATGTCTAGCTTGTGGCTAAGTGAACCTCGTCGGAAAAAAGCTTGTTTTTGTCGCCAAGATGCTATCATTATTTCCATGAGGCCAGTCTCCATAGTTTCAAAAGCCAACACAAACCATGACAACAACCTTCTCTCCTCTCCATAGTTAACAACTTACCACACAGTCTTGAACCAGATTCAACCTAAAAAAAAAAAACCATCATCAAAACACCCTTCTCCTTTGACCATTTCGCTTCAATATCCAAAATCCTCCCAGTAATTCAGCTTCAGTTCTCAGACGTTAGCCATCATTTTTAACTTCAACAGCCATCTCCAATTATCACAGAACCAAACCATGACAACAACCTCAAAAGTATCTTTGACCTTAATAACACTTCAGTCTCCATCAAGGCAACCCATCCCAGTCATCAATAATCAAAGAAGAAACAACAACAATACCCAATAAAACATTGACTATAAACAGTAAGAAATTGAAAACTTGAAAGAAACAAAATAAAGAGAGAGAGAGAAAAAATACTTCTTCACCTTCATCGTAAAATATTCGTGGAGTAGTACTTTAGTCTATTGCCCTAAAAAATACTTCTTCTACCTCTAAAAAATATAAAAAAGACACGTTCAAAAACAAAGAAAAAAAAGGAAAGAAAAAACTAATCCTTTCTTGATATTTAAGAAGCAATTAGTCCCCACAAACCAAGAGCTATGATCTACTTTACTTTTTGAAATACAGAGCGCTCCAATAATTTGTCAAAATTACGTGAGAAAAAAAGTATTTTCAATGAATTTAGTTATTTTATTATAGCTGTTATTTTTATTTAATTTTTTTGTTTTAAAAACAATGAAAATCATAAATAAATAAAATACAAAATTAAATAAAATACATACAAAAAAATAAAAAAATATATAGTTGGGGTTAAAGTAGAACTACTAATTTAGCATTACAAGCAAAAATAAAGTTTGGAAATTTTTATATCATAAATAAGGATTTGATTGAAGAGAAATTAAAGAAAAAAGACTTAATCAGACCTTAATTTGGCTAAGATTAGAAAAATTAAAGATCAAAGGCTAAAAAATATTCAATTATATAAAAGAATTCAAAACCAAAAAAATATGCATTTTTTTTAAAAAAATTATACCTGGTCAAATATCAAATTACCCCTCATTTGACATGATAATAATGTAAAAACTACTGTAAAAATATCAAATGAAAAAAATTCAATTATACAAAAAGATTCATAACCAAAAAAAATATGCTTTTTTTAAAAAAAATTTATATCTAGCCAACTATCAAATTACTCCTCATTTGACATGATATATAATTATGTAAAAACAACTGAAAAATACAAAATTGGCTCTTGACTCTAGCTTTATTTTTTATTTATTTAAGGATTATTTTGATTGTTTCTATATATAATTAAAATAAAAAATTTATTTGTTTCCAATCAATTTGGCAACATTGTGATTTTTTATTTTATTTTTTTATATTTGATTAAATACTAAATTAGCTCTTATTTGACATGATAATTATATAAAAACCATTACAAAAATATAAAATGGACCATTGACTCTAATTTTATTTTTTTATAACATAATTAAAATAAAAAAATTTACTTGTTTCCAATCAATATAGTAATCAGCACTGTAAAAAAAAAATTTCAATTCCCCAGTAACGTATTTAAATTTTTTGATTGAGTGATAAAAATATTAAAATAGTATTTTCACTCACATGACTGAAATGTTTTTTAAAAGGATTTAGTGGCAAAGAATATATAACTAGTGTTATATATATCTCTCTGCAAGTTGCCATCTTTGTGGCCGACATTGACAAAGAATATTTGAGCGATGCCCTCGCAAGCTGCACGCGGCACATGCACCTCTCTTGAATAAACAATAAAAAAAAAATCCCACCATATAAAATAAAATAATAAAATAATGAATTAGCATGGATTTATGGCTGGCTTCCCCCTACATGTGGCCGCGTTTGTTTTGCAACTATTGTTGTGTTTGCTGTACAAGGCAGTAATATGTTTGATAATAAATTAAATTAAATTTTATATTATGAAACTCATAAAAAAATTAAGCTTGAAATATAGTTTTTAAGAAGCAGTTTTTATATATTTTATATTAAGTTTTGTAAAATTTTATTTATTTTTATGTTTTAAAAGTACTTTTAAAAAAATTAAAATTTTTTATTTTTTTCTTTACTTCAAATTAATAATTTTTGTGTTTTCAATTTTTTTTATGCGATGATATCAAAAATTATTTTAAAAAAATAAAAAAATTATTTTGATGTATTTCTAAGTAAAAAGCACTTTGAAAAGCAACCGCAACCACACCTCCAAACACAATTGGTACCAAACATTTTATACATGTTTTTTGCTACACATAAATCTCAACTATAATTTTTACCAAACACTTATTTAAATCCAACTAACCACACATAACCACATTTTTTTAAACTTATTTTTATGAAACCACAACTACAAAAACTACCTCAGAAAAAAACACATTCACAATCAACTCTTTCATAGGTAAAATATAAATAAGTTAACCTAAGATAGTTTAACTGGTTAAATTTTGAATTTGTTCTCTAATAATCACTAGCTTGAGTCTTTTCAGAGCCATTGAAAGTTTACATGGTCATTAATTTTAGAACCCGTGAGAATAATCGAGGTACATGCAAGCTGACTGGACACCCATACTAATCTTAAAAAAAAGAAGAAATAAGTTACAAGTAAAATAATTTTTCATCCCTCAGTTTTAACATGATTGTAACTTAGTCCCTTAGTAAGTTCATCCCTGACTTTGGTTAAACATCAACTAATTATAACCGCAGTTTCATTTTAGTGCTGAATAAAACTAATTAGATCTGCTTAATTTTATTAGGACTTTTTAATCATTACAATTGTAAATTCAATATTTACCAGTACTATGCTCAAAAAAAATTACATTTGCTTAATTTCATAAGGGAAATTTTAAGCATTATAATGTTTTTGTTTATAATTTCAGTATTTAATACCAGGTTGTTTATAATAAATTTAATTAAGGCTTTTTCATGG
>Ga0325402_1007768_pt1 | contig 10196 bp, 4 predicted proteins | sample PopdelMetagenome_22_FD_207212 | JGI IMG/M metagenome (GOLD analysis project Ga0325402, IMG submission 207212) | Populus deltoides microbial communities from Bellville, Georgia, United States - Xylem-PdKOR-R3 | ecosystem: Host-associated > Plants > Phyllosphere > Stem > Wood/Secondary xylem... | reverse complement strand
TTATATATCGTTCGGATGTCTGACTGTTTCCATCAGACCAAATCACCAAGTATTCAATTTGATATAAATTCCCAGCTCTATGAGGAAATGGAAGGCTAGACTCTGATGCCTCATTCATTCTTCCTCCATATGCACTGAACAATTCAGCTATCTCAACCTCTAATTGATTCATCCTTTCTCAAATACCTTCCAAAGCGATTTCTGGTATAGGTTTCTTCACGTAGTCAGATTTTCCTTTGATTAATGCATTAAATATAGTGAAAAGATATAATCTGTCAACCATGATCCTATCTCCATGTACGGCATAATAAGCAGTGATTATGTTTCCATGTATAGCACAATAGACAGCTATAATGTTAGCTATGTTAGAGTACAGTGATGATAAGTGTAAACATGATTATCAAGTTTGTTAGTTGGTTAGCTGTTAGTCAATCAGTTAGTTAGCTAGCAAAGTTAGTTACATGCAGTTAAGTTGTTACAGCTCCATGTATATATATAACTAACTAACTAAAGCTGAGATTAAGTTCTTGAATAACAGAAAATAAAGAGTATAACGAGAGTTTTCATTTTCTCTTCTCTTTCAATCAGTTTCTCTGCATTTACAACAATATATACACATTAACATGGTATCAGAGCTGTTAGCTCACGCTTGAAGATCTTCTTTGATTGCTTCCGCATGCTCTCTGCTTCTTCTTCTTCGTATTCTACTCTCTCTGGTTGATAATCTGATAATCTTTCAATGGTGACTGCCTCACAACTTCAACTTCTGCAATCTCCAATCACAGCTCTCATTTCTTCTATTCCTACATCGGTTAATGTCAAGCTGGATGATTCAAATTACCTCAATTGGAATTTTCAGATGCAACTCTTGCTTGAAAGTAATGGCATTATGGGGTATGTTGATGGATCAACTCACTGTCCATCTCAACTCAACTCAACTTCATGCGAATCTGGCATCACTTCTTCTCAAAATGATGAATTCATAGTCTGGAAAATGCATGACCGAGCCATCATGCAATTGATCATTGCTACATTATCACCTATTGCTATGTCTTGTGCAATTGGTAGCACTAGCTCCAAGGATTTATGGAATCGACTGAAGGAACAATTTTTAACTGTATCCAGAACCAGCATTTTTCAAATGAAATCTAATCTACAAACAATCAAGAAAGGAGCAGATTCGGTTTCACAGTATCTTCATCGCATTAAGGAAGCTAGGGACTATCTCTCTGCTGCTAGTGTTTACTTTGTTGATGAAGATATAGTCATTCTGGCTTTAAATGGCTTGCCTACTGAGTATAACACATTCAGATGTGTTATAAGGGGACGTGAGAGTGTGATTTCCCTACATGAGTTTCACTCACAGTTGCTTGCAGAGGAAGTGATTGTAGAAGCATCAGCTCATTCTCCTTTACTAACAGCAATGGCTGCAACTACACGTTTTCCTGTGAATCATAGCTCATCTTCGACTATTAATAGAGGATTTAAGCCTTATAGTGGGAACAGAAACACTGGTAGAGGTCGGTTTAATCAAGGAAACAGACACTTTCACTCTAGACTAGTGTTTTCTTCTATGACACATGAACGCCCACACTCTAATCCTGGAGTTCTTGGACCTTCCCCTAATCAACAGTTTCACAGTCACTCTGCATCTATGATGCACATCTGCTAATTATGCAATACTGAGGGCCATACTGCTCCGTTTTGTGATGCTTCTTCTTATCAAAAACCAAAATGTCATATCTGTGGCCGCCTTAATCACACTACCTGGTTTTGCTTCTATAATGACAAAGGACCAAACTATATTGGCATGCATTCTACTGCGCAGTCTTATCCTACACAATCACCAGCTATGCAACAATCCTCATATCGAGCTTCTTCACCTCATCCCTCATTCTCATCTACTCAGTTTCCAGACTCGCAGCCTACCATGCAAGCCATGCACACTATGCTCCACCCTGCACCTCCAGCATCCAATTCTTCCAGATCATCTCAAGTATGGCTTACTGATTCTGGGGCAACAAATCATATGACAGCTGATTTGAATAATCTGACATTGGCCTCACCATATCCAACAGCTGACACAATTTATACTGCCAATGGTGAAGGTTTGACAGTGTCTCATGTTGGTCAGTCTATCATCAATTCTTCTATGTCTTCATTCAAGTTGGATTCTGTGTTACTTGTTCCTCAATTAACTCAGAATCTATTGTCAGTCCATCGGCTCTGCCTTGATAATAATTGCTGGCTTATTTTTTATGCATATTGCTTTTGGATGCAGGACAAAGCCGCAAGGAGGATTCTTTACAGAGGCTTGTGCAGTAATGGCATGTATCCTATCCATGCATCTTCATCCTCATCTTTCACTCAGTCTTCTCCAGCTCAGGCATTTCTTGGCCAACTTGTTCAGTCCAATCTATGGCACCATAGGTTAGGACATCCCACAAATTCTGTTGTCTCCCTTATGCTGAATAAAGCTCATATTCCTGTTCCCAAAACTTCTTCCCCGATAATGTGCCATCCCTGTCTTGCAAAGAAAGTTAGGAAATTACCCTTTCCTCAGCATCATCACAAATTCAATTCTCCTTTTGCTACTATCCATACTGATTTGTGGGGACCTGCCCCATGTATCTCAATGGATGGTTATAGATATTATACTATCTTTGTTAATGAATGTACACGTTTTTGCTGGTTGTTTCCCCTAGTCAATAAGTCTGATTTGTTCTCTACGTTTGCTGCGTTCTATAACCTTATTGTTACACAATATTCTGCTACTGTTAAAATTCTGCAGTCTGATGGGGGGGAATATACCTGCAATCGTTTACAACAATTTCTTCTTGACAAAGGCATTACTCATCACCTCTCTTGTCCACATACCCCTGAACAAAATGGGGTGGCTGAGAGGAAACATAGACATATTATGGAAACCACAATCACTCTACTGCACACAGGCAAACTCCCATCTCAATTTTGGTCTTATGCATGTTTAACAGCTGCATATCTCATCAACCGTATGCCAACTCCTGTCCTTCTTCACAAATCTCCTTTTGAGTTGTTATTTGGGTCTTCTCCAGAGCTTAATCACCTTAGGATATTTGGATGTGCATGTTTTCCTCTTCTTCGTCCTTATAATCATAACAAACTGCAGCCCAAAACTTCCAAGTGTGTGTTTCTTGGTTACAGCCACAAATACAAAGGATATTTGTGCTATCATGTGCCTACTCTGCGGTTATATGTCTCAAGACATGTTATATTTGAAGAGACACAATTTCCATATCCTGAATCCTCACCATCCTTGCTCACAACTCAGCCCTTACCATCCTCTGCTTCCTCCACATGTCCTGTGCTTCTTGTTAATACCGAGAACACAGTTATTACTTCCAGCCCTGTTTCCCCTTCCCACCATACACCTAGTATATCTACAGTCTCTCCTAGTTCTCAGTCCATTACTGCTTCCATTCAAGCTTCTCCTCCTCCTCCTGTGGCGCCTGATATCAGTATCAGTTCTAGTACTTTTAATCTTGACAACTTGCAAGTGGTTCTGTCCATTCCTTCTCTCAATTTGCATCCCATGCAAACCAAAAGCAAAAGTGGCATTACTAAACAGAAGGCTTTCTTAGCCAGCATTCAGGACTCTAGCATGGTTGATTTGTCTTTAACAGAGCCAGCAACTTACAAATCTGCCATCAAAGCTCCTGTATGGTTACAGGCCATGCAAGATGAAATTACTGCATTACATACTCAAGGCACCTGGAGTCTTGTTCCATTACCATCAAAGAGGAATTTGGTGGGGTGCAAGTGGATTTTCAAGATCAAATGTCATTCGGATGGTTCAATTGCTAGACACAAAGCACGGTTGGTTGCTAAAGGGTTTAGTCAGGAACCTGGCTTGGATTATGGGGACACCTTTAGTCCTGTGGTGAAACCTGCCACCATTCGACTAGTTCTTGCACTGACTGCTCATTTCAATTGGCCTCTCAGACAATTAGATGTCAAAAATGCATTCCTGCATGCCATTCTTCAAGAAGAGGTTTACATGTCCCAGCCTCCTGGCTTTGAAGATTCAGTTCATCCTCATCATGTGTGCAAACTGCATAAATCCCTCTATGGATTAAAACAGGCACCTAGGGCCTGGAATGCATGTTTTACTCAGTTTCTGCCTTCCTTGGGGTTTGCCACAACATATTCTGATTCATCCTTGTTTGTCAAGTATGTTGGTTCTCAGATTGTGGTCCTGCTACTCTATGTGGATGATATTATCCTTAAAGGAAATGCATCTGCTGCCATTCTGCAGGTTATCCAAGCTCTCTCCACTGAATTTGATATCACAGATTTAGGATCTCTTTATTTTTTCCTGGGGATACAGATCACTCACACCTCTACTGGCTTGTTCCTTTCACAATCTAAATATGTTGAGGATTTGCTGCTTAAATCTGAGATGGTTGATGCTAAACCGTGTGATACTCCATGTCTTCCTTATCATCGCCTACTTAAAGAAGATGGGGCACCGTATCCTAATCTTACTGTCTATCACAGCATTGTAGGAGCTCTGCAATACTTAACCTTCACACGACCTGACATTGCGTTCTCTGTGCATCAAGTCTACCAATTTATGCAGAATCCAATGGTGTCTCATTTCACTGCTGTGAAACGAATTTTACGCTACCTTAAAGGCACACTGCATGTTGGTATTTCTTACACTAAAGGCGATTTGCAACTCAAGGCATTTAGTGATGCTGACTGGGCAGGGGATCCTAATGACAGACGCTCCACTACTGGCTTGGTAATCTTTTTGGGCGACAATCCTATATCATGGTCTTCCAAAAAGCAACAAACTGTGTCCAGATCATCAACAGAGGCTGAATATCGAGCCCTATCTTTTACTACTGCTGAAGTGGACTAGCTCAAGCAGTTATTAGCTTTTCTGCATGTTTCATTACCTCATATTCCTGTTCTTTTTTGTGATAATCTCTCTGCCATTGCTCTATCCTTTAATCCTGTTCAGCATCAACGAACCAAACACATTGAGGTCGATGTGCATTTTGTTCGTGAACGGGTTTCCCAAAAGCAATTGTCAGTTCAATTTTTTTCCTCACAGGAACAGTTTGCTGATATTCTCACGAAAGGGTTAAGTGCTCCTCTCTTTCGCACTCATTGCTGCAATCTCAGACTTAGTACTCCACCCGCCTGATCTTGAGGGGGGATGTTAGAGTACAGTGATGATAAGTGTAAACATGATTATCAAGTTTGTTAGTTGGTTAGCTGTTAGTCAATCAGTTAGTTAGTTAGCAAAGTTAGTTACATGCAGTTAAGTTGTTACAGCTGCATGTATATATATAACTAACTAACTAAAGCTGAGATTAAGTTTTTGAATAACAGAAAATAAAGAGTATAACGAGAGTTTTCATTTTCTCTTCCCTCTCAATCAGTTTCTTTGCATTTACAACAACATATACACATTAACAAGCTATATATAGATAATCGTTACTCACACTTGTAATTTCTATTTAAGATGAATACAATACTAAAGAAAGGCAGGTTAGTTTTCATACATGGTATCAGAGATTCCAGAGGTATCACCAACGATGGAGTCTTCTACTTCTTTGATCCCACCTGTGTCAAATTCTCATTCTCTTGAATTCTCACCTTCTTCTCCTCATTTACCTAATATCTCTATTAAGCTAGCCTCCACCAATTATCTTTTGTGAAAAGCCCAAGTCATTCCCATTCTGTGTGGCAATGGTCTTCTCGGTTATGTGCAAAATCAGGTTCCTCGCCCGTCGCAAACCATCATTGGTGAAGATGGTGTGTCTTGAACCAACCCAGCGGCAGCCATTTGGCTGCACACTGATCAATTGATCCTTGGGTGGATCAGCAGCTCCCTGTCTGACGGTCCCCTATCCCAAGTCATCAGTAGTGAATCCTCTCATGATGCTTGGCATGTTTTGGAGACTCTTTATGGTAGTTATACTTGGGATCGTCTTCAATAGATGAAGGGCGAGATGCAGTCGCTCAACAAAGGCAGTTTTTCTTTAGAAGATTATCTGCACAAGGCCAAATCTCTAGCCTTGTCTCTACGAGGTACAGGTAAACCAATGGATGACGATGAGTTTGATCCTATAGTAGCAGCCTTACATGCTCAGGATATTTTTCCACCTCTTAAAGGGGTCATCAACAAACTACATGATTTTGAAATTCACCTTTAAGCAGCACGAGTGACTCCTCCTAACATTGCATTTTACACAAATCATGGTAGAACCAGTACAAACTTTCATGGAACTCATGGTTCTCGTGGTCACAATATTGCACATAACCAGACTGTTTCTCAATCCTACCAGAACTCATAGTTCTTGATATATAGCATGGTACATGAAGTTCAGTACTTATATTCAGCACATGGGTTTCCATCGATGTCCCTATGATCAATCCTTGTTTTCTCACCATCAAGGTTCAGATATAATTATGCTCTTAATTTATGTCGATGACATACTTATAACAGGGAGATCTCCTTCAAAAATCAGGAGCTTTATTTATCATCTCTCTATTGCTTTTCACATGAATGATCTTGGAGATGTTCATTTCTTTTTAGGACTACAAATCACACAAGATGAGTTGACCATCACTGTCACTCCAACCTATTATTTGTGCCTTATTGGTTCGCTACAATATCTCATTTTGACACGCCCCAATATATATGCAGTCAACAACATTTGTCAGTTCATGCAACATCCTTGAGACACTCATCTCATTGCTGTTAAGCGTATATTTCGGTACCTTAAAGGTACTCTTAATATTGGTCTTGATTTTGTAAAAGCTCCTCCTCTCATTGCACTTCATGGTCTTTGTGATGCGGATTGGGCAGGCTCCAAGGATGATCGCCATTCTATGACTGGATTTACTATCTATATAAGCGATAACTTGTTATCCCGGGGAGCTAAAAAGCAAGCTACAATGTCTTGTTCCACAGCGGAAGCTAAATATCGTGCTTTAGCCTCAACCACTACTGAACTTATGTGGTTTATACACCTTCTAAAATCATTGGTTATTTAATTCCTGCTCCCACACTAGTGTTGTAATACCCTACACATATAAATAGGAAAGGTTGACTAACTAATAGATTAAGCCTCCTACTTCTTCTCAACTTGGTATGAGAGTCTCAACACATCAGAACTCCTCTCTCTCTCTTCCTAATAGACCTTACTGTTGCCAACTTCTCCCTCCACCAAACCGGTGGTGCAGCCCAACCGGCCAGCCACTCATAAGTTGTTGTCGTGGTGTTTTCCCACACCAGCAGCCTCCTTCACTTACATAGTAGAAAAATGGTTCTTCTTCCCGCTATAGTTGCTTTGTCCAACACATAGCAAGTTGTTTCGTTGAAGCTTACAAATATCAATTATCTCTATTAGAGAATGCAGATGAAGTTATATCTTTTTGGTCAGGGTGTCTTCCACTTTGTTAATGGCTAAGTACCGTTTCCTCCCTCTCATGTTTCTGATAGTTCTGTCGATTATTCTTCAATAATTAACCCCTCTTTTCTTCATTGGAAGCAACAGGATCAACTTATTTTGAGTGTGTTACTCTCTTCTCTTTCTATGGATGTACTACACCTTGTGGTAGATTGTTAAACCTCTCATTGTGTTTGGCGCACTCTTGAGATAGCTCTTGCCTCTCCGTCTAATTCTCGTATTATGCAACTCCATAGGTCCTTTCATGATCTTCAGCAAGGTGATGCATCGATTGCTATGTACATATAACAAGCAAAGTCATTATTTGATGAATTGACTGTTGTTGGCCGGCCTATCTCCCTTGAAGACTTTAACCTCTATGTATTTCATGGCTTTCATGGTGAGTTCAAAGACTTGGTAACTATCCTCGTGATCAAGATAGATCCACTGTCATATGCTGACCTTCATAGCCATCTCCTTACCCATGAGTTTCTACACAAGACCTCCTTCAATCCACCTCTGCTGCCCACGCCATCTCTGCTACCCTCTGCTCATCTTGCCCAATATCAGCACAGCCCCAGAGTAGGTCTTACTAGCCAACTACCCCTACAATCATCGCAACGCCACCCCAAGGTAGTCAACCCGACAAGCCTTTAGCAACCAATTTTCATAGTCCATGATCGCACCTTCGCACCTTTGAGCCAACGATTAGGATCTTTCCCATTTGAATCAAGGACCAAGATTTGTCCCAAAGATAAAATATCCCTCTTTCACTCCTTATAAATAGGGATGGATTCCAAGCATTGAGGAATAAGAAATTAGAGGCCAATATTGGGGAAGAATCAGCTCTTTTCCCCAGTTTTTTATCATCTCTTTGTTAGCTTTCTCTCTCTCCCCCCGCCGTGCCTTCACCACCATCATCGCCACTAGCTACACACTGGACTTCCCTACACCACTAGGAACACCACCACCAGCTCTTCTCCTCCGCCCAAGCAAGCCTTATTCTTCTTTTTCTTCTTGAAACCCCCTCGGTGTCCATTGCATGCATGATTATACATGCAATGGTCAAATAATTAACATGGTCATTAGGGTGGGCCAGTGACCATGTGGGCCTGAGTTGGATCTATTTCAGCCTAACCCAGATGGTTGGGCCGGGTTAAACCCAAAGAAAATAAAAGAGAGATGTTGGGCCTTCTGTCGAGCCCAGCTCGATTGGATTGGGATTGGGCTCCAAGCCCAACCTAACATTAAAAAAAGAGATGTCGGGCCTTCAAGTCGAGCTAGACTTATTTTAGCCTAGCCCCCAAAATATTAAAAAAAATATAATACTATTAAAATATTAAAAATATATTTTTAAAAAATCAAATGTTTCAAAGGGCATTTTAAAAGTATTTATGGGTCCCTCGCATGTTTTTCTAATAATTTTGCATGATATCGGACTATAAACTTATACTGTAAGATACGGACCCGTTATTAAAAATATCTGGTTTTATCCAAAGCTTAAAAAAAACACAAAAATAAAAAAAATCTAAAAATTGAAAATAAACTTTCATTTCAAAAACATAAATGTGTTTGGTTTTCATGCATACGGCTAAATTATAAAAGTTTTTCATGCATATTTCTAAAAAGAGATAAAATTATTTTTATCATATTTTAAAAAACGTAAAATGAATATCATAACCAGTTTATTATTATCCGTTAGGGTTTGACTAAAATATCAACTAAAAAATATCAGCAACAATTATTTTGTTTAATTAATATTTAGAGTGTTAAGATTTAACTATAGACTTACAATAAAATTCTTGTGCTGCATACATCAAATAAATTAATGTCTTTTATGTTGAATTAGAAGTGGATGATGAAGAAAAAAAATTGAGTTAACCTGACTGGTGGGTGTGTAGCAACTCTTTAATTTGTTTATGCCATATATTCAAAGATATATAGGATTTTATTGTTTGTTGATGCTACATTAATGGATTGAAAAATTAGGGTTTTACTTTTCAAAATTAATATTATCAATATGTCATGTATTTTTTTTAGTAATCGAAAGAGAATATTAATAAGATTTAGTCAGTGCCATTAAAAAAATGGTAAAGTGACTAAAAGAAAAATTTGCAAAGAAAAAAGCAAAGAAACAATAAAAAAATGTTAATCTTAAGCATTGGATCACCTCATCACACAATCTGAACATATAGCTAGCTAGATCCAATACCTGTAAAAATAAAATTCTGAAATCTAACTCGAAATCATCGAGCTAAACGATGGAAAGTTAAATCATAAATTTTATCCCAATCAGGATCAGTTGCATTAAAAATTAGTAACTAATTTGTTACGGGTAATCTAAATAGACTACAAGATACCACAACAAAGCGTATAAATGGCTTTACGCTAAAATTTCCCATGTAATGATTTCATTCCTGCATTTTTCTCTGTCCACTCTAGGAGTGTCAAAGAACCATCTCAACTCAATAGCTTAAGCTGTTCGGTGAGGTTCCAGGATATAATTTATATTATTCTCTAACACACCCCCTCAAGTGAAAGCCTTTTAGGCTTGAAACTTGCATCACTTGATCATCAAGGCTCTGATACCATGTCAAAGAATCATTTCAACCCAATAGCTTAAGCTGTTAGGTGAGGTCCCAGGATATGATTTATATTATTCTCTAACAAGGAGGAATTAATTTTAAACTCGTTTTAGTATTTACCATGAAGACATGGATTCATATCAAGATTTTGTTGATTAACCTAACA
>Ga0325402_1007766_pt1 | contig 10196 bp, 3 predicted proteins | sample PopdelMetagenome_22_FD_207212 | JGI IMG/M metagenome (GOLD analysis project Ga0325402, IMG submission 207212) | Populus deltoides microbial communities from Bellville, Georgia, United States - Xylem-PdKOR-R3 | ecosystem: Host-associated > Plants > Phyllosphere > Stem > Wood/Secondary xylem... | reverse complement strand
GGAGATTGTTGGCTCCAAGATGCAACACTGAGAGTCCATCACTGAAGTTTCCCAAGCACTGTGGGATGAATCCACTAAAGCCATTGTTGGACAAGTCTAGAATCTCTAGGAACTTCAGCTCACAAATGACGGAAGAGATGTTCCCGGTCAGTTTACCATTGGAGGAAAGCATAAGAGCTTTCAAATTTTCATTCTTGAAAACAGAAGGTGGAATCTGGCCATACAACCTATTATGACTGAAATCAATATATTGTAATGAATTACAAAGGAACGGACTTATCTGGCCATACAGTAGGTTATTGTGAAGAAGAAGAGCCTGCAAAGAAGGCATAGAAAACAAAGAGGATGGAATCTGACCATCAAACCTGTTGTTTGAGAGGTATAACCAAATGAGTTGTGTGAGGTTATCAAAATAATCTGGAATTTTTCCAGAAAAATTATTGAAAGAAAGTGTCAAGGAATATAGCTTCATAAGGTTTCCAAGTGAGGATGAAATCTGACCATCAAAATTGTTGTTTGATAGGTCCAACCAAGTGAGTTGTGTGAGGTTAGAAAAACCATCCGGAATTTTACCAGAAAAATTATTGAAAGAAAATGTCAAGGAATATAGCTTCTTAAGGTTTCCAAGTGAGGATGGAATCTGACCATCAAACTTGTTATTTGAGAGGTCCAACCAAGTGAGTTGTGTGAGGTTAAAAAAACCATCCGGAATTTTACCTGAAAAATTATTGAAAGAAAGTGTCAAGGAATATAGCTTCTTAAGGTTTCGAAGTGAGGATGGAATCTGACCATCAAACTTGTTGTTTGAGAGGTCCAACCAAGTGAGGTGTGTGAGGTTAGAAAAACTATCTAGAATTTTACCTGAAAAATTATTGAAAGAAAGTGTCAAGGAATATAGCTTCTTAAGGTTTCCAAGTGAGGATGAAATCTGACCATCAAACTTGTTGTTCGAGAGGTCCAACCAAGTGAGGTTAAAAAAGCCATCTGGAATTTTACCAGAAAAATTATTGAAAGAAAGTGTCAAGGAATATAGCTTCTTAAGGTTTCCAAGTGAGGATGGAATCTGACCATCAAACTTGTTGTTTGAGAGGTCCAACCAAGTGAGCTGTGTGAGGTTAAAAAAACCATCCAGAATTTTACCTGAAAAATTATTGAAAGAAAGTGTCAAGGAATATAGCTTCTTAAGGTTTCCAAGTGAGGATGGAATCTGACCATCAAACCTGTTGTTTGAGAGGTCCAACCAAGTGAGTTGTGTGAGGTTAGTAAAATAATCCGGAATTTTACCTGAAAAATTATTGGAAGAAAGTGTAAAAAAATCTAGCTTATTAAGGTTTCTAAGTGATGATGGAATCTGACCTTCAAACCTGTTGTTTGAGAGGTCCAACCAAGCAAGTTGAGTGAGGTTAGAATACTCATTCAGAATTTTGCTAGTAAAATTATTGGCTGAGAGAAGCAAGTGACTGAGCTGCTTAAGGTTTATAAGTGAGACTGGGAGATGACCTTGAAAACTGTTATGTGAGAGGTCCAACCACGACAATTGCGTTTGATTAGCAAAAACATCAGGAATTGAACCAGTAAAACTATTGTTTCCAAGATCCAAGTACTCGAGTTGCTTAAGTTTTCCCAATGAGAAAGGGATTTGACCACCCAACTGGTTATCTGCAAGGCCCAACTCAATGAGTTGCGTGAGGTTACCAAGTAGACCGAGATTCGAGCCAACAAAATTGCACCCATCAAGATACATCATTTCCACAGACTTCAGATAACTGATTGAATCTGGTTCCAAATGTATTGAGATCCGCGTATGTGACAGATCCAAATGCGAAAGAGCATTGCTTAAATTGTATGGCGGAAAAGAGCCAGTGAGTTCTTCGTTGGTCCTTAAATCGAGCGATTGAAGGTTTGCTCGGCGAAAGAAATTATCAGGGAGTTCCCCTTTCAATCCACAACGCCAGAGTTGGAGAGATGACAAAGAAGAAGACAAGTTCATCAAGGAACTGGGTGCCACCAAAGACATGTTCACTCCACCCAAGCAGAGTTCTCTCAGCTGGGTGAGGTTTTGAGCAAGCTTGTTGAAAGAAATCGGTTCCAGCATCAGCTCCTCAGAGTTGGAAGAGAGATCAAGTGACACCAATCTGGATAAATGGGAGATTTCTGGGGGAACTTGGCCTGCAAAATTCGATGAATTTAGATTTAAATGCGTCAAATGCAAGAACTGACCAAAGGAAGATGAAATGACAGAGCGATTGAAGTCATTGCGAGAGAGATCGAGCTTCTGAAGATGATGAAGGGAGAAGAGAGTGCTGTTAGAATGGAGGGTGCCATAAAGCATGCTGCAACCAAGGTCTAGGCCAATTACATGGCCAGTTTTCATGTTGCATGTCACGCCATCCCAAGTGCAGCAATCTGTACCCTCTTTCCACAGCACTTTCTCGGGTGGATAACATGGAAATGTAGATGGAGAAGAAGGCACGGGAAAGGAATTTTTGAATTGGAGCAAAGCCAGGCTCTGGTCACTGGGGCATAATTGTACTGAAGAGGAGAAATTGGAAGAAGAATGAGCTGGTTGGGAGTGCGAATGGAAGAGAAGGAGGCAGAGAAATTGAGCGAGCAACAATGAAGATCCCATCATTCCCTAAAAGTGCTATTCTTGGAGATTGATGGGAGACTTCTATTAGAATGTAGTGTATATATAGAGACTTCCGGAATGCAGAATTTCCGGCCCCTTTCCTCGTTGTTTCTAAAATTATTTAAAAAAGAAATCATATAAATATATCATCAAAATATATACTGATGGGATAACAAAAGTCTAGCCAGAATAAAATTGAAAGCAAATTCCTTCACTGCTGCAAAACAGACTAAAAACGAAATGGAATTTGAAAGGTTGCAGTATGGAAACCAATAGCAAAAATAGACTGGCCAACAAAGTTTGCACTGATAAGTTGCCATTGTTATTCGGAAACTACAATATTTGGATTAAAGAAAAAAATAAAAAATAAATAAAAAATAAATTCATAAATAGCAATTGAAAATTCATAAAATTAAGTCCTTTTTTTGTTGTTGAATAGTGAAATGGATATTCATTTTGTCGCGTAAAATATAACACTTCTATAGTAGATATGCTAAGTCATTATTCTAAATTTAAATTATATTAAATACATGATTTTTTGTATCTCAATAAAGACATGCAATGAACATAAGGTTTTATACCAATAAATGACCAAGAATAACCTTTATTTATATAGTAAATTTTGGTATCCAATAATAACTAACAAGAAAATAATAGTTGACTCGTGTACATAAGCATAAGATTGAGCTGAGCAAGAGAAGAATTTCTAATTGCCTCTCCTACTCGTGAGACAATGCATGTATTCTCTGAACCTTTAACTCTAACAATATTTTTTTTTTGTCCTTTAAATTCAAACTGTAATCTAATTGCCTCTTCTACGCGCGAGGCAATACATGTACTTTATGAACCTTTTATCTCTAACAATAATCTTTTTTTGCCCTTAAATTGAAATTTTAATTTTTTAAATACTTGAAATTAATTTTTAAACAATCACAAAATCCTAACAACTCTTTTATTTTAAAACTTTTTTTAAATAGTTTTAACTCTTTAATTTCCTAACAGCTCTTTTATTTTTTAAATTATTATAACAACTCTTTAATTTTTTAATTTATTTCTTGACTAACTGGTACATGCTAGCTGTATATACCATGCATTTAATTTTACAATCAAGGTATACTGAAAACATCATAGTATTTTTTTTGTGTTTGTAAAGTTTGCTGGTATTTTCTTTCGATCTTGGTCTAGTTATTCATGTAATCCTTGTTTTAGAGAAGAAATTTGTTGAATCATGAAGAATGACCTTGGATAGAGAAAAATTTTCTTAAGGACATTCTTCGTATAGGCCTCAGATTTTATTTTGTTTCTGTTTTTCATTGGATTTTCTTACAAAAGGTGGAATACTTGGTTTTTTTTTTTGTTTTAGAAATGAGATTTTTGAATTTATACTTAACCAGAAAAAAATGTTTGGCCACCCAGATGATTGTAAGATGGAAGACTTGTCAGTATGGCTTTCCCTAGTCTTCTCTGCAAATACAACGCAACTTGACTTGATATTCATGGATAGTAAAGTTATGTAGGTCCAGTATTTAATTCCATCAATATTGACTGGACCATAATGAATTAACTAGGAGCCCCTTGCACATATTTCCACGTTAGACTTGTCTGAATTGGGCACCACTAGACTTGGTGCATTGAATTTCTAGGATGAGCCACCTCAATTATGTTTATTATTTTCAAAGCTATTCATATTTCACCACTCGTTTCTAGCTATGTTTATTATTTTTCAGGATTTGATTTCGATACTTGTCAATATTACAAAGTATTTGAAATTGCAGTTGCAATATGTCTTTGAAAAATTCTAATTTTTTTTAGTTTTAAATTATAATATATTTTTTTTATTTTTGTATCGTTTTGATGTGATGATGTCAAAAATAAAATTTAAAAAATATATATTATTAGATGTATTTCCAAACGAAAAATAATTTAAAAAACAACATCTACTGCACTTCTAAACAGGAACTATGCATACATCTAGAGAAATTGGTAACTATACAGTCTAGAGAAAAATATCAATCAATCCCTAAAATCATAAAGAAATTCGAGAATATAAAAGCTCTATCTCGAAACATAAATGGAAGAACCGTTTAATCTAAGTCCATGTCATATGTTATTAGTTGATAAATAGTTTACAAATTATTGGATGGCCCAAAAATGTTGGAATTCCATTTTGAGTCCAAAACCGTGTGTGTATTACAAAGAAAGAGAAAATGAAAGTCATTTTTGTTGGGTTTCGTGAAGCACTGTCAAAGAACTAATTCAACTCAAAAGGTTAAGCTATCAGGTGAGGTCCCAAGATATTATTTATATTATTCTCTAACACACCCCCTCAAGTGAAAGCTCTTGGAGCTTAAAACTTGCATAGACGCACATTACCTTGTACTTAATTTTTATCAAATAAATGGGGATGCTGAAATTCGAACTTGTGACCGCTTGGTCATCAACCCTCTGATACCATGTCAAAGAACCAATTCAACCTAAAAGCTTAAGTTATTAGGTGATGTCCCAAGATATGATTTATATTATTCTCTAACAAACACAAACATACAGTGAAAATAGTAAATTTGAATTTTTTTTCATGAGTCCCGAGAATCTTGTTAAAACGATTTAGAGTTGTTTAAGATTTATGCGAAGATTACATGAAGATTTGAACTTTATTTTGACTTTGAATATATGCTTCAAGGTTGGGTTGTCGCAAACCATAAGTCTTCCAATTGTTTGGCCTTTAAAGGTAATCCACACGAATCACCTGTAAAAAATCTCATAAACCTTTTTAGAAGAAAGGGATTGTTATACCTTAAAGTAATAGCTCTTTTTTTTTGTAGGTATTTCAATATTGTACTCTACTCACCTTTTTCACCATCCACGTGAAATAAGAGGCATATCTTTCTATTTATAAGGAAACCTTAAAACCTTATAAATTATAAAATATCAATTTGCTCCTTATATATATATATATATATATATATTATTTTAGGCTAATTTTAGAAATTTATTCAATTAAGTCCCTACTTGATTTTTTTAGGTCTAGAATTGTAATTCCCTGTATATTAGTTTAGTCAATTCAATATATAAGTTATCTGACAAACATCTACATATTAGTCAATTCAATGTACAAGTTATCTGACAAACATCTACATATTAGTTCTAAGTATCTCTCATACTTCAGTTTATGAGAACAATTGTTTCCTTTTATAAAGAAAAGAACATCATATATATCAATCTCAACAACTCTAATTAATGTCTAGTCTTAATATAGCATTGACCAGGAATAATGGTTTGATGTAATAAGAATCTCATAATTATAACAACCGTATAATTTTCTTTGCAAAATATTTTTTTTCTAAGGACTTTATCTTTATTATAGATTCATTAATCAAATATTTGATGAATATTAAAGATAAATAAGCATTTATTAATAAATTAAATATATATATACATGAACAAAGTCAATACCACATATAACCAATTGATTGATTACAGGTCATATGTACACCCACGGTTATAATTTTTCTAGGTTATTAAAATATAAGAAATTTAACCGATAGTAAAATGGGTTAAATTAAATTAAAGAAACCTAAATCAAGATAAAAATGGTGAAATTAATGAAATGAAAAGTGAATATAGTGCTAAATTGTTAGAAAGAAAAATTTATAGGGACAAAATAAATACATAAGACCAAGATGGGTCAATGTTCAAATAACAGAAGCTTAGGGGTTTATGTACAAATGATAAAATGACCCCTAGGGTTTAGAGGATTAATGTATATGTTTTATAAAAGGGTTAAACAAGAAAATTTGGATTGTTTTTTCATAAAAATCACCTACTGACCAATTTAGCTCTATTAAGCATAACGCTCAATCCAACCATCAGATCAAACTAAACATTTATGAGAGGCTCCTTCACATATAGTTTCATATACAATTAAAATTTTAGAGTGATCAGAGTTCAGCAAGGTTGTCAAATAATGTGGAGAATTAGACTGAAAAATAGCATGAAAATCATTAATGGCAGTTTTGTAAATATGCTTGATCAGCTGGAAAATTGCAGTAGCTCTCTTCTTCATTAAACCACGGCTAGACAGAAAAATAGGAGGAGAAAAAACAGAGAAAAGAGAGCTTGGAAGAGAAAGAGAGAAAAAGGCAAGGTGGAACCCAACAATTGTGTTAGGAAAAGTGTTTTTAGCTAGAAATCAACAAGAAACAAGAGAGAAAAGAAGGAACAAGGGAACTTAGGAGACAAAAAGAAGACATATGGATGACAAAAATTCCAACAACTATAACTCCACCGTTGGATCAGAACAATATTTGAATATGTTGTTCTCCTCCATGTCTTGTACATTGTCACCAGAGGAATCGTCTATATCAGTCCCCGTGTGAGAGATATCACAGGAGGAAACTTTCTGCGAAAATACACTTCTGGACATTCTCAGTCGTCAACCATTTTCTCCACCGTTCACCGTTGGATCGAGCTATAATTTGGATATCATGTTCATCCTGATTCTATCTATATTCTGAATGGTGGAGATCAAAACCAACCACTCCGAACAGAAGTTGTACTTCTTGCACAATAAGTCTACAAGTTTTAGGTCAGTTCAGTTAAACCTATGATTCTGGAAATTTTATCGTTGGATGGAGTTGATATTTGGATATGTTATACTTTTAATAATGAATTATAACTTGACCGTATGGATTGTTGTAATATTATTCGTTTGTTATTTATGAGTGATTGAAATTGTTGCCAAAATTAGTTTTGTGTGAGCTGAAACAACCCCAAAATTAAAAGGATATGGAGCAATAAAGAGACTTAATTTTTAAGAGACTTTAGGGTTTCTGTGACAGCCCTGAACATCTATGCTTGGAAGAGGGGGGTAAATACCTCTCCAATTTTTATTTTTTTAATGTCTCTAAGAAACTAAAGCAAGGCTATTGTGACAGCCCTACTAATGGGTGTTAAGGGGCTGATTTGGACAGCCCCAAGAACAAAAACTTATGGGAAATTAGAGTCTCATATAAAGTGATTACAGTGAGGTAAGTTTGGGTTAAGAAATTAGCTTGGAAAAGTTTGCACGGTTCGAGTTAACGGATAACTATGTGAACACGAAATAATGATCTAATTTGGATATGGAAATCTTGCATGAAATCATATAATGATGCTTGCTAGATTATAAAAAAACTTTGAAAAGGGCAATGAATGATATTAAATATTGATCTTCTGTGGAGCAGGAGAGGCATCGATTGTGGGACCTCAAGCTAGCAGAACGAGACCACTAAGAGGAACAACTAGGTGTTTACCACCTCACCTCTTTATATTTTGAAGAATTTAATACATTCTAAAATTTTATTTTTTTATGCTACATGTTGATTTATGATAGTAAAGGATGAGAAATTTGACAGTGGAAACAAGATTAAATATGACGGCTGGTGTCGTGAGTGTTGCCGGGAAAAACATTGTATAAGGTAATAGTGGTTGTTATCCTAATTTCTAAGGATAACTCGGATTGATATTAAAAGTCAGCCACATGAGTGGGGGCAAGGAAAGTTAGCCGACCATATAAAGAGCAAAGAGAAAAGGGGGGAATTTGTGGTTTTCCTTAATGAATTTATTAAAATAGGTTGTTTTCTTTATGTGAATGTGTATGTGAATTGAATGAAATTAGCATGAAAGAATGAGGGAACTCTTTGTTCCTTAAGGCCATGCTTTCGGTCAATTATGTATCAAAGAGAGAGGATGTTTAATTTGACATATTTAGCTTAATGACGTGTGTTTAATTGTGTCAAAATGAGGAAACAATGCATGTTGAAATGTCAAGGATTGTGTTTAGAAAAATACTGTTTGGAAAGTTCGTAAAATTGATAAGAATGTTCTATTTTGATGTTAAGAGGGAAGATTGAAATAAATAGGATAAACTGGCTCTTAAAAAGATATTTTTGACACTCTTATATGATATGTGATATTGCTAGGGGTTGAGATAAAAGAGAAAAAGTTAAATTGTAGATGTTGTGTGTAAATGAAAAGGTTGATAAATCTATACAGATTTGTCTAATAACTTTTGGAGAGAATTCGAGTAGGAGAATGAGGAAATTAAGATCCGGTTCCTGCATAGTAATTGTATTTTTGGATATTGACTAACTAAGGAAACTAAGGTTTTTCCACATTAGAGTTTTAATGTAAACAAAAATTATGTTCATAGTGTGGTTCTTGATTGTTTCCACTTTTTAATTTGATTTCTCTCATTTTAACATGTGGTTCTATTTGTTTCCACATTAGAGTTTTAATGCAAAGAGAAAAGATTTTGTGACATGTGGTTTATGATTATAGTTTATACAAATGTCTTGGTACATATCATGAAACAAGGTTTGATCCTAATTATAGAGATTGTGTAAATTTTTCATTAAAAAAATAGAGAAAGCTTGAAATAATTGAGTTTTGTTTTTGGAAATTGCAATTACTAATTCAAGGTGTGTGTATTTTTGATTCTATGAGAATTTGTATGAAAGTCTTTCATTCACTTCTCTTCAATAAAAGTTTTATTTTTCAAGAATTTATCCTAATTTTTTATCTAATTCTTTTTCTGACTATTGATTTAACCTCTAATAAAATAGATATTTGTTGGTTATATTACATCTTTTCAACAAGTTTAGAAATGACTATAACAACCCTGATGCTCCAATAGAGAGAATTACCTATGATTGACTTAAGGAAAATTTCCAAACCAAAAATTAAAAAAAAAAAATTCATGTTATTATGTTCAAATTTATGCATTCCCTTATTCATAATGTAGATTAAATGAACATAAATAGTTATACCAGAGGTTCCCTTATTCATATGAACATATACTCTAGGAGAAATGTTTTTATGCAATATTAACAATTTTATAATTATTTTTTTAGTGTTAAAATATTTTCGTTTATGATCATTCCTATTATCTATATATATCAAGAAAGATATGTGGACTAATAAGGCTATTATGAAATATTTACTTACAAATAGGCAAGCTATTCTATTCTAGTTCATAATTTCTCTTGTTATATGATTGGTCCAAGGGACACACCAGATATTTTAGTTGTGCCTATATCACTCATTATAGGAACTAGGCACAAGCTTTCTCCATCCAATTCTCATTAATGGAGTGTGGTTCGTTCAAAAACTTCATACCTCTTTATTTATCGCTGAGATGTGTGGATTTTTCAAAACTTCATGGACATAAAAAAGAGAGAACACCACGGATTGTTTTATGATAAACAAATGCATTTTATAAGTTCATTGTTATGGATAACTCTTATAAAATATTGGACCTATGACGTACGAGACTTAAATTCTAGATGTAGATGCATGCTATATAGTTGATTTTCATCCTTTAAAGACTACAAGTATCAAGGGAGCATCCATTGACAAAAAGATTACACTAAGATTATCATCACATGGCTTTGACGTAACCAAGAGATCAAAAAAATTTGAGAATAATCAGACATTCACAACAAATGATGAAGAATTTCTTACAAATTTAAGGATTAGTAATTTGTTTTATAAATTGAATGGATTTAGTCTTATATATACACAAAAGCAT
>Ga0325402_1007765_pt1 | contig 10197 bp, 3 predicted proteins | sample PopdelMetagenome_22_FD_207212 | JGI IMG/M metagenome (GOLD analysis project Ga0325402, IMG submission 207212) | Populus deltoides microbial communities from Bellville, Georgia, United States - Xylem-PdKOR-R3 | ecosystem: Host-associated > Plants > Phyllosphere > Stem > Wood/Secondary xylem... | reverse complement strand
TTTCACTGTAGATTATCAGAGTCCAATAATGGCAAAAAAGAGAAATTAAGGAATTGATTGCTGACGTCAAATATACAAACAGGCAAAGACAAAAACACTTTGATGTTCATATATCAATCAAGGAGAATCAATGCAAAGAACTTATCAAGGGAATTTGGACAGGTAGCTCGGTGGTCCGTGAGAAATTAGGAAACAATGTAGATAGGCTAGGGCCAAAGAGAAAAAATAAAAAAGAGTGATTTCGGACATATCACTCGGGTTGTTAATTTGAACTTCAAGCTTTTAGGGTTAAGTCTCGAACTCAAGCTGACTATATCGCACCATGGCTCGAAACTATCCCCGTTTCAAAGCCTGTTTAGTCGGTCAATAAGATGGTTCTTCGTGGCTAAAGAGTTTATTAATTATTAACCATGTTATCAAGAGTTAATTTAATCCATGCCTCGGAAAAGAGGAAGGGAAAGTCGAACTCAAAATGCAGTGTTCTACCTCTTTCTACCTCACCGAGAAAAACATTTTTAAACTAAACTTGAAATGGTTAATGACGTGAACTCTACAAGAAATATTTGATTTTTTGTGAATATACTTAAAAAGATTGATTCAAATACGCTTAATTATTAATTCCGAGTCGAAAAAAGCAGCTTCACCAGCTCTTCCTTGCATTCGAAGCAACTCAACTCACAAGACTATCAGCGTTCATTGGAAACCTAGAATCGTTGTTGAAGGGTAGAGTTCGAGGGAATTGTTTCTTGGGCAGGGAGAAGCTAGGATTTTTTTTTTCTTGGGCAAAGAAAGAAATTACCACCATGCACAAGAAGCAAGCTCCTAGCCTGCCATCCATCACGAGCTTCCATATTACATCAAGCACTAATTCGTGTACAAAGCCAGCATAGGGTGATTCAATTTTGTTTCAACTTGATCTTTTTGGGAGATCCGTCCTATAATTATATTATAAAAAAAGCTAAAATAAAATGGGGTCTGCTTTAGGCAAGCCTTCCCACAGTGGACAAAATGTTGCTGCTTTAGGCTTTTTCCTAGCTTTAAACTCTGTCGGCTTTCCAAAAAACCCAAGTGATTTTTTCGGAATTTTTATAGCTTATTCTTACTTTGGTTACGGAATTCCTAGGTTTGCACTAAACACAGTCTAAAATTTATTTGTATTACAGTAAGGTCCCTGGATGTAGGGAGATCAGAGAGTAAAGGCAGGAGACATGGAGGGGGGAGTTCGGTTTTTCAGATTTTTAGGGCTGATTAGAACGTGTTTTAAAATATAATACGTTTATTTGATATGGTTTTAGGATGTCTTTGAAATGGTGTGTAGGGTCAAAAACAACGACCCCAGTTTTTTTAACCATAGATTGTCATAAAAAACAACGGCTTCACTTTTTAATTTTGAATTTTTTTTAACTAGTTGCATTGTCGTTCTGATTAAAATTATATTTATATTAGTATATTAAAATGATTTGAAAACATTAAAAAAATATTAATTTAAAATTTTTTTAAAAATAAAAATACAAAAATTTCTTTTTAAAATACAAAAAATAAATAAATCCCTCAACATAAGTGCTTAGGCCTAGTTGCTATCAGGCCTAGTGCTAGTCAGGCGTTCCTTCTTTTTTTTTTAATTTTTCTTCTTTTTCCGTTATCTACTATTTTATATTTTCTCAATATCAATTTTCTCTAAATAATTTATAATTTTTTTTCCACAAAATCTCATAAAAAACAATGGTTATTTTTTAATAATTTTGAAAATTTTCTTTATTAATTTTTTTAAAATTACTAGAAAAAATAACCATTAATGTAATAAAAAATAATGAAAACTCATAGAAACAATGATTAATTATAGAATCTTACAATAATAATTGAAGTTTGATGATTGATAATTGATAATTGGTTAATTTAAGATTTTTAATTTTAAAAAATTAATGATAATAACACCGGAAAAAAACATTATTTTTTTTTTAAAAAAACCAGCACTAACCTTAGATTAACATATAAAGGGAAACTTTTTCTAAATAACAAGAGTTTGGTAGTTAATAATTTATTATATTTTAGTTTATATTATTTTTTAACTGATCATATCACCATGATTCTTCGGAATGTTTTGATGTTCAAGATTACGTTGATGCGAGACAATAATAACAAAAATTAACTACAAAGTTGAGAATGATAAGATTTAATTAATAGTTATGAACTCATTGATTAATTAAAATTAACCACTCTTTCAATATGGAGCACCCTTTCGTTATCGATTCTTGCCTTTTTATTTAATTAATGTTTTTTTTAACTAGATGTTTAGGTATGTAAATAATTAATTGCATGTCTGTTTATTTTTTTATTTATTAAAGACAAACATATTCATGATATAGATTTAACTAAAAAAAACACACACATGAAATTAAATATTATAAAATACATAATCAATTAAAAAAACTATATTTATTTTAGTCTCGTTAGCTTAAAAAATTAATTAAAATGTTAAACAAATTTCATAAATTTATTTGCGAGTCTGCGACGACGCGCGTATGATGACGAGGGGCCCTTTTCGTTATTATTTTGGGGTCAATCTATAAAAATATAATGTAGAACTGACGTGGAAGTTAAATTGAAAATATCCACTTTTTCAAAGGCTTGCCAGAACTGACACACAACAGTGGTCTATACAGGCAGAGAGGGCCTGAATTATTTTAAACTGGACGAGCTAGTAATGGACAGGAGAATCCTTCTGGGTCAGTGCGGTTCTTGTTGGCCTTTTACAATTATTGGAAGCAGACAGTGAAGGTATCAACAAAAGTAAGCATGGTTCTCTTGACTGAAAGCAAAAACATGTCCCTTGTTTCCCTGTTTAGCCATGAATATGAGCCACTCTTTGAACAAGCCAATGAAGATGTAAGAAATACAGACTATAACAAACTTGTCAAAGATCTAGTTTAATTTAAAAGCTTAAGAGAATGGTGGCAATGGTGAAATTTGAAGTGATGAATGTTTTGTTATTTAAATTTTAATATCAGCTCAAAAACTTAATCTTTTGTTTCTGACAAAAGTGACTAAGCTACAAAACATCATATTCCCCGTATCCACGGGGAAGGGCTTCACCGTCGTCTGTTGAACATCATGAATCAGCTCGAGACAGTTTCCATCTCGAATATCTCGAGTCTCCAGCCATCATCTTTTTCCCAACAAAGCGCCCCCTATGTAGCCATAGCCTCCATCACTTAGTTCTAGGGACATTTCTGCAGAAAACAGATTTTGCTGCAAGAAAAGAACCATGTTCATCACTAAACACCATTCTTAGTCTGCTTATCCAAGCTGCATTAACATTGCATTTAGATTTTCCTTAGTCTGGAACTTCCCATGATGTCATCTATTGGAATTGGAACCATTATTTGAAGAAAGCATTTTTGAAACCGGAATTCTGATTTTGTGAACATTGATAGCACACCTGCAGGCCACAGGCATCAGTAAAATTGCCCTTGGCAGAAAGCAGGAATAGCCATTGATTAGTGAGGATTAACACCACACAATTCCAAGATAAAAGCTCTGGGTAACTTTCCACGGCGGACAGCGAAAATATTAAACTAGTGTAGCTAAAAGAAAAGAAGAAAATAGTATCAGATCGTGAGTGCACGTGTTGGACAAGATGAACAAATGTACACACCAATGTAGAAGGAATAAATAGCTTGACAGAGGCACGAGTGAACAAGAAACATTGTTTGGCTCAGTGGTGTAGAGGGAACAAAAACCACCGTATGAAAATATCTAACAAAACTGCTACAATGAATGTTATCAAGGTAACGCGATGTTGAAATACAACGGCAGAAAAAAGAGAGTACAAATAGAAAAGCTTAGGTTTGCTCATTCTTATAAATGACCATCCCGACATAGCGAACTCAGGCGTTTCCTGTCACAGCTTGGCTACTGCAGGAAAAGAAGTGCCGAGTTTTCTTTATTGTCCAAGCTGCATTTCTTCATGATAATCAAAAAGCTTCCTCAATAGAGGAATGAGACCTGCCAAAGCTATTTGGAGGTGTTCTGAACTATTTATGCGAATACTGAGTTGTCCTGCACCCTTGTTATTCAAATTGGCACGGGCAATCAAGTTTGTAGACCTTCCAATAGGAATCTGAGATTGTATATTGCAACCAATTGCTAGAACTCCATGCCAATCTACAACAGAGAGTCCAAGAGTGGATAGCGAACGACCCAGGGGATAATCTTCATCTCTCAGTTGGGCCTCCAGACTACCACCATATGCTACATCACCACGACCAGTCATTGCACCACCAGACATGACCATTTGGAACCGCTTATTAGCAATCAATTTGTCCTCAACTTTCACTCCAGCTGATAAGGCATCACCCAATAGAGTAACCGAAAGACCAGCAGTTGCCTTGTTCTTCCTGAAATTAATGAACCTTGTCTCACTGTGTAAAGTATAGCCCAAGTCCTTCCCTAAAGTCTGCATATCAAAACCTAGTGAAGTTGATTTCCCTTCCCCATGCTTTATAGAACTTGCTAATTCCATTTGAACATTGGCATCCTTCTTGTCCTTCGTTACCTGGCCAGAAAAGGATACAGGAATCTTGTCTTTAACTACAAATAATCTCTCCACATTTATACCTTCATAGCCAACATCATGATCCCAACCATGTGTATCAAGAACTGGCCTTACAAGCCACTGATTGGAGTTATCAAGATAACGGTACCGGTGGGAAGGATTATCAGAGTCAAAAGAAGCAGGTAAGGATAAATCTGGCATGGGAACGGGCACAGATGCAGGCCCTTCACTTTCTTCTTCTGCATTTTCACTGTAGTCACCAGGCAGAGGATTGGTTGCCACTGCAGTTTTCTTCATCATCCTTTGTTGCCTTTTCTCTTCCCTCAACTGTTTCTTCATAAAAAGTTTCTCCCTGTACTCTAACTCATCAAAATATGCATTCTTCTGAGCTTTAGTAAGCTTTGCCACCTGGGCTTTTGTTAAACTTTTAAATGGTGGTAAATCATCATATTCAGACTCGTCCTCAGAATCCAATGACTCGTCCAAATCATCATCTAAACCATCCTCATCACCAAACTGTTCCTCAGGTAGCTTAACTTGTGGTCTTGACCGGAGAAGAGATGACAGCAGGTATGGTAAAGGAGGAGCTCTTGACCGAGTTGCAAATTGCTTCTTAGGTGGACTATCTTGCATCTTCAATATAGTGTTTGCTTCAGCGAGGATTTTTGATGCAAAGGAAAGTAGCAACAATTGAGGCTTCCAAACCTGACCATTAGGCAACACTCTATGCCCTGCCCTATTTCTTCTACACGCAGAGTGATTCTCAACTAATGAAACGGGATTTACAAGCCACATATCACCTGCTGCCTGACGAATTGTTTGTTGAACAACGTGAGAACGTTGAGTTATAAACATTTCATAACTTGAAACGGTACCTTGTGGACTATCAGGTGGAGCAGAAGCAGCATGACTGAGGACAACAATTGCATTTTGCCATATAGATGGACCAAATATCTTGGTGACGGTTCGCAACAGGGGCAGATCACCAAAATCCTTGCTCTGCATGTCCAACCTATCAAAATACAACACAATATCTGGAGGAGTTTTCTTGATAAAGTTTTTCACTGAGAGAAGGATTTTCTCATTCTGTCGCTGGTCAGACCCGGAAGGAAGGAGGCCTGGTGTGTCAATGACCCGTAACTTGATCCCCTGAACAGTTCCCACAACATCCTGAACCATTTTTGTACCAGATTGAAAAGCATTGGTGGGGAGCTTTGCTTCATCAAATATTGAATTGATAGTGGCACTTTTTCCAACCCCAGTCTTTCCAAGAACCATAATTGTGCAGGAGAAATCAAGGGGTTCCTGCCCATCTGCCTCAAGCTGTCCTGCCATGGCACTTGCAGGATCAAAACTTAAGGTGCCAATGCGACCCCGATTTCTCCCTCGCAGCTGCTCAACAATTCCCAATCTGTATAAAACCTGTGCCACAACAGTTTCATTGGGAGCCAATCCAAGCCTATGCACTAGCCGCAAAAATTTCACCCTAATCATCTTGAGTTTTTCATGAGTCTCATCGTGCTCCTCTGACTCCCCATTAGTAGGGTCATCAAGCTGTTGAGGGCGCATATGAGACATGGCTCCATTAGCACGCAACTGCTGCATTGCCCTAGTTGCAGGTTCCAGGAGTGGGGCAGCACGCCCAAGGCCAGCTGGATGGGAATGGGAGGGAGGACGCAAAGATTTTCCATATAAAGAGGCAAGCTTAGGTTCAGGGTGTCTTTCACCTTCTTTATTTACTGGAGTGTTTTGCTTCTCTGGATATGTTTCTGCAATCCTTTCAGGGTGCCCAGACACAATACTGTTCTGGCCAGCATCATTACCTTTTTCAGCAGCATGCTCTGGTTCAGAATCCTTGTTATCCTCTGCTCTCAAATTAGCAGTATCTGCCTGAATGTCTTCATTTTTCTCATTCACAAACTTATCTAAAGAATTTAAGCTTACGGTTTCCGCTACCACCGTTGATTCTTCCAGGGCTGTATGTGGGACAGCTGAAGTAGCTGTCAGTTCAGGAGTTTCCTCATGATGCTCTGGATCCACTGAAGCTATAGTATCTTTCAAGTCTCCATTGCTGGTATCTCCGTGTTCTGTATCAACAGTTGCTGAAATGCCCTTTGGATGCCCACCCTTGTGAATCCCATCCTCCGAATCAAGGCCAGCTGAATCCCCTATCAATTCCCCACTTTTGTCATCCTGATCTTCTGTATCAACTTTCACCGGATTCTCATGAAGTCCTTCACCTTTTCTGTCTTGAAGCTCAACTGAGCCATCCTCTTTGATTTCCTCTCTCTTACTATCCTCAGGGAGAATCCCCTCGCTTGATTCAATTTTCTGCATAGCATTCACCACATCCTCACCCATCAAAGCCTCTATTCCTCCATCACCAACAATCTCGGAAACAACCTCCCCTCCATTCAACACACTGCCCTCCACTTCCACAACAGTCCCTCCCTCGTCAATCTTACGGATACTCTCTCCACCTACCGAATCCACCACCTTCTCTTCACCAACCACCTCAGTGAACCCCTCGGGATTCCCAGGCTCAGCAGGAACAAAAACCGGCTCTTCAAATTTGTCCATCATACTTCCTACATCTGATTTCTCAATGACAACTACTGAACCAGAATCACCACCTTCTGACTCATGTGCCTCAAATTTCTCCATTTCATTTCCCACATCCATATTTGCATTCCCAACCACCAAACTCGAGTCACCAACACTCTCAACACCGCCATCTGACTCAAACTTCACTCCCTCTTCATGCAATTTCTCGGGTGACTCAAGTGCCTCCACAAAAACCTCATCTTCCAAATCCTTCGATTCACTGGACGCCACCGCAACCTTCTCCTCTACCTTATCCCCCAATAACTCATTTTTTCCCTCCACCGCGCCACCCAAAACCTCATATTTATCCTCCACCTTATCCCTAGAAACTTCAGTGTCAACAATGATGTTATTTTCTAATTGCGTCGCATCGACAACTCTATCAATTCCATTTTCCATTTTCAACAATCTTTACCTGCAAATCAAAGTTCCAACAAAATCAAATACGAAACCATTGAATAGAGAGACTGACATATAATCACAAAACAACTCTTTTTATTCCCTGCAAAGAAAAATTCCGTCAATCAAAACCAACTCAATGACAATAAATGAATCAAAATAAAGACACCTTGAATAGTAAAATACAACAAGACACCAAAGAACACTACAAAGAATCAATAATCAGAAGAAAAACTCACTGTAACCAATCAAGGCAAGTAAAACCATGGATATCTAATTCAATTTAAAACATCACAAGCAGATAACCCCATGAAAAAAATCAGGTCTCAAGAATGTTTTATCAGGGTTTCTAGGAAGAAATGAAAGCAAAAGCCATAGAAACGAAACATCAAAGAAACAAAACTTACCTGCGTTGGATGCTGTGTACAAGGAAAGTTCCGAGTCCTTAAAGGAAGAGAATAAAACTTTTCTCTGTTTCTTTTAACATAGGATTTCAAGACAGTGTGTATTCTTGTACTAAAAGAGTAAGTGCTTAGAAGCTAAGTAGCTGTGTCTTTTAATTAGCAGTAGAAGAGAAGTGAAGGAGATAAGAGTTGTCAGGTTGAGAATACGAGCACGGGGATGTTATCCTTTTCTTCACCTCCCGGAACCCCTTTTTATAGTCTCCCCTCTCACTAAGGGCAAATATTTTTCTGTTCTTTTCCTTTTCTGTCGAGCAACAATAATGGCCCATGATTACAGGGCTGAGATCAAGATACAATTTTACAAATGAGATATAGGGCTTCAAGCCCAAAACAACTTTATAAATTCAAAAGGGAGGGAGGGAAGAAAAGAATCCACGTAGTTTTATTTCAAAACACGAGGCACGAGGTAGAAACTTTTATAGTTTATTGAGAATTATTTTTTTAAAATGATTTTTATAGATAATAAATTTATTTTTTATTTTTGGTTGTGTAATGAAAAACAAATTAAAAATATTTTTTAATATTTAACTATATTATGAAAAAAAACTGAAAAATAAATTTTTTATTTTTTATTTTTTTAAGTTTATTAAAAGAATGTGAATCAAATTTGATATATAAAAATATTGAAGGAGGATGAAATTGAAGAGAAAAAAATTTAATTTTATAAATTATTTTAAATAAAATAAATAATAATAAAAAAATATCACATTTAACTTATATAAAAAATAAAAGATGATAAAATTAAAAATAAATCAATTTCATAAATATTCTAAATAAAATAAATAATAGTTAAAAAAATATGAATTAAATCTGATAAATAAAAATTTTAATTAAAAAAGTATAATAGAAAAATAAAAAAAAATTAAAAATTAAAAAATTAAAATTGATATAAAAATAAAAATAAATTAAATTCTAAAAATAAAATTAAAAAAATATATACAAGATATAACTTTAGAAGGTAAAAAGAAGTGGGGGGGGAGAATCCATGCAGTTTTATTTCAAAACACGAGGCACGAGGTCAAAACTTTGATGGTGTATATAATTGGTTTGGTTATTAGAAAATATTTTTTAAAAGTGATTTTTATTATATTTAATAATATTATAAAAAATAAATAGAAAAATATTTTTTAATATATGACTATATCATGAAAAATAAGTTAAAAAACTTATTAATATTTTAATTTTTATTAAATTTATTAAAAGAATAATAATCAAATTTAATATATAAAAATATTAAAGGAAGATAAAATTAAAAAAACAAAATTAAATTTTATAAATTATTTTAAATAAAATAAATAGTAATACCAAAACTAAGATATAAAAATGTTTAAGAATGATGAAATTAAAAAATATATATAAATTATTTCAATTAAAATAAATAATAATAAAAAAAGAAGAGATTAGATTTGATATATAAAAAAATTAAAATAAATTAATTTTATAAATTATTTTAAATAAAATATATAATAATTAAAAAAATAAAAATTAAACCTAATAAATAAAAAATTTTAATTAAAAAAAATCATTCCAGTGTCTCAAGAGTATTTATTATTTCGTATTTCATCTATATATATAAATGTTTTTAAATTTTGATAGAGTTACAAACTTACAATAATGCCATAGTATATATAAAGAAAAATAACGGTGAAATCTCTTCCTCAGCCGTTAGACCTCTCGCTTCAGTTCGCTCTCTTTCTCTCACTCTTTCCAGCCGGCAGCAGCAGTTCCAGCAGCCCGCCCTTCCTAGCTCCAGCAAGGCAGCAACTTCTAGCTAGTAAGTGTCATTCATTTATATTTTTCTAGATTTTTTTTGTTATACTGAAAAGAGATACTATTGTTGTTTTTTATTCGATCTGCTGAGATTTATGTGTTTCTAATTTTTCTTTTTATTTTTTTGTTCGATTTTAACGTGTTATGGTACCTGAGATTTGATTCTGTTCTTAATTATTTTTCTGGAGATGCTAAAGTATAGAAGGTCAGATTTGATTTTACGATTTGCTGAGAAAATAAGGAATCAATAGCTCGGATTAGGTCTTGTAATTTTGAGTCCAAGAGTCGGAGTTTCTGAAAAAATGTAACGTTTTTCAAGTTATGGTGTGATTTTGTTGTTTCCATCTGGGTGTGCGGAGGGTGAATCTGATCTGTTTTGGTCACTAGAAAATGTTGGAGAAAAAG
>Ga0325402_1007762_pt1 | contig 10202 bp, 4 predicted proteins | sample PopdelMetagenome_22_FD_207212 | JGI IMG/M metagenome (GOLD analysis project Ga0325402, IMG submission 207212) | Populus deltoides microbial communities from Bellville, Georgia, United States - Xylem-PdKOR-R3 | ecosystem: Host-associated > Plants > Phyllosphere > Stem > Wood/Secondary xylem... | reverse complement strand
AAAAATAGAGGGATAAATCTATAGAAATCACAGGAATTTAAGTAACAAATATATCATCAATCCAAAATATATGAGGATGATAAATTTTATAGTACTCCCGTGATAAATACCAGTTACTCTATGAGTCCATTAAACACAATATGAAATAGAAAATCACATAGAAATGCCATGTTGCTTGCTCTGAAATTCTCAGTGTTGATACTGAATTAGGAACCATGGCATTGGGTCATCGTTCTTGATCTACGTGATATGAAGGGAAAAAAAAGAGAGCAATTTTATGATGATTAAGGAGTAGATTTTATTATCTCGTTCTTTACTAGTAAATAAGCATTTGACAGCTTAGTTAAATGTTTCCATTTCTGGACCTGTAATTCATTAACTCTTAAATGATATATAAGATAGAAAGGCTACACTTGTTGGATTGATTTACATTATAGTGCAAGCTCCATCTGCTGGTGCAACTTATTCAACTGAGATTTAAGTGATTGTTTCCTAGCCTATTGGCCCGAAGGGGAAAGCAAAATGTTTTCTTGTTGACTTTTATGCTGCCTTGGTGGATCATCCCCTGATCGACTTTTACCCTATGTGAACCTTCTCAGTTCCAGCTGAAACCATTCAAGTCGAGCTGCCTGCAACCTGAAGCAGCATCAATTTCACCGTGGGAATTCAGATCCAGCTTAGTAGCATAGTAAGATAACCTATACCCCGGGGACAATTTCTCGTTCTCTAGTTTAATTGCATCTATCCTTCTGTTAGTCTTATCTTGGAAGCTGTCATCCTCACTCCTTCCCTTAAATCTTGCCTCAGCAAAGCTACTGCTCACATTCCCCCTTTCTCCTTGGAGTCCGACACCGATGGATAGATTACTGCAGCTTCTTTCTGCTGAAAAGGTTCTCCTTTCTGTATCATTTCTCATTGAGCTGAGGAGCATTTTGTTATCTCTTAGGTCTTCACCCCACTTGAGTTCAGTTTGTTGTAGCGCATGATCTCCTGCAATCACTTTTGGCTCTGAGAGAGCATTACCATTATAGGGCCTCAACCCCATTCCAGTGTTGTGTATTTCTTGCTCCTTTTGTGACCCTTCTATGGAGGTCAGGCAGCTGTCCATTGAACAATCATTGGGATGGGTCGGTTGTGTTAGCGGTGGGCACAGACCCTGCAGATCTTTCAGCTCCGAAAATGCAGAATTCAGGCATTTAGAGGACACTTTGGAGACCAGTTCAGAGAGTTGAACTTTGGCAGCTTCAAGTCCCACCGTACCTAAATTTTGCCTTCCAAGTGTTTCCTGGGCTTTCTCTAGCACTGACTGCAGGTATTTTCCTTGTGCTTCTATGCGGAGCTGTAAATGTCTCTGCACCTGTTTCATTTCAGAACAAATTACCAGAATGTAGCTAAAACCTTTTACTACCTCTACAACCTTTGTGTTTGTAAGAGATAAATTAATGATAGCAATTTGAAAGACAATACTTTAGTTCTGAATCTGAAATACGAAGTTAGTCAACTTGAAATAAGGAAATAGACAAAATTCTTATCTTCAGAAACAAATAAGAAAAGCTGAAATGTAGTTACTCAGATTGATAGTGAAACTGTACCTCAAGCTGTTCGTGTAGTCTTCTTTGCACTTCAATTTGCACCTGTAGTGCTTCACTGAAATGTAAGCTTCTGGATTTAAGAATTGTGTCTTAGTGAAAAATAATGCTTTTCAATACAAGAAAAATGACTAATGAACATAAAGCAAATGAATTCATCATACTTATTTGTTTGTGATCCGATGCTTAGATTGTTAATGTGGGTTGCATTTACTTCAGGCATTCTATCTCCCAACACAGCAACAGTACCTGCATCAAGTTACATATTTGTCCCTTCCATTAGAAAAGAGCAACTATCTTTAATTCCTCATCAATAGTTGAAAACATATGGAGCTTTATGGCATTGTTCTTCATACCACTCTTGTTGCTCCCACTATTAGCTTGTCCATGGAGGTTCTTGCTGAGTCTGTACTTCTGACAAGAAAAAGTGGAGTTAGTGCTATTTCATTGTGTGGGTCTAAACAAATTCAAGACTATAGCATTCAGACGTGTGGCATTATTCTCAAGCTCTGCATAATACAGTGTAGTTTTTACTACTTGGGTTTCCACTAATTACTGTTGACACTCCTAAGCACAAGATTTCTGTACTTCTTTATCTGTAAACAGAAATGAAGCATCAAGGCATGGAGTTTTTCTTCTACAAAAATTTAGCAAATGAAGAAAAATAGTGAAACAGTGGAACCACCAGATTGCCACAATCAATTCTAACAATAAAAGGGCTGGCATTCTTTTGATTTTCTCCGAGATTGGCTGGAGAGCTATATCTTAGAGGGCCTTGATTCTATTTAACAACTTATAAAAGCAGCTACTGGTTGGTGGCAGATATATTCCCTTGATGATTAGATAGATAATGTCAAATGGTTTACCTGAAGATGACTCTTTAGGTGATACAAGGTAAGTCCAGGAATTCCCATAAGTTTCATAACTGTTTTTGGAGTGGCCTCTGAAATATAAAGAACAACGTTTGAGTATGCTGAATTCACTATTATATTTGTTGTTGGATTTTTCAACCTTTTTTGTATACTCACTGTCTGCTCCTCCAAGCTGATTTACTGCTTCTATGAACCGCTCGTGAAGATCAGGTGTCCACTTTAGTCTTGGCTTTGCATCAGTTGAGAGGACAAGTCCAGAATCCCCAGGGCCATTCCCAACTTGCAGGAACAGATGTCTTTCAGGAGGGATTGAATTTCTTGAAGAAGAGTGGATGTTCTTTCCTTGATGCTGGTGATGCTGGTACATTTCTATCTCCTAAAAATCCAATCAAGTTTAGCTTGCTGTAGTAGCACTGATAGTGTATCTGTTGTGGACAAGATCAGTAGCGTATTTACCTGATGTCTTCTCTCTCTGTTTGAACTTGATTATACGATATTCTTCAGTTACAATTCCACTGCAGGATACTTCGAAGTAGGATTTTCTGCAACTTCTCTTGGTTATCTCCTTCAGCCAATGCTCACAAACCAAAGGTCTGCTCAAGCATGCTTTTATAGCACTAATTGGGGGGTGGGGGTGCTAGAGAGGCATGGAATCCATTATTCACAGTGACATGGAAAGAGATTTGTCCTTGCTACTTTATTAAATGTGGGACCTCTCCTCTAGCTCCACCTTCTATTCTAAGACAGTACTATCTATTTGAATTCCTAAGCACATTTAACTGTCCGAGACATGTAAAAGCCTTGCATTAGATACCAGAATTGATCCCACCAGAGTTTTTTCAGGTGTGCGCATTCGCATTCGTCTGTCTGTCTGTCTGTCAAAAGCAAGAATCTTATTCCCGACTATGAGAAGAATTTTTCTGACTTGGATTAGGGGAATCCATATCTCTGTTGTCTTGAGACTTTCTTCGCCCTCTCATTTCTGGGTCTTTTTCAGCTGTCAATGGATGTATTGAAACTAACCATATATAAACGAGGTCTAACTGGATGTTATCTATGCTGTAAGGGAGTAGATGGAGACACAAACCCTTGTTTTATTGTGGTTTATTTGAAGAACGTAGGAGTAGATTCTTTTGACTGAGGCACGTGGAAACTTAGTAATTAGATACAAAAAAGAAAAAGAAAAAGAAAAAGAAAAAGAAAAAGAAAAAGAAAAAGAAAATGGTGGAAAGATGCTTGTCCTTGGACATTGTTTGAAGGCAAGGAATGGAATAAGGAATACATTCTCTCGTCTCCTTCAGTAAGTTGGGTACTGATTCAGCCCCCATAGAAAAAAATAAAAAAAGGGCCCCAGTTCTTTTCATTCTTCAATCGGCACAAGACAGTTGGCCCCGCACCGACGAATACTAAGCACCTGGGACTTGTACTTACTTCCTTGCATTTGATGAAGGACATGACAGTTCTTGCCCGGAGATGACAGCTTGCCCTTGACTCCGCCTTCATTTGCCAGATTCTCTTGTATGAATCTATACACTCTCAAATTGCTCTCTTTTATATTATTTTTATTTTTGTTCGATTGTTTTCAGATATATTTTGTTTGATTTTCAGTAAACGGTTCCCAGGAGTTAGGTGTTATAAAAAAATATAAAATATATTTTAAAATTTTATCTATAATTTGAATTATTGAGTTGAGATAATTTTTAATATAGCATAAGATTCTTGGTATAACTTGAAAATATGCTTCTCATACATCTTAATTAGCTGCTTGAAGAAAAGAGATATCTGCATACAACATAGATTGTCAAATGTCAAACTGCTATTTTAGACTCGAGTAAAATAATCTGATTTGTTTCTGGATTTGCATTTCTGAAACTGTGCATGTGTCAACTGCATGTTCCTTATGCTTATGCTGTTTTATTGAATTGCAATGAAGGATCTGTTCTGGAGATTATCATCAGGAATTATACCATACCTATTTTTTTAAAAAAAGAATATTATCTACATGATCAACAGCTAATGCAGCATAAATTCGAGTATTAAGTTATGGAGAACAGATCCACCAACTTACGTTAAACCCACTTGATACACACATGAGATTTATCAATAAATGTGAGCGTTTCTGAGTGCTCAAGAGATGCATAAAACAACGATTGCCAATGATGGAAATTATAAGACGTTAGTTAATAATAACGTAAATAAAATTCGTATTCCTTGAACAAAATCTTCACATTAGTTCCAATTGGCCTTTTAGGAAGATTACTTGATTCTGATTTGTGGGGGTGCTTTATGCAGTGTGGAGAGAATCTGTGGAAAAACCTTGAGGTAAAGTACTAACGTAGAATTCCTAAATAGTTTGCTGGCATGTGGATAGGAATATATTGCAAAGAGGCGTGATAGTGTACCTTGCAAGTTACAAAATTAAGCTGCTTTCACTAAACGAAATCAGTGTCATCAACTCTGCATCTTGCAAAGATTATGATGATATTATGAATTTCTAGCAGAGATCCACGCAATATATGGTATGAGCATCACTGAATCATTGTGTGTGAATTAGTTGCACATTCATTGATGATCATCTTTCTGTAACAACAATGACTAACATGTAACATAACAAGAAAAAAGCTGCGGATTTTATCTTTTTCCTTGATAGCTAATGAACTGAAAATATACAAATCCTGGCTGTAAACGGAGTGTGTTTTAATTCTAAGTAAGCAATATGCTTGATCATTGAAGTAGAGTGTTTTTGTTGCCTGAGGTAACATTCCAAAGTGTTAATGCCTGGCCCTAAATGGAATAAATATGGTGTTTTAACTTTCACTTCTCGTCTAGAGACAGACGTTTCCAATAATGGTAAAGGTGATGTACTTACTTACCTCTGCGGGTTGATGTTGGCAAAATGGCATTGTTAGCATTGCTAATGCTCTATGGCAATCCTCTCTCTTCTCTGGTTTTCGTAGGGCACAAGAGAATACCTGACTTTTACTTTAGGTTATCTAACAGTTTCTACCTTTCTCTCCCCGATAATGATGTTTCCCAACACTTGGTAAGAGAAAGGACTTGGATTTTTAGATTTTTTTTGTTCTTTCTTGTACTTGCATTGCCCTTTATGGATACTAAATTAACCTATAATTTTACTTTTGAGGACAAGAAGAAGCTTGGAAAAGAAAGGGAGGAAGGAAGGAAAAAACATCAGTACTGATTAGAATCAAATTTAAGGACTAGGCAATCATGAGCGAGTTATATGTGCAAGATGTCGACTGGTAGCATTTTGTTGACCACATGTGCTACTGCGTTGGAAGAGCTTGAAAGTGAGAAATGACCACGGAATGTATTCCTTGTGGAAAAAGGAGGGCGGGGAAGGATAAAGCTGTCAAAGATTCTAAGAATGGAAACGTTAGAACCTCAACTCAAACTAAACCACTGAGTCATATTCTCAAGTCAAGAATTTTGCTATTCCTTTCTACCCAAAGCCACAAAAAATGGGTTCCCACCAATCTTTTCCCACTTTAGCTAGTTTTTAGTAAGATGCCTCTCTGCCTTCATGATTAGTGTTGTGTCCTTACAAGCTAGGAATAATGTCATGTTTAGAGATTTGCTTAGGTTTATCTGAGATATGTCCTGCATGAGCACCGTTTTGTACCTATTGTTTTCAGTACTACTAGACTGACAGGAACAACTAGCTTCCAGGCCATGTTCTGTGTTGTTTTCTATACAACTTAAGGAGCATATTCTAGTTTGGGAGTCCAAGCCCTATGATTTTTTCTTTCTTTCTCGTACATGCATGCTTAAAAGTGCATTGCTTGATTTTGTTTCTCGATAAGATTGTCCAGTTTAATATGAAGGATCAAAGATGCGATTACCATGATTATCACCTAGTATTATAGTTTGAAAACCCTAATGTTTCATGCTATTTGGAAATTATGATTTTGTTTATACTAAAAATAAACATCCATGAATATTCACTATGGAAGAACACTAATTGTTCACTATCAAACAAGGAAAAGAAAGTTAAATTTGATCATGAACAACGTAAATGACTAGGTTTAAAGTCCTAAATAACCATGGGAATCAAAAGAAAGTTGATCAATCGATCTAGAGTCATGATTGACTGCAGAAAAGTAATCAGCTATAAGAGTTTGAGTTCGCATGAGTAGTCAAAAAGATTGAGTTGATCAGAGTTATATATACAGGCTAGTTAGGATTCGTATGGTAATTAGTAGGGAGAAATATATAACGTGATTGATGCATAAAATATGAGACTAATCAACAGGAAAATGATCCCAATCAAAGGCAGTGATGGATCCTAGCTAGCTAGGCGCCTCTTGGTGGGGTGAGGTTACCCACTTACCTGCTCCTATAGCCGCCTCACATTTTGCTCACCCCGTCCTCTTACAAAAATACTGCTGTATGTAATTGTGATTAAGTGCAGATGAAAAATGCTATTCTCGCATCAAAGCATCGCTTTTTCAAAAAAAAGTGATCTTGTTTTTAGAATTTATTGACATGCTTGTTCAAGTTCCCTTTTTTTTCTTGTTTAAACGAAGACCAAAGTCAATCTAGAAAAATTCACTACTAGAAAATTAACAAATATAAATAGAAACACAAACGGATTTTTTTTATTGGTATATTACGGTGACATTTACTAATTGAATTTTTAAATTGATAAATCTGTTAGTAACCACCGATGAGAAAATATCATCGATATATACCAAGAAAATCGTAGTGGAAATAGAAGGAATAAACAAAATCCAAATAGTGTAATGACGTATAAGTTTTTACAAATGCAATTACTAACGGTACAATTCGTCCGTGAATATACCGATGACATTATAAACAGTATTACACTGGGATTTAATAAGGGAAATCACATGATAACGTGGCATTGATACAAACAGAATTGCTGATGGAGTTATTGTCAGAATAATTTCGTCGGTCAATCCGTCAGTAACATTTAATTTATGACCTGATACTTGACCTTCCTCTCCCCCTCCCTCATTTCTACTTCTTCCTTGTAAAATTTTACTCTGCAACAAAACAATCCCCCCTCTCAATCTCAACACAACTCAATATCCCACAACTTTTTCAGCTAGAAATCGGGTGTACAGACTCTCTAACACTATGACCGAGAACTTGTGGATGGCTCGTAGTGTTTCAATCGTTGGGTGCTTGCAATCGGTCCTAAGCACTCAGTCTTCGGAGTGGCCTTGTTAGATCAATTAGTGCAAGAACGTACAACCCATTTCAATGAAAAATATGAACTCTCTACGAATTATGAAGAACTCCGCCGAATGATTATGGATATGAGATCACAGATGGGTTGTACATGTGCATCCCTAATTTATTGGCCCCACGGTCCCGAGGATGACTAGTCTCCTCCTTCTCCTCCAGCATCGTTTCTATTCTAGTTTCGTTGTATTTGAACATATAAATTTGTAATAAATATTTGGTTTTTGTATTAAGATAATTGATTTTTAAATACTTGAATTTTATATAAATTTAATTTTTAATTATTTTCTATTTCTGTTCAATAGATTTTTTTAAAAAATATTTTTTTTAATTATTATTGATGAGGTTACCGACATAATAATTTCGTCGGTATATTCCAAAGAGTTGAAAAAGAATTACAACAAACACCCTTACAACTATTAAATCACTGATAACATTATTTCGTCGGTATATTCTAGAGAGTTAAAAAAAGTTATTGCAAATGCCACTGCAACTCATCGAGGGAATTATCGATGGATTAAAGTGGGTAATTATTTTTTGACGCGCTTTATAAAGCCATCAGTAAATTTATTAACGACGGACTTAGCGATGAGCGATTTTTGACAGATAGTTTCCATCCATGATTCTATCAATAAAATAATCATAGATGGAATGTTAGTGTAAACACCGACATAAATTCCTCATTAAAACTGATAAATCTGTTAGTGATTAGTGATGATTGCAATTCCAATACTATTTAATCTTAAGCAATTGCATGCAATTTTGTACTTTCTATTATCCCTAAATTATGGCCTTTCTCCTCGAATTTAGAATCTTAACACAACATTTATCTACTAGTATTTTTAAATTTTAACCATCGGGTTGTCGAGTTGATTTAAGAGCTCGTTTGATATTGTGGTAATAATTGTTTTTCAAAGTACTTTTTGCTTAGAAATGCATTGAAATAATTTTTTTTTCTATTTTTGACATTAACACATCAAAACGAGCAGAAATTACAAAAAAAAAATAATTTGAAGAAAAAAAAATATTTTTGAAACATAAAAACAAATAAGCTACAATTTTATTTATTTATTTTTTATCAAAGAGATCTCATAACTAAAAGGAGGGTCGTATTTCATAGTTTAATGCTTATCCTTTTCTGTTCTTGATAATGTAATAAATCATGTTTGTAAGATCTCAAGAGTTTAAATCTTATGAACTGCAATGCCGGCCATAGACTCACAGCATCAACCCAGTTTCCAATGCCGTTAATATATCATCAGAAAGGAATTAAAATCAACATAAACCATGATGAAGGAATATAATTGCGTTAGAATTTAAGATAAGTTGCAAATTATACCCAATATCACAAGGAATATAATTATATTATTCAATTAAGTACAGTTTGTAGCTTATCCTAACCAATTGAAAGGGTACTTTGAGGATGCTTGGAACTCAGGTTCAATATTCCACATGTTTGGAAGGCCAAATGGGCTCTCTTTTCTCATACTTTTTTCAGGAATATTCTTCAAGAACAAATCATGAACTCGAGGAAATATTTGATGAATCTCATAGTTAATTTAATAATCACAGAAAAGACCAGTGATTTTTGTAATACTATGTATAGCAGTCCTCGATAGAGCCACAAAACATATATTTCTTTATTGCATGCAAATGGGAATGTTTATAAACTAATTATTGAGGAATTGTTTGGAATTACTTGCTTCTTCTTTTTTCAGATTTTCAGAAACAGAGACAGAAATTGTTTCTCTTGTACTTTTTTACCAGGTGAGATGTTCATCAACCAGATAACTCGAGTTTCTTCCTAGGTTAACTAGGTTTTTTATATATATATTTTTTCTTCAACACGGATTGATCTACGTTTCGAATCGAGTCGAATCCACCGAGCCGACCCGGATTAAAAAGCAACTAGCTGCCACTAACATAAGAGAGGCACAACTCTTTTGTGCACTGTGCTTTGAGCAGAAAGCAGATTCTACGAGAAAAAAAATGACAAATCTTTCCTATAAGAACATACTACTAGCCAGCAAAATATTGCATAATTATTAACAATGGAGTTGCTGAAATTAATAATCGAACCAGTACCATGAATCCTTCAATCTGGATCACTTTGGCATGTATACTTGAGACAATGGGGGGCTTGCTTTATAAAAGTCATCCTTCCCAGGCCATCCTTTTCGTGTTAATATTCCTAATATAATTCCCATGGCAAGCACTAGACACTCACTCTCCTCCCCCTTTGCTTTCTTCAAGAGTCAAGGAGGAGTCAATATCATGAAATTGAGCATATATTCTGAGACGCTTTCGCTTGTGGGCTAGCCAAGTTGTGGACACTGACTGAACCCTAGGGTTCCTGTTCAGCTGCATATCTTTCTTCAGATCTGCCCCTCCAATTCCTCTCAGTTTAAAAAGAGATGAGCATATATAAAGTTTCAATTCCATTTCAGTTAATAAAGTGAAAATGTAAGCAGAATCAAAATCATTGGTTTGTTTACCCATTCTTTTATAAAAAAAA
>Ga0325402_1007760_pt1 | contig 10203 bp, 2 predicted proteins | sample PopdelMetagenome_22_FD_207212 | JGI IMG/M metagenome (GOLD analysis project Ga0325402, IMG submission 207212) | Populus deltoides microbial communities from Bellville, Georgia, United States - Xylem-PdKOR-R3 | ecosystem: Host-associated > Plants > Phyllosphere > Stem > Wood/Secondary xylem... | reverse complement strand
ACATGATGCCCTGCACCTTCCTGTTGAATAACAGCAATCATTAGAATACAAACTTAAAACGGTGACATTGAGAAACTACCTCAATCTCATAGATTGGAAATGAGATAGTGTATGATGAAACATACATCGAGCAGTTGATGCCTGTCATAATTGCATAGGTTGTGGAAGAGATCACTCAATACAAAACGAATGGTATTGAAAACACAGGGTAGCCCACTTTAAATGGATCAAGCCGAAGTCAAATAAATTGACGAAACAAAGAAAGCACAAAAGAAAGTCAATAAATTAACCATGATCCAATCAGTTCCTGAAAACAAGGAACTGCAACAAAGAAATGCATCCCCCATCCCCGTCTTGATCCTCGCTCCCCCACTTTTAACTCCATTAAATATTCAAACCATGCAGCTTACATGCAACATACCTATGCTCCACCAAATCAATAAATTAACCATACATGTACACATAACATATTTATCTAATTTCAATTAATCCATACATGTACACATAAACCTTGAAGACAACTCATCATAAAACTAGAAATTCTCAAAGGGGTCTTGTTTTTAGTTTAATGGTGGGCATCTACTAGTTATAGCTATAGACCTTGAATAAATCCCGAACATTTGTAGCCAGTACAGCATCTGGAAAGGGTAAAAAACTTATCATCGAAGTGTCCAGTTAACGTGGAAAAGAAAAATCAATTATTTCTCGAAACATGATGGTTCTGGTTCCTAGGACTAAAACGAAAAATCACCCAACAACGAGTGAAGGAAAGAAAAAACCTAGAAATCCACAACAAGCTTCCTTGAATCTACAACGAAAGTAGAAGAGTTCATATCCACAAGAGTAAGGAAACTTGTAAAATTGAAAAAAATCAAATTTCACTCGACAAGCATCTAACATTAAGACTCAAAAATATGTGTGCCTATACAAGTCCCCCAAATCCTACACTAGGTCAAATCAAAGCAGGTATAAAATCCCTAACAGATTTATTTAAGTAACAAAATACCCAAATAATTCTTAAATAATGATGTTTTAATTACTTATTTGCAAATTCTCCATCTACTAGACTGTGTTTTATTATTATGAACCGTGTTAGCTGTATAAATTAGTTTATTTGACAATAGAAGACAAAAACCTAATGTGAGGCACTTCCAGCTGAAATTATAGCTTAGGCAGTAATATATGGAAAATTTTAGTTGAGGAGATACCTTCCATTTTAGCATAGCACACGTTAAATCATAGCATCATTCTGAAAGCAAGGCACATGTTAAATAAAAGCATTCAGCATTCTTTATCCCCAAAAAATAATTAGCATTTTTCTCTTTACTAGAGTTTGTTACCTTGGCTTTGGATATGTCGTTGAAGTAAAGATACATAAATCATAATCTCACGTTAAAAACAATAATTACAACAGAAGACATTTAAACATTAAAATCTAGTACCGTAGCACCTTGTCACTTGCCTCAAGTTCAGCTTGCCTTTTCTGAAGTTCCTCCTGTTTCTCAATGATATTTACATGTTGATCTAGTGCCTTCTTGTTTACATGGCTGAACTGCTGAAGTTGCTCATTGCACCAATGAAGCATTTTAAGCAACTCTTTCACACTCCACTTATACCTATATGTTCCAGTAAAAGAGAGCATGTCACTTTTAAAAAGATGAATGCTTAAGTGGAACCATGTAAACATGACCTATCTTAGTAAGTACCGAGTACATGTGGGGGAAGACCAAAACATCATCTTCTAGGATATCAGCAAAGATAATGGCTGGCAAATCAGGCAGGATAAATTGATTTAAAACATTGATTACAAGCCATAATAGTTTAACAATACATTAGAAGGCAAGAACCAAAAACTAAAGCTCATACTAGTCATTTATCACATAAAAAAACAATAAAGCATATTCACAGTTCACAGTTCTTGTGTTGTGACTTCAGCCAATGAGTCTATCCATCCTGTTAGAAACACCTGGAAAAACGGCTAGTCAAAAAAATCTTTTTATAGTGAAATATTAAAATCAAGTTTCTAGAAACAACTTAAAGCGTATTTTAGAGTTCTTGTGTTATGACTTCAGCCAATGAGTTAGCATCATTTAGTTCCTGCCCCTACAATTAAGAACCATGTAACATCTCAGATTTCGCAAAGGATATTATGGCTTCCAACTTTTGTTTTTGTCATTTCAAATTAGTTGTGAAATTAGTATCTAGCTCTGTTTTCTTATTTTAAGCTATGTGATGGAAACTGCACATTTATGAGATTTATTACCTCAATATGATTTGTTCTACATAATTATGTTCATAAACTTCAACTTTGAGCATCGATAATCATAGAAGCCCCCCGTCATAACGACTTTCTTCCTTACTTAATCACCTAATCATTAGTAACTTGTTAAGGCATCATAAGCATATATAAAGGCATCATAAACACGTACAAGGATCATGTATAAGGCATCATAAACATATATAAGGATCATCATGTATAAGCCATCATAAACATGTACAAGGATCATGTATAAGGCATCATAAAATATAAGATTTTTATCCAAACCATCCACAGTTATGCAGTCCAAACCATCAGTTTGTGGACGCATCCAAATCTGGACAGATCACAGTTCAGGTAAAAACTTAAGGGAATAAAAAGAATATGCAGTGATATAAGCATGCAGGCCATTGCAGGAGTCATATCAACATCATTAACAATTTAGGTCATGCAAATTTTCAAAAAGTACACACATTTATAGACAAGCCCTTGGGCATAAACAATGCTCCACCAGTATTCAAGAACATGTCGGTCAAATAATTTAAGTTATAAATATCATATCAAGGAAAAAGTGTTTTACTTCGCAAATCATATAATTTCCTAGTAGCATTGTGGATGGGGGTGGACACCAGAAACGTATATGCAGGTACTTTATAGCTTACTTTTATTGTTGATACCAATCAACCACAATTATCAAATTAAAACTTTTTCTCACAACTATCCATCCTTGAATTCCAAAAGCAATAACTACAGAGCTTCTCACACCAAAAACTTTCAACCCAAATTTGCACACCAAGCTAATGAAAACATCAGCAATCAATTAACAAAACACGTAGAGAAATAACCTTCTAGAACAAAATAGCACAAGTAATTACTTAGTTTTCACTTGTGTGTAGACCAACATACAAATTATTAACAACAAAACTCGAACCAATGTTTTTGCTGGATCAATACTATTTCAGTTAGAACAAGCATGGTGGAGAACAAACCTGTGCTAATCCAGGGGAAAAATTGGAAGAAAACTTCAACTTCTTCAATAAAGGGACCACATCAGAACCATGTGGATGGATAAGTTAAACGAGGAGACTTACGTATAAATTCAGTAAAAAAAAATTGAATCAATGTTTCTATTGGATTAATACTATTTCAATTAGAACAAGCATGGTGGAGGACTATCCTAAGCATGGTGGAGGACTATCCTATGACAGATTAAATTTGAATAAAGTGTTTTTGGGTTTATTTGAGTAAGTTATCAAACAATGACAATTAAATTTGATTTAATTTCTCATAATCTTGATTTTTTTTAAATTAGGGTTCTTATGAGAATTTGAGGATTTTGAGAAAAATAGTAAACATGATGGAATTGAGGTAGAATAGTATAGAAATAGTGAATGTAAGTAGTAATTAAGAAATAAATTGAATAATTTTGAAGAAAAAAACTTGTAATTAAGGATGAGGAAATATAGGAATGAGGTTTTGATTGTTTTATGTTTTAGAAATGATATTCTTTATCTTATTTGAAGTATTCAAAATATAAACAAGTGAAGAAACATCATAAGAATGTGATAAGAAAGAATAAATAAATGGTAGGCAAAGTTAATTGGGAATTCTTTAAATGAGTTAAAAGAAGAAAATTGATTAAAACTATATGTTGAAAATGAGGTGATAAATGAATGAAAATTTTGGTGTAAACCCCAATTAAATAAAAGATATTACGTGCTTCAAATTTATGCACGTAGGAGAAATAATAATGGATTAATAATGTAGTGCAATCTGATTGATTCAGGAGTTGTATCGAGAGCAGTGCATCAGGCAGGAGAAGCTGGGCCATCACGAGCAGACGGTAGGTTATTCATCACTTTCTTTTAAAATTCAAAGTTTCATTATTAGTTATGAGTTGTTTATGACATGTTGATATGGAAGAAGTAGAAGAAGAAACTGCTGGTATTATAATTAGGATGTCGATTGGTTAGTATGAAATACCGGTTGGTATGGAATTACCGATTGGTTAGTATGAATTACCTGTTAGTATGGAATTACCGATCAGTATGAAATTACCGCTTGGTATGGAATTACCGGTTGGTTAGTATGAATTACCGGTAAGTATAAAATTACTGGTTGGTATGAAATTACCGGTTGGTTAGTATGAATTACCGGTTAGTATGGAATTACCGGTAATGTTGGGTAATTCGTATGGAATAACCGGTTTGATTGTTGGCTATTTATGAGGGTTAGCCGAGTTCAAGGTAAAATTGTGAATTACCAAATTAAAAATTAAGGAATGAGTGTTGGTTATAGAGGTCCTATAAGTATAGGATTAATAAATTATGAATGAGTTATTAATGTTGATATATAGTAAGTTGGTGATGAAGTATAATTTGATATATTTTGAAGACTTGTGAACATAATAGCTTTATCATCTTTAATGTGTTATCTTTCTTATTTCTTATTAATGTTATGTATAAGGTTTTTCACGAGGTGATGCGGAGCATTAAATATGGGCTTTGTGTTTTAATCTGTTTATTTTGTGGAATGTAATATATTTGCTTTAGATGTAATTTGTATTATATGTAGATTGTAATATATGTATCATGAAGATGTTTGCTTTTGGTGCTTATACATTTAAAATGTATGAGTAAGGAACTAATATTATTAAACTATTCAATAAGAATATTTAGTAATTAACTATGGTGTAATGAAATAAAATAGTAAATGAAAAGAAAAGGGGGATAAGAAGATAAAAGAAAAGGAGTTTTTGGCCAAAAATGTATATTTTTCCAGTAGCAAAAACAATTCAGCCATTTTAAAAAATAGCTAGACTGATTTATATAAACCGGTTAGATCATTTTCAAAATGGTCAGACCATTTTACTGTTATCCTTGATTTAACCTTACAGGTGTAGTAAGAGAAAACAATAATTTCACTTCTTCTTCCTTTCTTTCATCTTGAAGGGCTAGATTAAGGTTTATGAGTGAAAATAGAGGGTTTTGAGAGGAAAAGCACATCCACACTAGAAACTAAAAAAAGATCAGAGAGAGAGTGAGAGGATTGAGTATGAGAGAGAAAATAAAGAAAGAAGAGGAAAAAAGGGTGGAACGCGGAAAGTTTTGACTGTTCGGTTAGGAGTTCTAAAGCTAATCTAGCAAGTTGTATGAAATGAATAACAATTGAAGTTTAATTTATGAAATTAATGCTAGGGTTTATGGTGGAGATTTAGGAGAAATGCAAATTGACTATAAATTGAACAAATTGAGTTAGATTAAGTTATGTTGAGTGATGAAATTGGTTGAAATAATGAAAAAAATCACAAGGTCATTAAGGGCTCATTGGTTGGCCAATGAGGTGCTAAATTTTATGTAATATAATTATGTATAGTTAAGTGATATTGTGATAGATTAATGTATAATTTTGTGAAGGAAATGATTTTAAATGAGTTTAGTTAGGTTATGTAAATTGATTTAAATGTGTACATTGTTAAAAAAAAATTAAATTAAGGGAGGATATTGAACCTAAAGATGAATGTTATTGTGAATGTATTTGACTTTCTCATGAAAATGAAGATTTAATAAAATTTATTTTAAAATAAATCATAGTATTAGAAGAAGTTAGGGTACCGACCAAAAAAAGAAAGAATAAATAAATAAATTGATGCAAATACGATATTGTTTGTGTGATATAATGCATGTATGAACATGATCATATAAAAGAGAAACTATAAATGTTGATGAAATTGTTATTGAGTTTTGTTAGAACTTTTATGTGTAAGGAGAATGGGTAAGAGTTAGTGAATTTATTTGTGTTTTGAAGAACGTGTTAAGAAATAAATGATTTTCATATGCCTAATTGGAAGGAAATGAATGTGCTTATTGACTTGTTTGATAGTATTAGTTCTTGATGTGAGATTTAAATTGGTAATGGTTAGAAAAATGAAGTTTGAGAATATATATGAGTGTATGAGTTGTAGAAGTTTTTTTTGTTAAGTTAAGTGCGAAAATGGATTTAATGAGAAATGAAAATTCAATGATGATTTAATTGGACATGAAGGTTAAGTTGAAAGAAATTTATTTAAAATATCATTAGGTAAACTGTATATAGAATGGAAAATAATATGGTATACTTGTTGATGCATGAGAAGCCACAGGAGTTGTGCAACAACATGAAGGTACTACTAGAGCTTCTACAGCATGTAGGTGTCATGTACGTCAACCTTTTTCTTTACTTAGTTTATTACAATAGTTTTGATGATGCAATGATATTATGTGTAAGAATTATAGTTTAAAAAATAAAGAATTATTTTTTGGTAATAGGACTAATGCCCAATAATTAGCAACAAAATTATATTCCTAGAAGTGGGAATAATACTCGATAAGGGGTGAAGGAATTAGTTTCTGGTAATGGGACTAATTCCTGGTAATGGGCAACGAAATTAGATTCCCAAAGGTGGAAATAATATCTGGTAAGAGGTAAAGGAATTGGTTTCCGGTAATGGAACTAATGCCCAGAAATGAGCAATGAAATTAGATTCCCAGAAGTAGGAATAATGCCTAGTAAGGGGTGGAGGAATTAGTTTTTGGTAATGGAACTAATGCCTAGTAATAAGCAAGTAAATTAGATTCCCAAAAGTGGGAATAATATCTAGTAGAGGGCAAAAGAATTAATTTTTGGTAATTGAACTAATACCTAGTAATGGATAATAAAATTTAGATTTCTAGAAATGAGGTTAATTGTCTTTTAATGCTATAGAGTCATATTTGTTTTGATTTTATGAATAAAGGTAAATTTTGAATTTAAATATGATATCAAATAGAATAACAAAGAAAATTTTTCATACTTAGTTAGTTATAGTGTTAGTTGATAACATGATAAAAAATTAAAAGTATAAATAAATAAATAAATAAATAAAATATAATAAGAAACCAAATGATCTCACTCCCTAATCATATTGAAATGACTTTGATTTACAAGTACATGAATAATAAATTAACACATGAATCTATTTATGAGAGATAATTGAACAAAATAAAAGGAGATACATAAAGTAAAGAAAATAGTTGAATATCTATTTAATAATATATTCATAACAAATAACAAATATAGATTATATTCTCTCATTCCTGGATTAAGTATTCTTAAAAATAAAGCATAATGCACAAATTTTAAGGAAATCATTAAAATATATTAATTGCTTTATCAATATTATAGTATATTTGTTTTTACATTTCAAAAAAACTTTTGAAAAAAATATATTTCTTTACTTTAAATTAATTTATTTTTGATGTTTTCAGATCATTTTGATATGATAGTATTAAAAATAAATTTTAAAAAATAAAAAAAATATTTCGATGCATTTCAAAATGAAAAGTATTTTGAAAAGCAACTGGTAGCACAATATGAAACGGACTTTTTGTCTTCATGTTCCTATCCCTAATCATATCTTTACATTTTCATGTTAATTGTTTTATTTTAGTAAGTTTATTACATCATTGGGTTGCACTAAGTTACAAGTCAGATCAAGTATTTTTTTTAATGCAACAATGATTATTTATAGAACATACAACATATAGATAGGTTTTATGTCCTTTTATATGAGACATTGAGGTAGACATTATCTAGTCTTAAAAGGGTTTCTTGTTGTAGTGGTTAGCCTTGTAAAGGTAATATAGGGGCTTAGTAGGTAATGGATTGATATGTATATCAATCACTACCAGTCCAAGCACTTAGCAAAGAGTTGGATGGTTTGCGAACTTAAACCTTGACTGAAAGTTATAGGGTAAGTCGTTACCCATCCACCTAACCTGAAGCTTCCATGTGTATGCATTCCAAAATGATATATCACAAATAGACTAGTGATGCATGAAGACATTTATTCATATCCAACATACATGCAAGAGTAGGATAAAACATTTTAAAGCGTCGCACGTGCGTACATGGTGTGGCAGGATATTAGGATCGATGAGTTGTTACCTAATTGTTTGGTTCAATGTCACTAGGAGACTCAAGTGGATTGGTCTTATATGAAATTATAGGATAATGGACTGGTTGTGGCTAGAAAATATATTAGTATCAATAAAGCACCTTACCTGAGGTAAGCTGCATTGTATAGTCTAGATGTGGCTTAAAGGTATTAATGGGTTCCATACCGATGGTTCGCCTATAACTTAAAACAAAGATTTATGCTCATGAATAAATCTAGTATTTTGAATTTATTATGGACTCATATACCCAAAAAAATTCTTCTGGAAAAAAATACATATAGGTGCTCTAATAGGGTTCACCTAACCTGGAAGGCGAAAGGGTTTTCTATAACTTGTATATCATGATGAAAAATACTTGTAATTAAAATTGGTGAATATCCAAAATAATTCTGGAAATTTTCTAATCAACTCCTGATATTTAAATATCGGCCTACATGTCCAATATTCATATTAGAATGTTAACCATTAATTCTCAGGAAAATAAATAGGGGTTTTGTAATATTCACCAAATTCTCATAAATTCAATAAACTAATTATTAAATCTAAAAATACATGCAAAGATATATTTTGAATTTTTGTGTATAAAACAAAATGTTAAATCATACCATGCAATTTTTATATTTTTTAAGCCAAAATATGATTTTTATTTTTTGAGAAACTTAGTCATATGCACACCAAATAAAAAAATTATATATATATCCTTTTTTTAAATTATTTGTTTTTTGAAATTTTGGAAATTTCTGAGATTTTAATGAAATAAAGGTATTTTAATATCAAGTCAGCACCTTACAATATAAGTCTACAATCTTAATATTAAATAAAATTTCTGAAAAACATGTAAAGGACCCATAAACAACTTTAAATTTGTCTTTGAAATCTTTTAGAATTTGTTTGGAATTTATTTACAGCCTGTTTGGCAAAAAAAACCATTTTTTATTCAAAACAGGCTTAAAGATGAGTTTGTCAAACATATCCTTAAGCCTAAATTCCTTTTATTAAAATAACGGCTAGCCAAATAAAGCCTTAGTACCTGATCCAAAACAAAACCAATTGGGTTGACTCAAAAATACTAGTTCAACCTTGAACTGAACCGAAAACCATGGTTTGACCCAAAACTAAAGCAAAACAAACAATTAAACCAAAAATAGATCAAAACTAAATAAAAAACACATAAACATAAAATTTTCTAACAAAAACATATCAAACACTAAGAATACGATGAATATTCAAATTAAAACCTAGTAAACACAAATCACAAACTACACAAGTTTTCTTGCAATCAAGGACAAGGTTTTGTTCATAATCCTGTTTGAATCAAGAACCAAGCGTCCATTTTCTTTCATTAACTCTCAAAAGCCACGATTTGATTAAAATGTGTTTGGTTTGCAGTCAAAAAAACCCTAGAATGTAAATGCATGAATACGTATTATTGATGTGTTTTAACCCTATATTATTTTCTAAAAATGACAAGATAAACATGTATGTGCCAAGAATTAATCCAAAATAGCTAAAAAGACAAGAGGTTAAGGAAAAGTTAATGTAAAGAACATGAACCCAAAATTTGAAAATTTTACAAAAATTGAAAAACTAACACCAAAACCTAGATTTGGTCTTCTAGGCCTTTAAACACATTGTTTTTGGTCTTCACAAACCACATTACCAATACCAAGCATAGTTGAATCTAAATAACTAACAAAAAACATTAAAACATCACAAACATGCATTAAATTCCAACTTATAACTGCAACCCCAATGACAGCCAACAAAAACATCAAATTTCGATTAAAAATTGACTCTTTGAACACTTGGAACCCAAACCATACTCAGGAACCAAGAACATACATTAATAAAACAGAAAAGACATTAAGCACCTACTGCCACCTTTTGGCATAATCCAAAACAACTATATTTTATCAAAATCAGTCACAAACATGGTGTCCTGACACTTAGTAAAACAATAGCAACTCCAAA
>Ga0325402_1007748_pt1 | contig 10211 bp, 2 predicted proteins | sample PopdelMetagenome_22_FD_207212 | JGI IMG/M metagenome (GOLD analysis project Ga0325402, IMG submission 207212) | Populus deltoides microbial communities from Bellville, Georgia, United States - Xylem-PdKOR-R3 | ecosystem: Host-associated > Plants > Phyllosphere > Stem > Wood/Secondary xylem... | reverse complement strand
AAAAAAAAGTTATTTTACATCCATTTGATATATTTTAAGCTTGTTAATATTTGTAATGGCTATTATTAGTTGCATAAAAGTTATTCCTGATATAGGCGAACATGTGTCAAAATAGTTCACACATTCTTATTATCTGAATCCTTTAACAACAAGTCTTGTTTTGTATCTGTTAATAGTTTCAACAACTTTCATTTTTGTTTTGAAGATTTATTTATAGCCTAATGGTTTGCTTTCAGGTGGAAGATCTATTAGTTACTATGTATGATTATTTATAATAGATTATATTTCACTATTGATCGTCTCCTTCTAATAAAAAGCTTTGGGGTAGGACATTACGTTGAAGTAGGTCTAAGGTTCATTTCTAACAAGTATGTTAAAAACCAGGACCAAATATCTTAGTTATTTTTGTCCTTTTACTCCTTTTAGGCTTAACTTGATCATTTTTCAATTGATGATGATTGCTTGAGCTAACTTTCAAGTGTTTTCTTAAATGAATGATTTTCTTATGCTTCTTTTAATGAAAACACATCTTCAAATAAAGTAGCATTTTTTAATTCCATTATAGTATTATGATGAATATCTTTAATACTTAACATGTGTATAAGAAATTAATATGAACTACCATTAAACATATTTGATAAAAACATAATCTACAGTTTTAGGTCATATGACCTTTTTTAAGATCAGGTACTGTCACCTTTATAAGACACCCTCATACTTTAAGGTATTTATAGGAACATCTTCTACATTTCCACAATTCATATGGTGTATCTTTAAATTTTTTTTATGAGGTACATTGATTAATTAAATGGCTACACTTATTTGATGAACTGGAATGACCATTTTTCAAAATGATCAGACCATTTTGATTGTAATCTTTATAAAATTAGTGGGGGCTATGTAGGGAGAAAGAGACTATTTTTTTATTTTTTTTTTCTATTCTTACACCTCTAAAGGCTAGAGAGTGAAGTTAAGAGTAAAAGGAGAGTGCTATGAGAGAGAAAAACACATTAAACCCCTATTTAAGAAAAGATCAAAAGAAAAAATAAGAGGCTATAAAGAGAAGAAAAAGAAGCAAAAAAGTTGGAGATTTTGATTTAAAGAGTGTTGAAGCTCCAAATTATTGCTTTGTAAAGTGTTCTAACACATTTGCATAAAGTTCTTGTAGATTAATACTTTAATTTAATTGAATTCTTACGAATTGGGATTTAAGATTCTTGGATAAAATTTGAGGGAAATGGAAATTGATTGTTAATTGATGTAATGAATGATGTAACGGTTTTAGAAAGTAAAGAAATTTTTTGAAATTTAAGTGAAAAATTTCGATACTTAGAGGTATTAGTGATTGGCTAAAAAAGAAAAAGAAAAGATGTAGATATGTTGTAATATAGATAGATGTTGTAAATTATAATGAAATTGATGTGTGTAGTCATATAGTGATGATTTGAAATGAAATGATAACTCACATGTTGGTTGGGAAGGAAAATGATTATGTTTTACCTTATAAACTTTAATAACCTTGATAACTTTTAAGAAAGAATAATGTTAATGATAAGTTCATTAAGTTTGATATAAAGTACTCCTTAAAATATATGAAGATGAAAATGATTATGAGAAGATGAAAATGATGTGGTGACTTAAATGAAAAGGTGTATGTTGAAATCATTCTCTAACTTTGGACCTTTTTTTTTTCTAAAGTTGACTCAAACATACCGAAACTCATTTAAATGCAAAGGCATTAACATGAACATATAGTAAACCGTAAGAGTATGACACATGTTAGTCTACAACGTCGAGTATCTAGGCATAAAATTCTAGACACAAACTCAATTTATTAGTGAATGATCGATGACTTTTTTTTAAGGAAAAAACACTATAAAAGATAAACAACAGTGCAAATGCAAATAAAAAGAATGTGCGATTGGACAAATCAATAAAATAATTATAATAAAATAGTACAAAGTGAGTCATTGCGCAAAGACACAAAAAGAAAAGAAAAAATTATAGAATAGCAACCGGTCAAAACCATAAATAAATATGAACTTTCTCTGATAGACAAATCGAGGTGATTCAGTTGCATGATAAACTGCTATATAATTCCCTATTTTCACATAAAAGGATTATGGACAAACTTGGTAATGTCTTTGAAGAAACTAACCTAACCACCTTTTACCTAATTTAACCATTTGTAGCAACAATCCATCTTCCAAATTTTAAACTTTTTTAAGATAAAAACACAGCTAAACTTAAGTTCAAGCCTTAATTAAGAAACAAAAAACACAACCTAACACAATACATATTACAACTAAAAACACCAAGATAAAAAAAAAAAAAACATAGATACTTGAGCATTCGAATATGTAATTTACATGTCACTACCCTTTAAGCTTGCCCTTGATGCAAGAAAAAGTTTCTACAATAACAACTAAAATGCCTATTCCAATCCATTCTACTATAAAGTCTTGTAAGCTGCAAAAATAGAGTTGCAAGGTACCATTTTACTTTATAAAAACAAAAACCAACCAACCAACCAACAACATCAATAATAATTTCTATAAAATAAAATGAGGGGAGAAAGTGATTCACATATCTTAATAAAAGGCCAGGTTGTAAAAGGCAATCACACATGTACACATACCTTTTAGCACATTGCCTATAATATTTGGAACTTATCTTATAAGATTGAAGAGGGAAAATAATTTAGTAATCTTACAAAAAAAAAGCCTCAATGACTTATCAAAAAGAAATGTTAGCATCCTAGATAATAACAAGATAATAAAAAACAACTTATGAAACTAAATCATTTTAAGTAAACTAAAAAGGAGGTCACATCACAAATCTTATATGCAGGACTTCTCAAGTTAACTTATGCAAGCCAAAAAACCTAGTGTTTTAAATGATGACCATGCAATGCCACAATAACACCAAAAAATATGAACAAAGGATGACAAACAATGATTAACTTAAATAGAAACAAAACCAATGGAATCAAATAACACACACCACCTAAGATTTGATACGAAGGAAACAACATATAAATAAAGGCATGGCTTGCTTAAGCACTAACCAATCTAATATAAATACCGAAATAAACCAACTTGGAAACAAGATAAAATAATACTACAATAAGATAAAAGCAAAGAAGAATAGGAAAGTCATAAATTAAAGAACCACAAAAAATAAATAGAGTAAAAGAGAATCAAGAAAAGCACTTGCAAGGAAAAAAAAAAGCAACCAACAAATGCAACAACACTAATAAACAATCAAACATAACTAATAAACATCATTAAAGCAAAAACAACAGGAAAAAGGAAATGATGTTCAAGAACATGTCAATGAAAAAAAAACAATTATGGCTCAACGCAAAAAAAAGTATCATAAAACAATAAGAAACACAACACCAACACATCCTAATAAAACCAAAGAAAAATATAAACAAAAGAGGACAAAACCCACTAAGTTAAAAACAAGATGTGTCAAATGAAAACAAAATGAAATATTAGGAATCAAACAAAACTGACAAATAAAATTAACCAAAAGAAACTAAACTAAGCCATATAGAATTCCATCAATCATTTGGTTGTATAAAGACTCTTTCCTAGTAATAGCTATAAAAAAAAAAAAGAGAAACCATAAGTCATGCAAACCTATCCAAAAAACCAAAAAGATATCATGTCCACCAATTACAATCCTCCCATTAAATAGGAGATAAAAAAATAACCCAGCTAGTTGATCATGCATTTAATGTATATGATGGTTTTTTTAGAGGTGTTTATGGATATAATTGGATCGAGTTTGAATCAATAATTGTATCCATCCCAACTTTTGATATTTTACAAATTGTGAACTCTATTGGGGTTGGACATATCGAGTTGAGCTAAGTTTTTATGGATATTAAAGATATCTATGGGTTAGGCTTATATTGTTAGTTCTCATGGGTTGAGTTGAATTAGAACTAAGAGTTGGGATCAATAAATTAGTTTAAACATGTTATAAGCTATAACAAATAATTTAGGCTTAATACATAAACTGAATCAATTGACTAAAATGGAAGAATTAATTGAAAAAAAAAACATATAACAACAAATTAAGTTTGTTATTATAGGGTATACAAGTTGAGTCGAGTTGATTAAGTTTTAGAAATCTCAACCAGTAATATCTATTTCTTAAGGTTTTTGACCCACTATCATTTGTAATATTCACATTATCTAACATTATCTAACTTTGACGAGTTAGATCAAGTTAGAAAATGCAAATATTAGAAACGAATTAGTTTTTTTAACACCATTAATTTTTCTAACAAATTAGCAAGTACCAAGCGTTGTAAAACATCAAAACAAAATTGATTGGGGACCACACAAAGTAAACAAGAAGGATGAAAATGCAAAAAAAGTTGCCTAACATTTTCTCCCACCTGTACCATATCTAGTATTTCATAAATTCGATCTGTTTATGAGGAGTCAAGTTCACCTCTTTTTAGTATCTTGTTAAGTGTCAATGACATTTCTTCTCTATATTAAACTATAAGTAAGATGAGTTTCTAGAACTTGAGTATTAAAGCAGATCCAAAGAGTGTCACGACATCTTTGTGTATCTTTTATAGTGGTGGCTTAACACTAAGCAACAAAAAAACTCTTTATTATAAAATAAGAGATAATCATATTTCTAGGTTAAGTGATGCCTCTTTGTTTTATCTATAGTTAAAGAGGTAATCATGTAGAAATAATTTCAGATGTGTGTATGAGCCTTTTTTAATAAGAAAAAGAGGTGCAAATAAAACAATATGAGAGGAATTAAATGCTTTCATAAAAGAAATAATTATTATAATAATTGATAATCAACATAGAAAAGAAAATGTCATTTGTTTTGCACTTAATCTTTATTTCCTTCCATTTTAATATGTTTGATTTTTTGCAAGTTTTATTCATCGTAACTTAGATTTTGAATGCATAGGTTTAACACATGGTGCAATTTGTCAAGCGATCATAAGCAAATTTATTAGATTTAAAATTTAAAAGTAAACAAATAAAAAAGAAAAAAAGAGTTTTGTACTTCTTTTTAATATAAATCAATGACTACTTAGTTTTACTCATCTAAAAATAAACTTTTATTTATGAAAAATAATATAGTTGGATTGAATAACAATTGTGGTTTAAACATTGAGATTATGCTCAGGGGTATTTGAGATTAACATAAACTTCATTAGTTACACCAAGCAAAATATATTTGATGCCAAAGAAAAAATTGCTTTGTGATTACCTCGGTGAAATTATATCTTTCTTAAATAATGAAGAGTTACAATTCATATGTGATTGGCAAGATTACACACATGGCTAATACTCAAGTTTGAAGTTATTATGATAATTTTAACCCTTTTTTGTTACATTTACTTTGAGTATGAGACTTTTAATTTAAAAGAGTGTTCATGTTTTGTGAGATATTTTATGAATGTAAATTATTTTACATATAATGTTTTTTTGCAAACCATTTCAAATGAAATAAATTTTATGATAGTTGATAAATAATGATATGAAATTGTGATAGTAGTAAAATAATAATAATAATAATGTGTTAGGGTGATGAAGTGGTGATAGTGGTTATTGTAGTTGTGATGTTCAAGGTGGTGGCGAACTAACAAGGTGGTGGCGGGGTAATGGTCATGGAAAAATGATAGTGGTGGTGATGGAAACAAGTTGGGTGGTTGGTAGTAGGTTGTAGCGATGGCAAAATAGTTGTATGATATAATGAGTTAATTATTATCCAAAATTTTATGAATTGAAAATATTGTTTTTATATGAAATGAGTTTATAGGTGGATTGTAAAATATTTTACATTTACTAGTTTTTTTAAAAATATTTTATGTAAAACAAACACATGAAAATGAAAAAAATATTTTTGCGAATCCCCTTTTTAGTGTCAAAATTTTGGAGATGGGTCTTTAACTTTTTATTTTTTTAGAAGTATCACTACTTAGACTAAGTTTGTTTCCCGGAAAGTGATTTCGGGGAAACTATTTTCTAAACTTTCCTGTGTTTATTTGCTATTAGGAAAGTTGGTCAATGGAAAACACTTTCCAGTCAAAGAAAAATTAGGCTTGGTTTCCAAAAAAGTGTTTTCCTGAAAAATTTGAGCGGAAAACACTTTTCCGGAAATTGTGAAAAATTTATAAATGTCATATTATTTGCTGATTATATCAAATTTGATCCTCAAACTTTTAATTGCTATATATATATATATATATATATATTTTGTTTTGAATATTTATTTTTCAATTTCATCTCTTAAAATTTAATTTTTATATTAACTTTGGTCATTATTTTTATAATTGTTATTTGTTTTTCCCTTATTATTTTTTTATTGAAATTTTTTATCTATCAAATTTGATCCTTATTCTTTTGATTGTTACTTATTTTATTTGAAATAATTTATCAAATGTTAATTATTATTATTTTAATTTCTTCATTTTTCATTTTTTTTAGTTTTTAGATTTTATCTCTATTATTTTGATTATTATTTATTTTATTTGAGATAATTATAAAATTATATTTTTTTTCAATTTTATTCTCATTCAGCTTTTTAATTTGTAAGATTTGTTCCTCATTATTTTAATAAACTTGAGAAAAATAAAACATTAATAAGTTATTTTCCAGCTCATTTTCCATGACATAACCAAACACTGTAAAATGTTTTTCAAATTATTTTTCATTACACTACCAAACATCAGAAAATAATTCACTTTCTCGGAATTCACTTTCCAAAAAAAAACTACTTTCCAGCAAACAAACGGGTAAAGTTATGAAACTTATATGACATTTGAAAAAAAATAAAAACTAGAAGTAGTGTTGGCTTAAAAAATAAAGACTAATGCAATTAAAAAATTAAATATTTACTTTTCCAATAAAAAAACTATATAATTAAATATCATTATAATAGACCAAAAACGGAACACAAAACAACATTATGCATGTGGAGTTGGTGGCAATCTAACATAGTTTTAAACTACCTAACTATTTGCGTTATGATGTGGATATTATACGAATTAAATTTCTGATATAAGAGAAGAATGCGCAAGCATTATGAATGTATTTTTTGGTATAATAACAAATTTTAAATGAGAATTGAAAAGTTGATGTTGATATTTAATAAAAATAAATTAAAAGTTGCATTAATCAATAAATCATAAAAAAGTTATTAACACTAACTAAAGACTAAAGCATGAAATTGAGAGATAAATGCATATGAAAATATTTAAGCGGACACTTTTTGAATTTTTTTATTTAATTATATGAAATCAATATCAAAAAATATTTAACGATTTGAAAAAAGCATAAAAGTTTCTCTTTTAATCAAAACTTTTTCCCCTTATTAATGCATTCTTTTTCTCCTAAATTTTTTAATTAAAAATATTTTTAAATAAAAAACTTATCACAATCTCAAAAGCAAGTTTTGATTAAATTAATAATTTGGATGTGAATACATTAAAAAATATAAAAAATTAAAATTTTAAAAAATATAAAAAGTGGATATTTCATCCATATTTAGAGAATTACTTATATTAGTTTCATATATAATTATTTGAAAAGCAACTATTAGTATTACTATAAAAGATGATATTTTTAAATAATGGTATAATTGGATAATTATTTAAGCATCATTTAAATAAATTTATATTCAAACAATCTATGTATAAAATGCAAAAAGAAAAAAAAATAATGAAATAAAAAAATTGAAGTGTCAGGTGTGCATGGATTGGACAAATGGGCTGGCGCTGTTATGCCACAATAAAACCCAACCATGCTTGATTTTTATTTTTTTTCTTTAGCAGTTGATGACAAGTCGTCTCTCCTATTGCTTTTATAAAGTAGGTGGATGATGAGTCGGCCGTTTGAACAGACTATACTTCGTCTGTCTACCATGTTTTTTGAGCTCCAAAAATATCTTCGGTTACCAAAACATCAAGGTTCAAGTAACCCAAAAACTCAGATTTCAATCACTTTTCACCCATAATATCTTATGAATCTTTATAACCCCGACAATGACAACAAAACACATTTTAATTGACTTAAAATCTCAAAAATAAAATCAAATAAAAATATTTCCTGAGTTTTTATTTAGTTTTTTCCAGTATTATTGAAGGTGGAAACCATCTCCATTGAGTTTCTCTCTTAAATGCAAATCAATAAATACTAAAATTGAAATTATTGAGGACTAAAATATAAACACCCAATAACTTTCTCTCACTTAAAAAATTTCAGTGACTTTCTCTCTCCTCTTTTAAGATTCAAGGATTGAAACATAAAAAATAAAGTTTAGTACATAAACAAAAAATATATAAAAATAGAAGGGAACAAATATAAAAAAATTAAAATTAAAGAATTAAAGTATAAATTTGCATATCTCTTGAATAATATACATGAGAAAAAGCTGTTAATTTTGTCAATTTTAGTCTTGGTCACTATTCTTTTAATTTTGTTATCAAAATCAAAAATTATATCATATAAAATTGACCTGTTATTTAACCTCAAAACAATTACCAATACCGTTTATGCGTGATAGCATGCAATCTGAAGAAAATAATAATAAAAATTGTATAATAAAAATATCATAATCTTTGATGATCAAATTGAAAAAAAATTAAAGATCGACAACCAAATCTAAAGGAAAAAACACTTTAATTAAATTCATAACTAACAATTTATCCAATTGACTATAAAAAAGCACAATTGTCAAGTCACATCAAGTGTAAAGGGTTTTTTTTTTTTCTAACCATCTTGGTTTTCCAACTGAAAATGGAGCAAAATACTTCAATTAAATTTTAAAATTATATTTAGATGTTTAACATTTTATTTTAATTGCATAATTTTAAATCAATTTATTTTTATATTTTAATAGGAAAAATATACATTGAATTACAAATGCACGTTATAAATCCCAAAACAGAATGATGAAATATTCCAAAGCTACAATTTATCATTTCCATAACAAAACAAAATGCTTACTTTTTGTTAATAGAAAAGATTGAAGACAAAAGAAAGCATTGTTTAGAATGAAATATAGACTTTTTTGTTTATTGAAAAGTAGTTTTTTTTTTTAAAAATAAATTCCAAAAAAGTGAATTATTTTCTGATGTTTGGTAGTGTAATAAAAAATAAGTTTGAAAATACTTTCCAGTATTTGATTATGTCATGAAAAATAAGCTAGATAATAACTTATTAATGTTTTATTTTTCTCAAGTTTATTAAAATAATAAGAAACAAATCTTACAAATTAAAAAGTTGAATGAGAATAAAATTGAAAAAAAATATAATTTCATAAATTATCTCAAATAAAATAAATAATAATGAAAATAATAGATATCAAATCTAAAAAAATAAAATAATAAAAGATGAAGAAATTAAAATAATAATAATTAACATTTCATAAATTATTTCAAATAAAATAAATAAAAATCAAAAGAATGAGAATCAAATTTGATAAATAAAAAATTTCAATAAAAAAATAATAAGAAAAAAACAAATAACAATTATAAAAATGAGGATCAAAGTTAATATAAAAATTAAATTTTAAAAAATGAATTTGATAAATAAATATTCAAAACAAAATATATATAACAATCAAAAGTTTGAGGATCAAATTTGATATAATTAGCAAATAATATGATATTTCTAAACTTTTCACAACTTTCGGAAATTGTTTTCCGCCTAAATTTTTCAGGAAAATACTTTTCTGGAAACGAAGCTAAATTTTCCTTTAACTGGAAAGTATTTTTCATTGACTAACTTTTCTAATAATAAACAAATACAAAAAAATTTAAAAAATAATTTCTTAAAAATTACTTTTCAGAAACAAACATAGCCATGATTAAATAAAGGTTGTCAGTTAAAAAATTAATTAATTAATTAATCTGTTGTGATAAATTAAAAAAATTAAATTATAGTCAAATTAAAATATTATCATGCCTAATGGGCCACGAGAAAAATTAAGTAAAAGCCCGAATTGAGTTGACCCGAACCGAATGGGGTGACCCCCTTGGAAAGATGAAACTTGAAATTGAAACGAAAATGAATAGATCGTGTGATTCCCAAAGCAAAAACAACAGCACTAGTAAGGTAATAATGAAAGTCAAAATCGATTTCGCTTTCTTCATTTTGTTGTTTTTGCAGTTTCAGGTAAATCGACTAATTAAATCAATACCTTCTTCTTCTTCTTCT